>Ga0247778_1000214_pt1 | contig 99298 bp, 90 predicted proteins | sample UWRJL049202B5_FD_179939 | JGI IMG/M metagenome (GOLD analysis project Ga0247778, IMG submission 179939) | Plant litter microbial communities from Arlington Agricultural Research Station in Wisconsin, United States - UWRJ-L049-202B-5 | ecosystem: Environmental > Terrestrial > Plant litter >... | reverse complement strand
ATCCTCCCGGCCACCCCCCACAAACGCTCGCACACAGTGGGAAATCGACGCCGAGACAGCGCGTCTAAAAGCCATGGTTGAAGCCGAAGAACGAGCTCTAAAAGAACGCGAGAAAGCCGATCTCAAAGAGCAGAAACGCATTAAGAAAATGCTTGAGGAAGAAGAGAAAGAACGCAGACGGAGAGAAGCAGAAGTTGAGAAGGAGACTGAAAGACTGAGGAAACAGTTCGGTGTCACGGTTCCGCAACAACCACCTCCTATGCCTCCACGCCAAAACCAGAATCAGGGACAGTCTTCCCATAGACCGCACGCTAGCTCGTTGGGACAGCCGCAGCAGTTCCCTCAACACCTGAGCGCGCCGCATTCTCAGCCGGTACCGTATCAGAGACCTGTCAGTACGCCGTTGGCACCTCAAGGGGGAGGAGGATCGAACCAGCCGCAGCATCATGCAACTTTGGGGACTTGGCTTGGGAATTCTAATTCGGGGCCTTATTTACAGGCCCCTGGGGGGAGCAATGCTAGTGCGAGCCACAGTGGGTTCTTTGGGATGGGTGGGAAGAAGGTGCAGAAGAAGAGGAGTGTTTTCTTTTGAACGATTGATGATACCATGATTGCATTTGGTGGCGCTAGGAGCATTTGGTCATTTTCAAGTGATTTGGAATGATGAGGGATTGGGGTTTCATTGAATGAGACATAAAAATATGAATACCATTTGCTCGAACACATATCCTGAATATACAAATACTTGAGAAAATGCGTGAAGCTTCCCCTATCTCGCTCTCAACGCCAGCAATATGCAACAGATGAACCTTCTAGGTGAACTTCTAGGTTCACGGCGGACACTCAAATCCGTACTATTCTGAAAGTACTACGCCGGGCGGAACCTTCAAACCCGGCACGATCAGTACCACTCTTTCCTCCTCCCCCAAGCCCGGGATTCACATCAAGCAAAGCAGCTATTCACACTCTCCCACCCATCCATCATCCAATCAATTAACCGTCTCGGCGTAACTCCGCCATTCCAACTCCCTTTCTCCCTTATATATTTAAATTACCCAATTTACCCAACAAAAACACATCGAGTAGTAGCGCACTCAAATCACGGATAGTACTACCTTCAGATCTGACCGATGAGGATGCGGAGATCAAATCCCATTTCGTGGAGCTAGTTCTATACAAAATGCTTACTTAATTTCTTTTTGGGGGTTTTCCGACTTTTTGGAGGTTGTTTTGTAGCTGGGAGGATGAGTTGGTAGGCGTGAAAAAGTAGCAGGATCTCACATACGGCGTTGGCAAAGGAGGTAGTTCGTGATAAAAATGGGCAGCAGCGACTCGTCGCGTCCAAATTTAATGTTTGCACTAGCAACTAAACAGTCACCGCTCGTTCTTTCCTCACGTTCGTGTTTTGCTCGTCCAGTCCTTCCTCTTCGGCAGGTATAGATTGAAAGCAAGTCTTCATTCATTGGCTTCATCGACATCATGCCTCTTCACCTCTACACACCAACCCAAAACTCCTACATCGAGAAATATAATAAGCGTAGACAGCCATATAATTTTGCAACACGAATAAAAGAGGACACCACAGCCAGAACCCAAGCTGGCTTTGATTCACAATGATCAAAACAAGATATTCGCCCACGAAGCCTTAAGTCTCAAATATCGCCCAAAAACACGTTCCCAGATTTCCAATACAGATACACCGGCGACACATATGACCTCAATATATGCCGTCTAGATTTCGCTCCCGCTATGCAACAAAGCACCGTACAAGGGCAATTCTTCCAAAATAGCAAGGCGCTGACTATATGATGCCGCCGGGTGGATCATATCCCTGGTTCTGGTGCGATCGTCCAGTATTCCTATCCAGACCCGCGCTCCCGGGACCATCAGGAATTTGCTGCTCCGATCCTGCAGCCAATTTCCGTAGCATGAACATGGGTTTCTTGCCCTCCTTATCCAGCTGTTTGAATAAGATCAGAGGCTTCTCTTCCATGCCCAGACATCGTTCTTTATCTCCATATACAATGTATAAAGCGTATTGTTCCCAGGGTGCATTGATATTGTACTTCTTGAGTGCCGCAGGGAGAACCTTGTAACACGGATCCTCCATACTGACACGGAAGGATTTGAATATTTCCACAGAAGCACCGCCACCGCTAGAGGGGGTGTCGAGCGCAGGGGTTTGCGCTCGCCGCGAAGGGGCAGGTTTTGTGCTGTCGCGGGAATAGGTTGAAGGTTGATATCCGTCGTTGGGGAAATCAGGACGGCTGGGAGTGGGTTGATCTGAGCGATAAGAGCGGCCCGGAAGGGTCGAGCCGCTGAGAGTTGGTGGAGAGGTAGGTGAAGGTTGATTTGGCGAGGGGTGGCCTGGAGATGTAGAAGGTTGATTCGCCGCCAGGTATGAAGATGACTCTACTGCGTTTAATGCAGCTCTTGTTGGATCCAGCGCCTGTTCCATCAAGGACCTCTCCTGGCCGGATTGTAAATTATTATAAGTCGGGGAAGCATTTTTCGGCGGTTCAAAGAACAGCTTTTTAGTCGAGAATTTTCTTGACAGACCGCCTCCAGATTGAGTTGATGAAGGGGTAGGTGCAGGAGGCGAAATTGTGTTCGAAGTGTCGTAGTTGTATGAATTTTGCCCGTTCGATTCTGGGTATGGAAGCGGCTGTCCTTCTTTTGCCATTCGGAAAACAGGCAGCAGGTCTTCTCTCAAGCGTGTGTACTCTGTCGTTATCCTCCGGAGTTCACTTTCGGCAGCGCTCATCCTCTCATCCCGTATCCGCAACTGCTCCACCAACATCTTGATATCTTTCAGGGTCGCCGTCGCATATTGGGCTTCTGCATCTGCGGCTATCGTTTACATTAGTGTTGATCAAAGACATGCTATGGTCCGAGTAAACACTCACATAAAGGAACATAGTGATCGCTTTCTAGGGGTATATCTTGCTTAATCTTGATATCATAAACGCTTTTGAGAATTGTAAGTCGGTGACCCAAACTCGTCACCCCCATCTGCTTGAGATCGTCATGCTGCAATGCTACCAGTGCCTCGCCAACAATCTCATTTTCTAGTTTGTATCAGCTCTGTGCCAACTCTCTGCTCGAGCCAGCCCGCATACCTAGAAATTGGTCTCCGTACTGCCGCAAGCCCAGGGTGCCGACAAAGTCAGCGCATTCGTCAGCGGTCCATTCTGTTATGATTGTCTCCGGCAGCCTATCTCCGCTACTGTGAGCGCCGTAGGTTGTTGGGGTGTGCTCGTTGGAGGACAGGCCTTCCGAGTCGGTGGGCGAGGCTTCGGAATCGGTTGCCAGGACTGGCGAACTGTCGTGGACGCTTCGCTCATACTCGTCGTCCGCATCGGATTCAGGATAAGCAGTGCCCGACTCGAATGCCATGCTGGTGCTGGAGCGTGGTTGAGAGTGAGGGAGAGGGCGCGCGCGAGGGGTTGGAGTCCAGATCCGAGAACAAGTGAAGCATCGAGGCAACTCGCTAAGCTTACAGCAGAGCAGGAATGTCTTTCGCTTCACCTTCACCTTCACCCTGAGGCTCCACGTCCGAGCGTATCCTCGTATATTAATAGGTAGGGGCTATTGCTCACAGCGGCTGCCATTAAATGCCGAGCGCCAAAGAGATTTCTCTCTTTCTCTCCCTGCTTTCCTAGGTACCGCGCTTAATTTCCCATGGATATATAACCAAACACTTGAAGCTGATATGGTGTTGGTATTTAAACATTCATTTTCATATGCTATCGTAAAATGAAGTTTGCGCTATCGTCTTGACTGAAGCTAGAGCCGATGCCCATGCTCTCCCCCTGGGGGCGAGAAAAGACAGGGTTCTGGTGGTTGGGCGAATTTAAAACTTTCACAGGTGAACTTCGGAAATGTACTTGTGCCATTCCAGCAGCTAGACATTCCAATGGTATATACGGTACTCTACGCCTGATTCCAACTCCATTTCTCCACGTGCCCGAACGCCAGGAATAAATCCGCCCCTTTCAAGCTTCATTATCATTTGCATCATTTACAGTCAGTCTCGTGGTACTCTCTACCTCGATGATCCCTGGGCTCTCATCTTGCGGGCCAACCAGTCGCCAAGCATGCCATCCAGACGCTGTGGAGAATAATTAGCACACAATGCACGTATCCTGAAATGGCCAGAACTCACGTTTGTTATATCCGCCAACTTGGCATTCTCTTCTCGGAACATGTTCCCGGTAACGGGATGATCGGGACCTGCGGGGACGACCCCTGATTTATCGTATACAACTACTAACAGATCTTTGATATCCGCGTCATCGTCAAAGAAGGTCCGGAGGTGGGCGTCGCTCCACGCTGCCGTTGAAGCGGAGGTTGTAGAGCTTCCAGGACCTTTCTTGTCCTGCGTATCGTCTGCGTCGATAAGCTCCGGTGAAGGTGAAGACTGTGGCGATGGTACCTCCTCTTGGCTTGAGGTATCGACCATAAGAGGCGGTGGGTATGATTGTACAGGTGTAATTGGCGATACCTCCACCGGCGACTCTGACAGTCGCTCTTCGACCGGGTTGGATCTTTCGTTCCCAGGAGTTGACATATAGCTGTCCGGGAAGCTGCCCGGAATTGGTCGTTGGGCTTGTTTGCTCGGTGCCCGAGTAGGCTCCTCTGCAGGTGAATCCTCTGAAGTTGAATCAAAGTCATCCAGCTCCACGCGGGACTTGGCCTTCTTTGCCTTGATCGGTTTGGGTTCAGAATTACTTGAACTTGCCGACCGAAGCATCTTAGAGATGGCATTCGCTGGCTTTTGCTCTTTTGGGGGTGAAAGTACAGGAGCAGGGGCTCTGGTAAGCTCGGGCGAGAGCTCACGGGGCTGTTGTCTGGACTCCTCTACAGGTTCAGATTGCACCAGGCGCATGGAAGGTGCTTGAACCGAAGCAGCAGGAGGTGGTCGGTCAGGAGCAGGAGCTTGTTGTGGCTCCATTGCTTTTGGCTCTTTCCCGAGCCCTGCCTTGCGGCTTGGCGACATTTCCAATCGTGGTTGTTTCTGCAACTTGCTGGGATTTCTTTGCACTTCCTGAGCTGGCGCTTGAGGCGGCTCTTCAATAGAGCCGAAATCGTCGGAGTCTTTGCTGGGAACAGGAGACTGGTTCTCAGTCGACCGTTTACCGGCCATGAGCTCGTCCACCTCTTCGTCAATGGCTTTGGATTTCTTCTCCTTTCGTTTGAAGAGCCCGCTGAGCATGCCGGGTTTCTTGTCCTTGTCTTTCTTTTCCTTTTTCTCCTTCTTGTCCTTACTCTTATCGGTGCTAGAATCCTTTTCAAGCTTATCAAGGCTTGGGCGTTGCTTCAACTCCTTGGAATCGTTTGACGTCCGCGTTGATGTACTAGAATCATCACGGAGCAAGTTTGGCGTAAGTGTAATTTTTCTGGTCTCCACGGAGTCGTCCTTGAAGAACGAATCGGTATTCCGCACCGTGCCGTTCCTCGATTTGCTTTCCAATTTGCCGTCAAAGATCTCATCACTGGTCCTCCCTCCATCGGCAGAAGTGCCGTTAGAAGTTGGGCCTGCGCGGGCTGTTTCTGGCTCCTCTGCGTCTGTCTTGACCTCTCTGATTTCAGAACGGGTCTTCAAAGGTTCGACTGCAGTGATTTCGTCCTCTTCGGTGCCATGTTCCTGCTGCTCCCCATTTTGTTCTTGTTGACCATTTTGGGCATAGTATTCCCCTTCCCCTTCTTCCTCGTCTGTCGAATAATCGATGTCTGAGGCTTCTACATATGTAGGCGCAGTGAAAGTGACAGTCTTGGCATTCTTTCTCCTCATGGCTCTCTTCAGTGGATTCTTTGTTTTCGCCTCTTGATCTCCCAACATGGTAGATGTAAGCTACGAAATTAGCCTCAAGCAATGCAACTCTTAACAAAACAACCTACATCAATATTCCTATGTTTGTTCAAACGTGCCAAACGTTCCGTTGGCGTTTCAATGTGTTCTGCAGGCAAGTAGCCTACAAGAGTTGTTAGACCACGGATTGTTCTCGGCTATCAAGAAGCTTTGCTCACCAATACTGCTGTCTTTGACCACTCTCACCAGCCACCAATAGCTGTTACTATCATCCAACAGAACCATCGTGTCGCCTTTTGTGGCATTTGCCTGTCCCTCGACAGTCGCGACGAATGTGTGAAGCGCGTAGACGAATTCGAAATCGATGTCCTCTGAAAATTGTAAGCATTCTCCACCCCATCCTGAATCAACGAATCTAGAGTCAGTCAAATAAGGAATTTCATAATCATCATCTTCTCCTTCGGATTCTTCGTAAGGGATAGTCAGTCCGTCTTCGTGATTTATTACCGATTCATATTCTTCTTCGACGTCATCCTCGGGATTGTGCTCCATGCGATCGTCGTGGATATCATCCGAGATGTAGCTTAGGTCATCTTCCTGGATTAGGGGATTCAATTGTTTGTCTTGAGGGCCCTCAGAATAGTACGTCAAGCTAAATTCTTGCTCGTATTCTGGAGGCGAATCTGTGGTGATGAATGGGTCTGCGTATTGTGCAACGTCGCTGAATCTGGTGTCGGCCAAATCGTCCAGATACTTACCCAGAAGATGATGATTATTTGTTGCCAGACTACCTTGAGCCATGTCCTTGTCGATCGGCTGAAGCCGTGGCTGAACTGGAAAATGATCTGGGGTCTCCACAAATGGTGATGATGAACTTTCAACACACGCTTGGAGAAATGATCGAGAGTTTTTTGGAGGAGTAGGCGCAAGAGAAGTAGACCTTTGGGGCCATAAAGGTGGAAGGGAATACCCACCATCGTCGATTGACGGAGAGCTCGAAATCTTGTCCATCATATCATCATCCATTCCATCATCCCCCTCCGCATCCGCCATTTCCGCGTCTTCAGTAGTCGAACCTGTCATACCGCCATTCTGTGCGACTGCCAAATCATCTTGCTGCTGGATATTAGACCCATTCAGCTTGGAAGTGACCTCAGCCACCAATTCATCATCCCCGTATTGTTGTAATTGTTGGACCTCGCCTTTGGCCCATTCTTTCGAGACCCTGGGGCTTCGATGATTCTGCTCTGCCGCCTCCGCTGCCACTTCGCGCAATGTTTCGGCCTGGTGAGGAGCAGGAGGTCCAACACCTAGAGGATTAGGGTGGATTCGAGAGTGATCCTGTGCCGAGGGCGCATTCTGATCTTGAAGATCAATCGAGTCTTTAAGAATTAGCAATTGGGACCTTGGCGGGGGGACTGGACTAGAAGTGAGTTTTTACCTGCTCGTATAATCTCTGGTCGCGTCATTGTCTCCAGACAGCATGGGGGCTGCGATTTCGAAGAATATAATCAAGTGTCGTCAAGGGGGGGCTGCTGTTGATGCAAGAACCCGCACTCCTTGCAATCTATGCCGTTCAATGGTACCGGTACCGACGGCGTCCAATTTCCAGTCGCTCCAATATCAGCTTGCGATACAAAGGAATGAGGGAGCCGCCGTGCTGCTGGTGGTCAAGGAGAGTAGGGGTGAGCCCTGCCGCGACGGACTGGAAGGTGTAGATATATTTTCGTAAAGCTCGAGGAAATCGACTATGGCCGGCGTAGTCGGAGGAGAGGACAGAGAGGACAGAAAAGAAAGGAGGACGTCGTCGTCGTCGTCGCCGTCACCGCAATCGTGTAGGTGAGTTGACTTGAGTTCATAATCTATGCCAACTTTCTGCTCGATGAAACGAGACCAGGGGCTAGTCTGGCCCAATCACACAAAAGCGGCACTAAATATTGCGGATTTTCAATGTTCCACACTGCACCGGACAATTCAAAATCAGTGCCGCTTTGTCTCATCCCGCGCAAGGCACATCACGAGCCTCCCCCTGCCTTTGCTTCCTGCAGTGCACACACTACTGAGAGAGTTCCACGTGTGAAGGCCAGGGACGAGGACGAGAGCCAGAGAGCCAGAGAGCGAGAGAGCGAGAGAGCGAGAGAGCCGGAGATGCGCACCATGGAATCGAGTCTTCTAATCAGTCTTTTGCTTCGAGCACTCGTCCGCCGATATTTCAGATGGCTTTTTTTTTTTGTTTTTCTTCTATGCGCATTCATTTTCTCCACTCCTTCCCTGCAATTTGTGACCCCAGCCCCCAACTTTTTCTCCCCAGCCCAGCAACAGCTGGACCTTAGGAGGAACCTCGCAGCATCTAAAAATACATCACGAAAGCATCAACGTGATTGCTTCGCGGGTGTGATATCACGATGCCTGAAGTGAAGCCGGGGTTTCATGTGGGGATTTACCATGAAACACAATTCCTTTCGCCCATCAAAACGTGCGGAAAGCAATTTTGTTTCGTCAAGAGCTCGGCGCCCTTGCTGGCAGTTGCTTGTTTCAGTCCGTGCGTCGAAGTCGGCATTCTTCTTTCCATTTTTTATATGCCGCGTCCTGACATTTATTTCAGATCAGACGTATACAATATGGCCCGGCAAAGTCGCTCCTTCTCTGCATCTTTCAACGCATTTTAGAGGTATGCAAGGATGTGGGACCTATTTGGTGAACATCCCGAGCTGTTCATGGTCCAAGTGGAATGGGTTCCGCTCATACCATTCCATGTTTAATATCGAAGAAAATCTTTTTCTTCTTCTCCTCACAAAGTACCATCCCATTATACTTACCTGTTAAGGCAATCAATCTCACATCTATCCGTCAAATCAGCAATTCTCATCAGCGCTGGGAAGTTGAATCAAAGAGATGCAAGTCTTGGGCTCAAATATCAAATGACTCAGTGGGTTGGGTTGGTCTTTTTATTTGTCTCATAACATTGTTTATTTCAGGTGACAAGCCTAAAATTTCTTGTCAACTTGCTTGCCTGGCAATCTCTCTTTGCCCGGCCCGATTCTCTATATCTATTTCCGAATCGTTCTTAGCAATTTTCCACGCCGACTCATTGGTATCATTACTTTCAATAATCTGTTCTGTACTGTCTGTATTACGTTTCTGCCGACCTGAAATCTCGCTCAAATGGATGCCATCGGTCATCTTGACAAAATTCCGGCTCGCGTAGTGAGAACCGACGTCCGAGCGCGAATTTGCCCCTGATGTGGTATCGTCCGCCGATCTTCCGAAGATGTACCTAAGAAGTGGTCGATAGGTAGGCAGGCAAGCGCTGACGATAGCAAGATTGCCCTCGATCGTCGCCCACATCGCTGGTAAAGCATTGTCCCCTGCCATAGTTAGCAAGTCAGCGGCTTTAGAATCTTGGGGTGACTTACAAGTGGGATCTTTCATCGAAATCCTAGATGAGTAAACGGTTCTCACGATTCCGCCAACGCAAACCCTTTTTAGCAATCAGCCATAAGCTTTCTCTAATGCGGATGTATACGCACAAACTCCCAATCAAAATCATCCCCGTAACCTGCCACTTTCTCTTCCGGTTCATTTTCAACCTCCACACCATTGGGAGCGGCAAACACAAAATTACAACATCAGTAAGCTCATCCTGCACACTCACTGCTCTCAACAGCGCCTTCACATTCAAGCATTTTCCTGGTGTATCCGGATCCCAGAGTGCTCTGAACGGCCTGCATGCGAAGATGTTTGAAAACGCTACAGCAATGCTGAAAGCTGCAGTAAATGCGCCGACGCAAATGAGGACACGAGTGAACCTGCGCGAGGAGAATATTCGGTGGTAGAGCAAGAGAATAGAGAGTTTGGTGATGAACATTGATATTAGGGCCAGCGTGCGCGCTGCTATCATCATCTGGATTCTACTTCAGCCGTTGGGTTTTGATATTGTACGAGTGCTACACACCTTTCCAAACGTTGCTCGTTGAGATTGCTTCTGAGCTATTTGATGCTTCCCGAGACCGAACGTCGTTACTGCAGAGGAATTAGGAGCCGTTCAAGACAAGACGCACGAGGGATAACATACGGACTATAGTCATAAGAGACAAGGCTGTACCCGTAGCCTGGATACAAATCAGCTCCGCAAAGTGGAAACAGAGGAGGGCATTACCAGCGCAGCAATAATGGTGAAATCATCCTTGCCAAAAGGACTCCGGCTAATCCAACGAGATGTAAATCGCAACACTACAGACGTAATAGCAGCGCACAAACATATTACCGTGCCTGTAATTACATTTGCTTGGAGGTTATCATGGATATTCTCCTGCTGGTATGCCAAGTCTTCTGGCGACAAAGACCTCAAGGACATTTTCCTATTGAAAAGGGATCGCTGCTCAGAGTTTGACAATTATGATTAAGCGATTAAAAAAAGCCGTCCATTGTCATAAATGAACAAAGGAAAGAGAGAGAAATGAGGCGGATCTAGGAATCCACTTCAGCTTGATGTGGGTAGCGGTAGCGATAGTGATATGGAGGGGTGAAGTGCATGAGCAGTCCACACAATCGTCGCTGTAATGAGCAGGATTTGCATGTCATGGTTGCATTAAAGGTCTTACGCCGCATGGTCCGCGGGACGGACCTGTCCTGCTTGGCTTTTAAGAAGCTCCCGTGTCGCGGTACCTGCTTCGAGATAAAGATACATAATTACCAAGAAAGGCGACTTAGCTAAATAGAGAAGTTATCTCGGTCCTTCAAAATTCATCTCAGAGTCCATCGCCTCATGCTGGTGATTATATTTCTGGAGGAACTAAGACCACTTTCGATCTTCTCAAGTCATTGTCTTTTTTCGTCATTCAGATTCTGAACAGATGCTTCTTTCAAAGAGGCTGAAGTAGCTCAGAGTTTTGCTGACATGCTCAAATCGACTGTGTGGTACAGCCATGGCCGTGTCAGGGCCCTGAAAAGGAAAGGCGGGGCGAGGTGTACGAGGACGCTCAGCTCTACCGAGCTAAAGAGCGATCCCACCCCCACCATTATTTCTTGCAAAGGCACGATTGGCGGCATCGTAGATGCTCTGTCGTACCACAGTTTCAATGCTTTGCAGGTTGCTTGTTCCATCTCGCCGATCCGGTCAGATTTTGATAGTCTTTGTCATTTTACAAATCTTAAAACGGCTGCTCTGCTATAAATAATTGAGTTCACACAATTACAAAGTTTACAGACCAAGGCTTGCAAAATGCTTGTCTTCAGTAGCCGACTTTCGGGCGTTCATTGGAGTCATGAAGGACTACCGTAGGCAAGTCAACTTTGCGAGCAACGCATCTCTCGTTAAGATCTCGCATTTCCATGGAAATGGCCAGAATCGAATTGAAAAAAATTTGCCTACATTGTCACTTCCTGAAGGCAAAATTGTAAATTTGATTCTCTCGATCTTGCTGCCAGCACACTTTCACAGTTGTGCGGGGTTAACAAACTGTCACACACGAGTTGGGGAGGGACAAGAATGAGATTGGAAGCTGAATTTCTTGAGTGCAATATTGTTTCATATATTAATCAAAACGTGCTTTAGGGCTTATACCAGCTTATCCTGAAGACAGACGCTGTCATCCTCGCCCTCTGATTCTTTCTTTGGCTCTAGTTTCAATTACAGCTTCTGGATCGCCAGCGCCATTCGTCAGTGCAATCAATCAATATCCTGGTCAGCGTTGATGAGACCATGCCGGAGGAAATCCAGCACAGTTGAAGCCAGAAGACGTTGGATTTTGTACCTATTGGCTTCGCACTGTGTATCGTTGCCAATTTGAATACGTGGAAAGAGTATTTATCAGAAAAGATTCACAGTTGCGTCCCGGAAACATGATAAGAAAATCATGTCATATCCATGGGAATCCCCATGGGAGACACAAGATACAGATAGGGACTTGAACAACGGCATCTCGAGGTGAGGGAAATGGTGTCTGGTCATTTGAGATGAAACGAAATTCGGCCCTGTTCCAATGTTTTCCTAAGCTGTGCCATTGAGGCATTGCCGAATTGATGAGATTTCTAGATGGATGTTTTCAAACCAGCATTTCTCAGAATCCACTTGGACATTTCATGATCCCAACAACAGATTGACAGTGCCTGCTCCATCGCAATTGAGCCTGTACCCCCGGTGGTTCTCTTCCCGGCCGTCACGCGGCGAAATTCGAACTAGGAAAGTGGGATCTGGGGCACAGTCAGATCCACTTCAACTTCAATTCGTTGGATAACTTTGGGCATATTTGCCCATTTGCCCTCAGACATTCTCCTGCCTTGAAAACTACTCTAGATATCTCTTATAGCAAGTCGTCTCGTCGGGAACGAAAATAGGGTTTACGTTTTCTGCCTCCTCGGACAAGCTTTTACCAAGACTCTCCCAAGAACTTCTCCAAGAAACGTGTGGTGGCCTTGGCGATTCATTCCAAGACTTCTCTTCAGCATATCGCACTGTTAACCCGTGTCGCCACAAGACGATCTGTATCGTAGACCCTTGAATCTCACACTGACCTCATCTTCCAACTCCCATCTTTCGAGCAAGACCCCTACGAGCCCTCTCGTCCTTGCTCCGACAGTGTCGCGCATCAAACAGAAGACTCGTGCACCAAAGCGCTCCGAAGGTGGGGCTTACGCAGCCTGTAGGAGCCCAATAATCCAGACACACTACCGGACTCCAGCGACCCCAACCCCATTCCGAAACACCCTCACCTTCTCGAGACGCCTCAACAACAAAGTTCTGCAGCGGATCAACGCTCCGCGGCTGCTTCGTCCTCGAGTCCTCTTCCAAGACCGGCCAAGAAATACAACTTTGATCGACTTGCGCTGCGAATAACCTCGATTCGAGACCTTGTTCGCGACCGAAGATCCATCACGTACAATGTCAACCCTTCACCATTGAGGAGTCCAGCAAAGACCTGCGGCAGGGCCGCACGCAACGATTGACGATGGAAAGAAGGCAAATAATCAACTTGGCCAGGCCTACTATCACCACGACGACAGCGAGCCGGTCACACTGTACCCCCTTCTCACTCCCCTCGAATGGCGTCTTGAGTGTGGGAGACAATATAATCACTCTCACGTCGGATGCGATCTTCAGCCCTGAATGCACTGGTACCACGAGCGATATCATCGTCACCAATGCTGGCTCTCCCTCGACCGTCTACGATCTTCGCGATCCCTTTTATGCTTCGACCATCCCCGAGTGCTACGCGCTTGCGTCGGCCACCGTGATAGCATACATGCTTGTGATCATGCTTCTGATCACTCCGCGAACATTTTTACACGAAGGGGCGGTGATTCTTGGGCGACGCGGCTTCACAAACGGCCCGTCGGGAACCGATGCTGGTATCGGAATCGGCGGACGACCATGGTTGCAAAAAGTCGCCGCATTGACGGTCGCGATATCGCTCACGATCGCTACCGCCGATACCTTCAAAGTCGCCGAATCCCAGTATGAAATGGGTTTGATGGATGCACAAGCGCTTCAGACCCAAGTAGAGGATGGCACCGAACTCAAAGTAATCCGCGTAATATCGGATACCTTCCTCTGGCTTGCACAAGCGCAGACACTCATACGACTATTTCCACGCCAAAGAGAGAAGATAATAATCAAGTGGACAGCCTTTGCACTAATTTCACTCGATGTTCTATTCAGCATCCTTAATAATTGGGTCTACAATGGCAACTCACGGCCACGAACTTTTGTGGATGCGGTACCTGCCTTGGCCTATCTCTTTCAACTCGCCCTAAGTCTTCTTTACTCTGCTTGGGTTATATATTATTCTATCACGAAGAAACGATACGCATTCTATCATCCACAAATGAAGAACATATGTCTCGTGGCACTGTTATCTTTAGTAGCAGTATTGGTACCAACAGTATTTTTTGTACTAGACATTTCAAAGCCGACACTCGCGGGGTGGGGTGATTATGTGCGATGGGTTGGTGCAGCGGCAGCAAGTGTGGTGGTCTGGGAATGGGTAGAAAGAATTGAGGCTTTGGAGAGGAATGAAAAGAAGGATGGGGTCTTGGGAAGAGAAATTTTTGATGGAGACGAGATGCTGGACGCCACTCCTTCATCAGATTCGAGCTGGGCCGACAGAGATTCGAGGAGGAAAGATGATGGAAATGAAGGAGGAGGAGCAGAAGGCACAACCGTCACCAATAGACGAATATGGCCTGGTATGAGTAATTTTGCAAGTCGTTATAGGAAGCGGGCGGGAGTCTCCAACGATATAGAGCTTGGGGGTACTGAGATGCCCCGAAATACTACAAGACGAATACCCCGACCTCGGCCTCCTCTTTGGCCAACACGGCCCCCTCCAGCTGCAACGCCAGTTAGCAGAACGGATACCGCCAGTGCTGAAAGTACTGTATATGCCATCCGATATCACCCAATCAGCGAGGCCACACCGCCCGTCAGACCTGGAGTTTCGAGGAGCAATAGCTTAGAGGCAAGTAATGCAAGGAGTACCACCGGAGATGGGACCGAACAACTTGGAAAGTCAGTAGCAACAGAAGAGGGCAACGAAGAAGCGAGAGAATCCAACGAAGACCACCATGCAGCCCCATGGCACGCTTTTGCAAAAGCGAACCCTTTCCGAAGGAAAACGCAAGCCCCTCCACTCGAGGTTTCCGCCCATACGATGAAGGTGCAGGATCCTTCCAGCTGCCATGATTCGTCTCATCGGTGGGATGTTCGAGCAAAACTTGAAAATTTCGCGGTGGCCCAGGCGGATAAGTTACGTGAGAAATCTCGACCGAGCGTCAATGCTGCTCCTCTTCCAAGAACAGTAATTCCAGCACCAGTCCGAAGAAGGAATCTGCAAGCTACACTAGAGGAACTTGAGAATGACGAGAGACAGAATCAGCCGTTACCAAATCCAGTGGCCCCAGAACCAGCGCCAAATAGGACATCCCCAGACGCCCCAAACGCTGACGACGCAGATGCTTCTCAACAATCGCGGTCCCAAAGATTGAGCGATCCTTATACTCCAGATGATCTTAATCGACGTTCGATTCATCAGCGAGGAACGCTCTCTTTCGTCGCGGCGGCACAACAAGATAGAGATAGACTCGCCGGCATCCCGGATGAGCCTGTTTCACCAGTGTCACCGTCTTCACCAACGGTTGACCCGAGAGATCGAACTCCAACGATCAGTTCTCGAAACAGTAACGTTCAGATCCGAACGCCTACGTCGCCTCATGGGTTACCAGTCCACAGCATTCCTGCGCCTCCTCGAAGGCCCAGGTCTGACGAGGATGATTAGTCTTTTCACTGTTTCTCATTTAAGCGTGGCGTTACTCTGGGGTGTATGATAACTGGCAAAAGGGAGGGTATTATATCTGGCGAGCATTGGCGTTTCGACGTATAAAGCGGCGGACAGGACAGGATAAGGGACTCCAGGACGCATTTGGATAGGAAGGACTGCAATTGCATATGTATATACAGGTACCACATATGATGATGAAATGATGGGGGAGAGCTCTTTAACGAATAATTCCTAGAAGCATGGAGCGTTGAGTCAAAATACCCAAATAATTCAGTTAAATCTAGTCAAAAACGGCAATGAATCAATTCAAAATACAAATCACCTTGTGGGCGACGAATAAGGGATATAAGAAACATATTTTTACTAATTACCTAACCCTTCGAAGAATCCTCGTGCAGTTCACTATCAAAGTTCCGAGATTTCCGGGGTTGATGGACCCTCGAGGATTTTTAACCCCTATCTCCTACGGTTAGCTTGCACGTCATAACAAGACTGGAAACTCTTGACGGGTGATAATTCAACCAATTTGGGCTCTTGTCTCCTCTTTGACTTTCTTCGCTGAAACACCATAATATCACATATTGAAATAGCTGTAAGGCATTGTTTAATTGTCAATCTGCGAATGTATTTATGGCGCTGATGTGAAGGCCTAACGAGTAAGTGACAGGGAAGGGTCGGGGAATCTAAGATTGACCGATCTAATTTCAATCGACGGGGACCGCATTCTGAATAAATTTCACAACCCCTTCTGAACACCTCCAGAAGACTCGCCACGCATTTACTTCCTCTTCGAGCCGCTCCTTTTGTGTTTAGCATTTTTAATCCTTTGTTGGGGCATCCCGCCGTTTGCCGTCCATCATGCCCTCTTCCACGGAGGCCTTCCCATTGCTCTCGACCACCGACAAGCTCACGCCCCTTCCTCAGAGTGTCGACAAACCGCGCATTCGGCGGCGGTCAAGTGGACTCGGCGGCGAGATTAGAGCTGGAGACACAAGTGCGCCGGCGTTAGCAACGTTAGATGTGAGACCACCGTCTCCAGCGACAGTCAAGGTGAGTCGGGCGGCTCCTGCTGGCAATTGTGATTGATCATCAAGTTAAGAAGAAGCAGGCACAGAATGAACGAGATCGCCGGAAACCCTTTTCAAAACGGCGGAAGGCCAGAACCCTCTTTCAGCAATGGAAGAGGTACGCGCTGAAGCACACCTGGGTTACTCCCCTCGTTTTGATACTCATCTTCCTGTCCCTCTTCGCCATCAACCCCACCGAATCAAATCCCGTTCACCACTTCCTCTTTCTCTCCTACAAGCTACCTGCTGCGCCAGGGGCGGCACCTCATTACGGAAAAGGATGGTGGGATTTTGCGTTCGTGACCTTCTACATTATCGTTCTGTCCTTCACGCGAGAGTTCATCATGCAGAAGTTCCTACGGCCCATGGCGCGCAAAAGCGGATTAAAAAGCCGGGCGAAACAGTCCCGGTTCATGGAGCAGATGTATACTGCGATCTATTTTGGATTATTGGGGCCATGCGGGCTCTATGTGATGAGTCGGACGCCAGTTTGGTACTTCAATACGAGAGGGATGTATGAGGGGTTCCCACACAAGACGCACGAGGCCGACTTCAAGTTCTACTACCTGTTCCAAGCGGCATATTGGGCTCAGCAGGCACTTGTTCTGTGCCTGGGAATGGAGAAGCCTAGGAAGGATTACAAGGAGTTGGTTGGACACCATGTCATTTCCCTCTTCCTCATTGGATTGAGTTACCGATTCCACTTCACGTATATGGGACTGGCAGTGTACATCACGCACGATATCAGTGACTTTTTCCTGGCTGTATGAGCCTTCCCCTAAAGCCGATTCTAAGCAATGCATTACTAACATGATCCAGACCTCCAAAACCCTGAACTACCTCGACCACCCATTGGTGGGCCCCTACTTCGGATTCTTTATTATCGCCTGGTGCTACCTACGCCATTACCTAAACTTACGAATCCTTTGGTCAGAATTCAACGAATTCAAGACTGTCGGACCATACGAATTGAACTGGGAAACGGAGCAGTACAAATGCGAGCTCTCACATTACATCTCGACGTTCCTGCTGGCCTCCCTGCAAGGCCTTAATTTATTCTGGCTGTACTACATTTTCCGCATTGCATACCGCTTCTTGTTCTACAATGTGGCTGAAGACGACAGATCAGATAATGACGAGAACGAGTTGGCAGAAGAGATGAGATTGGACGCCCTGGCGCACGCAGGTGTGGACGCTGCAGCTGGCCCGAAAGTGCTGCTCAACGGCGGGCCGGTCGGGAATGCGAACGGCAAGAGCACGGCGGCGAGTATCCGAACGGATGGCACGACAAATCGGAAGACTACTGCAAGGAAAGCCTGAAATGGATCGTGGAGCATGGGATCCTTGTGATGGCGTGGGGGGCTGCGATCGTGACCGATCGGGGTGGGGGGCTTGAGGCTATATGCCGAAGCTCCATTGCTGAACGGCATAGAAGGCTCAAGGCCTGAGTAAAGTCCGCTTAAGGGCGTGTAATAAGACTGGTGCTGTCAGTCGTAACTGTCGTTACGAAGCCATGTCGGCTCCTCAAGGTCGAGCAAGAGCTCGAATACCTGTATCATTCTTTCGCTTCTTGTAATGATTCCGCCTAATATACCTATAATGGGAGAAGTCTGTTATGCAAAAAAAGGAGACGTGTATATTGGTACTCCTAAGTCACATCGTGAGCTTGAAATTCGCTATAGCAAAACGGGGTTTCCTCACGCCTCCCTGTAAGTATCGTTGGTTTTTTCTGTCAGTGTTGCGAGAATTCGATATCTGGAAATGTACGTCTGCATACGAATTTGCTCTCGCTAAAAACCCCCTTTTTCCTCACTGCTTCGCTACAACCCATGGACCCGTCTACAACTCGACGAGTTGGACCATTGATACTGTGAGCATCGAGAGGTACACGAGGTAGAACTTGGAAGCTATTTAGAGTGGAAGTCAGTCTTGGGTCCGTTCGAAGCAACAACAGAGCAGACTCGTCTTGGTCGACGATGACGGGGGATATTACCCACCCAGCCCCTGCATTCCTTCATCCATATATGCCCCTTAATTTCCGTGTCTATGTTCCTGGTTCCAGTAACAGTACATTCACTTGGTACAGAAGCATCCTCAATACTGTAATCCTTTTTCCGAAATTTTGAAAATTGCAATGAGGAATGGCACATCACGGGTCGCTCCTTCTTCTCCAACACCACGCACTAATAGCAGCTTTAGGAAGTCAATAAACTCTGCCCCTTGGTACCTACACTTGTCTCTTACGACTCTCTCATCTGCGCCTCCTTTTTCTGGTGCTCCGAGTACTCTTGTGACATATGTCAATAAACAAGAGATGGTGAAAATCGGCTGCTTGACGGATGAGAAAGATTACCAAACTCGAGTAGCACACACATACCTTCAGTGCGAATCATGCAAACCACTCCACCTCAACAACTCATCTCATCCCATCTCGAAACACGGCACACTAGAGAATTTGCAGGATCCTTCAGTCACGAAGAAACCACACAGCTGAGAGAACTCGCTTCGCACTGCATGAGTTCACGATGGGACATATGCGCCTGTCAGAAAAGGGTGCATTCGCCTTGTTCGCCTTGTGCCCAACAAAACGGAACGCGTTGACCGCAATTTCAGGAATACGTGTCTCCTGTGGGGCAAGAGAAGAGAAACTTTTCTCGTAGTTGCAGATCCAATCTTTCAATCAAATAAGACTTATATAGTTCGTCGAAGTTACTGCTTAGAGATCTGACTCTAAAAGGGATATTTGGAAGTGTTTGGGCCAGCACGCCTCTCGCCTGCTTAGAAAAACCTGCACTGACATGGCATAGGTCACCGCATATCACGAGCTCCATTATTCGCAGTACGACTCGGGCTGGAAACTGGGAGCTGCGGTGTTATAGTCACGGTCTATGCTCCGGCCTAGCAAGTAAGTGTTCGCAACGCTTGAGAACGCATGCAGTGAGTGGCTTCACTCATCGCCTGGCCCGAACTTCCTGGCTAACTGCGAGTCCAGCGCATTTGCTTCACAAGTTACCATGGAAATCGGAATACAAGACCTGTAGCGCCTCACTTCATTTGAGACATTGTCATGAATTCAATCGACATCCGCTATATTCACTTTCATGACAATTTCTCACAAGGAACGAGACAATGGAGCCTTTCAGTAATGAAGTGAATATACGAATGGAATCAGGCATCTATGGGCTTGTATCCCGGTTGCTACGGTATACCTTTCGGACCTGTCCTCTTTGAAAGGACACTCCGAAGGCGCGGAAGAGCAGATCCGGCAGATTTGCAAGAACATTCCTTCTTCATAAACACGACGGGCTCTTGCAGTGGCTTCTTCTAGGACCTCCAATTACCACAGCAAAACTCTACGCAACTTCCCCTAGAGACCAGTTGTCAAAGGCCGCCCAGAACTTCAACGTGGAGCATTTCCGATCTTGTGGATTTGCACACAGCAAGATGTGTCAAAGCAAGGATGATGACCATATTTGACTCGAACGGATGCTTTTCCCGCTTGCAAGTCAATGTCGCTTTGAGACATGCATTCGCAACCATGGAAAGTGGTTCAATGTACAACAAAGAAAATGCTCAACTGCATGCAAAGACAGCGACTGCTATCTCTCTTGAGGAGCGGAATGGGCCTCGCCGAAGAGTTGCATTGAGCGCATAATCTTCAATAAAACTTGTAAGCACCCAAAAGACAATGGCCCCTAGCAATTCGCTGCTTCTGCTGACCATATTTCCGTCTTCTATATACAGGCCCGGCGGGAATGGAGATCGGTAATTGATGCTTATTCTTCACCAGTTTGCTGTCTGGCTGCCCAACTGTCTATACTTAGAAGGCTCTGCCGCACCTGCATCCGCACTGGACGGATGATGAAATTGTGGCTTTCGGCAGCTCTGCTCTGCTGCCTCAGAGAGAGCCGGAAGCCCCTTTTCCTCCAACCATCTTTGGGCAGGGATTATTTCCAATGATCTTGCCAACCGCTTAGATCCGCGATAATGACTGGGAAGTCTTCCATCTACCCGCAATCCATGATGACCCAGTCTGCAGTACGACATTGGGCAAGAAAATATATGAAAGTGAACCGTACGAACACCGGGGTTGAGGGATTTGCGTCTGGTCTGGTCTGATGCTCTCTGGATCATCTGAACAGGCTCGCGTTCGACACAAAAAGCGGCAATAAACATTGCGGATTTGAGCATTCCACACAGCCTGGGACATTCAGATCAGTGCCGTTGTTATGGTCTGCCACGAGACAGGACAGACAGGCAGAAGACAAGTCATCGGTGTGGCCAGCCCGCCAGCTCGAGGACTAGACCTGCCCAACTGCACCTGTGTCGTAGGTCGAACGATGACCATTGATAACTGCGTCGAGTATGTATGGCTTAAGCGTGAGAGAAAAGTACGTATGATCATGTCTCTCTCCTGTACCACGCTGGCGTTTTTGCATCAAATCGACGAAAATGCTCATGCTGCCTCGAGTCGGCTTCAAGCCGGTGGCCAGTTAATACAACGGGCACTTGACAGACGATCACCTAATCGAAGAAGGAGAACCATGGTAGGAACAGGAACGGGAGGCGGGAGACGCCTAGGGAGGGAGCTTTTCTGCTCACCGCTTCGCTACTTCATGAATCAAATCTGCACTCGGAGATATATGCCAATAGATGGAACGTAGCTACGTCGTCACACCAAGATATTATATGCACCAGCTGCAATGACTCTTGCGAGGTCGGTCCGACAGCATGGAACACTCTCCGCCGTTCCAATCTGGTGAAGAATGTTGTGCACTATCAGCTAGGTGGGTATATAAAACGCCACTAATTTGAGAGGCCGATAGAGCTGGAGCTTGGGTTTGGGCAGCCACTGAGCGCATTTCGCAGATGAGGCAAGAGGACCTCATATCTGGTAAGCCTGGTACGACTCTGGGGTTAGAGCCGGGATGGTTGACGGGTTTGGGGGTAATCCAGTAGAGGTAGGTTCATGGGGGAGGGGGTTAACGGCGGGGAAGTATTGTGTCATTCCCGGAAGGAAAACTGGCAAGAGGTAGCTGCCACCGCTAGTGAGAATCTTGTTGTTCGAGTGGTGCGTTCGGAATTCAGACGTGCAGCGGAATAAATCGTGCTGGATTGCAGCGCTCGACTGACTGGTTGAAGTGGCTGACTTGCGTTGACTTGCGTTGACATTGCGCTGACTTACTCGCTGGCAGCATTTGCTCTGTATAATACCCCTTTTGCGACGCGAGTCGAGTCCTCAAGTCGCTGCGGTGGCCCCGGTGCGCCCACCACGCGGGAGGCTGGCTCTAGGCCGGACTCTCAACACCACGAACCACGTGTCAATTTGATCAGACATGCAGCGCGACTGGGGGCTGACAAGGGCTGACAAGGGCTGGCGAGGAATTGGTACAAATTGGTACAAGGTACTTGGGGACGACATGGGCTTCGATCCGAACGAATAACTGCAGAGGCCAGCTGTGCGCGCTCTGGCGCTCACGGGAACGTCTGCAACCCAGTCGGCGACGAGGCGTAGCGTTCTAGTAGGGGTTCGAGGGGTGCTCAGGGTTGCGCCTGGGGTCGCGCACAAAGGCGGCTGCTCTGGTGGCTGCTGGCTAGTAGGATCCCTGCGCACTTTACTTTTGTGGCACTCGAGGTATGGAGGGGGAAAAGTGAGGAAGGAGGGGTAGTGTTTATCCAGAGTCGATGTGATGGCTCCATGCACCAGCATGCTCTGACACTCTACCACGGCATGGGACATTGGGACGAGAACGGAGATACACAGAGGCAGGCTGGCAGCGAGCAGGAAAATGGTGGGACAAGATCCCTACGCTACTATATACATTTAGGCGTATTCATTCCGGTGGATGGGTTTGGCCCAAAGGTCTGCGCTGGATCCAGACGCAGGCCCGGTCCAGTTCTGGGCTGCCCAATATAGATAGATTAGGTAGAGCCAGAGGTCGAGGTAGAGGTAGAAGTATAGGTATAGGTATAGACCTTTTCCTTTTCTTGAACCCCGGAAGCTGGAAATCCAACTCGCACTGGCACTTGACCTGGAATTGGAATTGGAACTGGAACCAGAACAGAAACAGAAACCGTCCTCGAAAGCCAAACCCTTCACCATCGTCTGTGCTAGAAGCTAGTTTATCCCCTACCTCCATACAAAACATAAGGTCAGCATTCGATATATCGATACTCCACTCCGCTCCACTCCACTGCCACTGCTGGTGGTGTATTCCAAGTGATAATCTACTGTACCGTCGCGATAGTCCAGCATCCAGCATCCAGAGCCGGAACCCTCATCCCAGGAGAACCTCCCTTCTCCACCCACCGCGGCCACAGAGCGGTGAGAATAACTGCCACAGCCAGCAGAAAGCAGCTGCAGAAAGACTGCATACGCCGCGTCCACTCACGATTTTTTGCTGCACGTACTCGTACTTGTGCAAATCTTTTGATGCTTCAGTCGACGTCTGGGGCGGAGGAGATACCCGATAGCGATCCCATTTGCATTCAATTCACCTACAACTAATATCCATTGACACTCCCTCCGCTCTTCAGCTGTCGGTCGTTTATTCCAGATCTGCTTCTGCTGCGGTGCCCTGTTCACAGTTTTTATTTGCGCCGAGGGGTCGTTTATCGTCAGCTACTACTCTGGTGTCGATCCTCGCCGTCCATCACGCTGGTCCCAAAGTCTCGAAGCACATCTCCCGCGTCCCGCGACCACAATCGTCCTGGTCCCTCCCTCCAACAACCCCTTTGTTTGTCCCTCAGGATCATTCTTGCCCCTTGCCTTCAGCGGGCTGTCCACGTCACATGGTTTCGTCAGACAATCTAAAAGCCACAATAAGGACGGCCCTGTGATCTCTCAGGTGGCGGTACCGAGGTTCTTCCAAAGACCTTCAATTCAAGCTCGTCCCAATCGAATGGGTCATGAGCTACCCACGAAACCCTCACGAACCGGAAAACTGATGTGGGAAGGAGGTTCAGGGCCAAATTCACCACGTTGTAATGGCAGGAGATCCGGTCGACATGAGCTCGCAGTTATGGTGGTTGAATGGAACAAATGGAACCCATGGCCCGAATAAAACGGTGACGCCCACCGAAGAGCTCTTGAACGTCGTCCACTTCAACTACGCATGGGTGCTGTTCGTCGTATTCTTGACGGCATTCGTTACCAACAGTGTACTTACTGCCGAGCCCTCCTCCGAATCGAAAGAACCAGTACTCACAGGCCCCGGAGGAAAACCATTACCTCGTTCCGCCCGAAAATATAAGGAAGAGTTACAAAAACGGAAGAAGCTAAAGGATTTCAGTCCGGTCCGCAAGGCCCTCTTCCTCTACTTGTCTGCTGGAATACTTGCCACCTTCGTCGCCAATGGAGCCAACATTGTTATACATGCTCTTACCGATGACAGTGAAGAGGGCTGGTGGTGTGGTGAAGCCACCGCTGTAAGTAGCATTCGAAGTTAACACTCAAAGGTTTCTGTCACTGATCATGATATGCATGCAGATATACGTTTGCGCTTCTGCGTTCTTCTACAGCATATTCCTCATCTCCCTAGTCGATACTACACCATCCCCAAATATCGCCCATCAGATTACCTGGTTAGTAGCAATAATCGGAGAAACTATACTGTTAGGAGCCTCGATAGCGTTCTATACGTCCCCGCACGTAGCAGTCAACTCTTTACAGAAAGAAGAGCATACGATAGCACAGTCACCGAGCGAGTGGGAGATATTCGAGGTCATCGTTGATGTCGTCCGACTGGTAATACTTTTCTTTCAGGTTGGATTCTACGTGATTTTCTCGCTGGAACGTGCCTACAAGGCCAGAGCCCCGAGCAGACCAAATAGCTATATCGGCGAGAATGCACCGCTCCTCATCAACGGGCACGCAAATGGAAATGGTCATGTGCATGGGAATGGCACCATCCAAAATAGCCACGGGGACAACTCTGAAGGCTACGCAACTGCAAACGGGAGTACACACGCACCTTCGGAGAATGGGAACCCCCCGGAAAGCAATCGCCGGAGCTTGGATGAAAATCCCGCTTTCTACAAACCGACGACAGCGCCCAACAAGACGTGGTGGGAGTACCTCCGCGGTTACTCGCTCTTCTTTCCTTACTTGTGGCCAAGCAAATCTGTTAGGCTGCAAATTGTTGTCCTACTTTGCTTCGGTCTAGTCGTCCTTCAGCGACTTGTAAACATCGCTGTACCTCTACAAATTGGAACCGTCACCGACGAGTTAGCCAACGAGGATGGTAAAACTCCTGGCATGCCATGGAAATCCATATCCTTCTTGATTGCCTTCAAATTCCTTCAAGGCACCTCTGGTATTCTGGGTGCCGCGAGATCGGTCCTCTGGATACCTATTTCGCAATATTCCTACAAGGCATTGACTACTGCATCATTCGAGCATGTTCACGGCCTCAGCCTGGACTTCCACCTGGGCAAACGAACTGGGGAAGTCCTCTCTGCATTGAGCAAAGGCAATGCAATCAACAACTTCCTCGAACAAATAACTTTCTCGGTGGTGCCCATGATCTTCGACCTCGGCGTCGCTATCATTTACTTCGCCATTAAGTTCGATGCATACTACGCACTCGTGATCGCTATAATCACATTTTCCTACTTATATCTGACGATACGAATGGCGCGATGGCGATCTGAACAACGACGGCAAATGACAAACCTGAGCAGAGAAGAAGATGCAGTAAAGAATGACTCATTAACCTCATACGAAACTGTCAAGTACTTCAATGCCGAGGAGTATGAATTCAACCGGTATCGCCAAGCCGTTTCCGCCTTCCAAAAGATGGAGTACAAGGTCATCACTTCTCTAAACGTCTTGAATATCTCCCAGAATATGGTCTTCATGGCAGGTCTCCTCGCCACCTCGTTGATTTCAGCCTACCAAGTTACTACCCACCAACGCAAAGTCGGCGAATTCGTCACCCTTTTGACATATATGGGCCAGCTTCAACAACCATTGAACTTCTTCGGCTCGTTCTACCGCTCTGTTCAGAGTGCAATGATAAGTGGTGAGCGCCTTCTAGAACTTTTCAAAGAACAGCCATCTGTCGTGGACGACCCTGGGGCGGTAGCAATGCCAACATGTGAAGGCCAAATTCGATTCCAGAACGTAAAATTTTCATACGACAAACGCAAGCCAGCATTGGAAGACCTTACCTTTACTTGCCGACCCGGCACCACAACTGCTTTCGTTGGTGAGTCCGGCGGGGGGAAGTCTACAGTCTTCAGACTTCTGTTCCGCTTCTATAACGCTCAAGATGGCAGCATCCAATTGGATGGAAGTGATATTAATAATATTACTATCGACTCATTGCGACGCCACATTGGAGTTGTGCCTCAAGATACAGTTTTGTTCAACGAGACTCTCATGTACAACTTGAGATACGCAAACCAGGCCGCCACCGATGAGGAAATATTTGCTGCATGTCGAGCAGCTTCAATCCATGACAAGATTATGGGCTTTCCCGATGGTTACGACACCAAGGTTGGCGAACGTGGGCTTCGACTGAGTGGCGGTGAGAAGCAACGAGTGGCAATCGCCAGAACGATCATCAAGAACCCCCGTATCATCATGCTTGACGAAGCGACTGCTGCATTGGATTCTGATACCGAGCAGAACATCCAAAATGCGCTAAAGGCCCTGTCAGAAGGGAGAACAATGCTTGTCATTGCGTAAGTTTATATTGTGATATATATCACCGATTCGCTAACATTTTATAAGTCATCGGTTATCTACAATCACCACAGCCGATCAGATCCTTGTTCTACATGCTGGACAAGTTGCAGAGGCGGGTACTCATCAAGAGCTCCTTGCTATGAAAGGCCGCTATTACAATATGTGGCGAAAACAAATTCGAGCCGAGCAAGCCGCGGAACAAGCCTCCCGGGCCGTTGCTAAGGCCAATGCACTCCGGGAAGCTGCCATGGATCGACCTGGGTCATCTGGTAATGAAGGAGGCCCAAGTGAAGATGTCAGTGAGAGTGAAGCAGATACACGAGGTGGAAATGCCCTAGTTGGACCAAGCCTGGCCTCTAGAGCTCTTGTACGAGCGGCAGGGAATCTCAGAGACAGCACCCCATCTATCGCCGGTTCCAACGTCGATACATTGGTTGACGAGAGAGGCGATGGGAATACGTCGTCTTCAGACAGCGAGGCTAGTGATGCGAGGCCACAGCCACCTCGGGAAAATCCACCTCCTGGGAGGCAGGGCGCATCCACCCACGAATAATACCCGATGGATATCTATAAAAGTGCCTTTTGGGAGGACCTGGAGGACTTAATATTTCCTTACGTTGCACAGCTTCAGGTCGGGCAAAAGGTCCAGATCATTTGTGATCAAGCGGAGCCAACTCGCGAGCTACGGCTAGTGAGCGGATTTTTTCTTTTCTTCTGTTTACGAATTGAGTGTCAATAATGAAGATGCGAATCACGAATGGTTTACGAAGACGGCATAAAACGGAGCATGATGGGCGGTTAGCGTTGCTTTTGCTTTTTCCTCTCGCCGCCGTAGAGGATTGAAGCTGGGGCGTGCATGTTGTATTTACAAAAGAACGGTGAACAAAGTGCGTTACATGGCTTCGAAAAGAGCCTTAGATAATAAGATGCAAATCAATCACACATGCTGTTAGTCGACAAAGTTGGGCTTTTTCTTTTACCTGTCCTTGCCTCCTTGCTCCTGCAGCTGAGGCAGAGATTGCATATGTTATCTATCTCCGTATGTTTCTTGACGAGTTCATGCAGACCGCTCTTTCCTCCCTGCGATATCTACATACACCTCCCACGTCTTCGTCTTCACCCTTGCCTGCATCTCTTCCTCGGGGGCTTTTCTCTGTCACGCCCCCACGTTCTCCTAACGTAAGTTGGGGACTATCAACGATAATTCCGCCACCGTCTTGCTTATTTGTCAAGTGAAGGGAACAGTAATCGTCTTACAAGGCCGAATACGCCCTACCATATTCGTCATGGTGGCTTTGCTCGGGCTTAACTTCCTGGTGCCGGCATACATATTCATCATTGATCTGTCAATTCAGCTCGCCATCTTTTCGAAATCTGGACATGTGCCTCGGTCTTCTCCGTGGTTGGAGATTGAGATTTTCGAATCTTGAACTGCCTCATTGGGTAATTCGAAAGACGAAGGATGAAAAGATGAAGTCGAGGTCGTGATGTGGTGAGGGATAACTCCGAGCACAGTTGCGCTTGTTTGTATGACATGGTGGTCATCACTGCTCCCTGAGTTCTTACTCATTTATCATTAACTGCATAGAAGTGATATTATCTGCATTCTCGAGTGAGAACTTTGTTTTTCTCTCCGCGAAACAACGACCGCCCGCATGTTCTTCGGAATAATTCGTACGCAGAATGACCCCTCCAGCTCTGTTAGGGAATATCGGAGTCATGGTATGCTGGCTCCCTCTGTTTTCCATGGAAAGAGCGATACCTACTATTGAAAGTGAGAGCTTTGCAGGGTGCAAGCGCTCAATGGTTCAAGGGTAAGTGAACCCAGCACTGAGGTATTTCAAAGCAAGTACAATGAACCAACAGCGGCAGAGCTGGGAAACAAGGGAAGCTTGAGCTCTTTCCGTCTTTGAAATGCGAATCGGATACCTCCTTCCCCTTCCCAGTATTACTTGTACAAAGGTCGTCGTCGTCGCATATATATCCCAAAACGGATCCCAATCATCGTTCTCTCACTACACCCTCAAAATCATGTCACATATCGGCCTCTAAGAACTCTTCTTCTTCGTCCATCATCAACAGATCCTCAGGACATCCTGCTTCGAAATCACACCGCTTTATGGTGTTGCTCCATCGAGAAGTTTTGGGCGGAAAGAGGTGCCCTGTTCTTCGACTAGGCATGGTTTCTAGCTAGAGATATTAGCCAGGGGCATCATCTTGAGTTGCATGCTGGGCTTTGAACCAGGCTCTTTTTATCCGTGATGGGGCTTCTAGTCACCAGCTCTTTGTTGAAGCTATTCAGGAAGCTGATTCATAATTTGTAACAGCCACAAGAAGCAAAGTCGTAAGTGAGCTCAAGCTTGATATTTGGCTGGTAATTGGTTACATCCACATCCATCGCACTTGTCGTACCAGAGGGACGTCAAGAGATTGCTGGCTCCTCTTCTCCTGGCTGTTTCAATCATCATAAGCCGACGATAACATGGGCTTCGAACCCAACCTTAGATTCCTATGCTTTTGAGTTAGCCACGCTGATAAACGGCACTATCTGGTAGAAATGGTAAAAATGCCGAACTCATAACAGCTTCATACCCCCAAGCAGTTTCATGCCCGCCTAATGACTCCTGGCTTCCCAGATCTTGCGCAGTGGTACCAACGTAGCGAAGCGATCTGAAATACAAGTCCCTAAATGACCCACTTCGTGTGAGATAATAAAATTCCAAAGCTAAAAGAACATAATCTTCTTCAGATGTGCAAGTACATCTAGCAGGCATAACATCGGCTTGTAATTCAATTTTCAAAGTATCTCACCTCAGAATGTATTCCACCCCTATTTTTATTTCTCATCCACGTATGTCTCATTCCCCATTTCTCCTTACCCCGATCCAGACACCGACGAAAAGCTGCTGTATGAACATATATCCACGAAGCTAGAACGCAGATCATGCGTAAGTTTAAACTAAGCTTTTCGAGCACAAACATTTATACTCGAGCAGACTAATGCCACTTCAACCTTCACATCCTGAAATACAACCCTCCATCTCTGCCCAGCATGTTCGCTAGCCCCTATGGGCCGCACATAGCACTAGCTGTGTTTTGAGAGGTGGGAATCAGGATTCAGATTTGCTCTTGGCGTGGAGGGCGAGGAGAATTTGAAAGACAAAGCTGGAACCCAATTCATAATATATTGTACAGGTCGCATTCCACTGATAAAATTTTGCGTGGGTGGTCACTGCAAGTCCTTGAAAAGTAGAACGAAGAAAATGAGCGGCGGTACATTGCAGAGTACTGAGAGAAAAATGAACAATAAGACAGGGTGATAAGGAAATAGGGAGAATGGGGAAGCGGAGCAAGACAATGTAGTGAGGACGAAGCGTAAGAGCCGCGTCTCATCCTTCAGGTCCCGGGACAGAGCATGAGAACACCCTTCCTCTTCCGTTCACTTACAAGAACTCGAGAATTCATGACATGACTCTCTGTGGCCAAGGTGTCTCTGCAACGCATGAAGCTCTAACACAGCAACCACAAAGTACTTTTCGGTAAATAGGAATTTTTTAATAACGGCTATGCTACAAGCTCTCCGCACCCCACACTCCAACCCCCATATATGACACAACCCCTCTATCGGTATTCAGGACGAACGAAATCAGCGAAACTCTTAGGTTCTTCGTGCCCGTGATGAGCATCATGACCGTCTCCGTGGTCGTGCGCGTGAGGATCTTCTTGCGGGCCAACATATTCCATCTTCAGAACATTACCGCACTCTGGGCAGCGCTCAATAGGACGGTCGCGAGACATCTAAACATATCAGCAAATGACCTTATCTCCACAGTATCCGCACAACACATACCGTAAGCCAGATCGTAACGTGGGAGTCAGCAGGATAGCCAGTGCAGCCTGCATACTGCTCATCACCAAACGACTTCACCACAATTGGGTTATCAAGCGTGCCTGTTCGCGTCCCATCAGCAGTTATCCCTTCTTCAATAAACCTGATCCAAACGCACCTTTGCGAGAAGCATCCAAGGGCTTCATGTCAAAAATATCAATGCCCTGCATCTTTCCCAAAATCTCCAATCGCTCCAATCCAGTCGCTTGCTCGAGATCGGTGGGTATGGTACCGGGGGCGGCTCCGGGGGGAAGGAGGTCGGCTTCGCTCTTGATTTCTGCCCTCGTATGTCAGTTCAAGTCTCCTAAAGCTGAACCAGCGGTAGTACCGGCGAACTTCTTCATCTTGCCATCGTTGACGCCGGACGTCGCGGGGGTGGGAGCTGCTTCTCCTGGGACAAGTTAGAGAGGTAGTTTAGGGGGAGGGAGAGCTCGTACGGCGCACGAAAGAGGAGGTGAAGCTGCGCTTGATGATGGGGGATACAGCTGCGCGCCGGGCGGCGGTGAGAGCGAAGCGTTGGAGGGACATGGTGGGTTCAATTGGATTTGTAGAGTGGTGGTTCGACTTCTGGTACGGTTGATGAGATTTGGATGTTACCGAGAGAACTGCTTAGTCAGAAATCACGTGCGACTCTTTGTTGACGACGATAGAAGAGGTTGATGTTTTATTTTCGCTCCTTGCACTGGCTATCTTGGTATTTTACATTCGAGCTGATGCCTGTGATCGTATTTCTGCAAATGATCTACAATCTATTGCGGTCTTTCTTTTGAAACAACGCTTGGTTTGATATTTCATTTCAATCCTTTTCACCATATTATGGAAAGCTGGTACCGCTTGTATAGATGCTCGAAGCTCAGGTTCCTGCACTTCATAGAGAATGAAATTGTGATCCTGCCTCGAGAATCGCTTCGTCGCTGCTTTCTATTGTGATTAACGAGAGTCTCTGCAGGTAACTGTAATTGATGCTGTGAGCTGTTTCTGAAACTGTACGCGGGTGGCTTATTTTTTCCTTATTCATACCAAGTTTTGCAAATCGCGGATCTCAGAACATGGCTGGATGCATTTAATTTTTGAAACCAGAACGTGACTCCAATGCCGACATTGGGAGAAAAGTTTCTTTGCGCAGAATATTTGGTATTCTGCGATAGGAAATGAGGACACTGTCTAATTTTCCTCCACTTCCTGCCTTCAACTCAAGACTTGTCAAGGAAACTCGGTGCGGAATATAACAAGCTGGCAAATGGGCAGCTCTTGCTCTAGCTCAAAGCTGTGTAAGTGCTGACTCGGGTTACAAACGCGGAATACCTTCCTATCTGATTTAAAGTGAGCAAAGCAAAGGAGGAGCAACATATAGTGAGCTAATTCTTAGAATGCTGACCTTTCAGGACTTTAGAGAGGCTCATCGGGAACCTAAAAGTCCTCACTGCCTTTCTTACGCTTGTTACTATAGCCAAAAACTGGTCCCCTTATCATTCATGCCCTTCATTTCTTTGGGTCTACGGTGGTCCTACGAATTGAATGCAATATAATTACCAATACCACGCAATTCGCGTATTACCATATGACCCGAAAGCTCCCCACATTTACTGCTGGCTACAGTACCTCTGGTACCTAGTACTCAGTGGGTGCTATTTATCCAGGATGTCTAATTGGCACACCAGCCACAAATGGTGGAGGTCAGGACAGCTGAGGCAACTAATGAACCTCAATGATTATAACTTCAAATCCTCGAGACCCGGCATGTAGGTAGACTCTTCGGAACTCAATGTCACTTCCAGCCCCTTCCTGGATGTCCTTTTGCAAGACCTACAGACATCAAAAATTTGTCTTTCAAATTTTCAACGTACTACTACAACGTTCAAAGCCCCGAATTTCGATCTTAAAGCAATATGAGGGACTTTCTGAATCCTCTCAACATGCCTTTCTTCTCGTCCCATAACACCTCCAAAGCTTCTAAAGGTCAAGATACAAGCCGCACTTCGTTTCCTCATCTCATAAACCAATGAGATACATGCTACGAGCAATGCCAGCGATACTTCGCTCTTCCACTTGACGTTATTGTCGCACACTTCGGATAATGTGACCTCGTAGCATGTGCAAGGGAGAGCAACTAAAAACACAGAAGACTAATTCATAGTGCCGACTTTTGTTGCATGGAATTTGCAATGCCAACAAAAGGGCTGCAAGCCGGACAAGATGAGGAACTCGACCTCATTGCCGGCTTTCGCCTTCATCCGACCCCAAGACTGGATAACTCGGAGCCCTTTGGTCTCCTGGCGGCAGGACTTAATTCTGCGAAGTCGGCAGCAAATCTCTACTCCACCCCAACAGATCAATTCGATTTTCTCGATGGCGACACTCCATTTCGACTTGCTCATAGATCGAAATGAATGATTCTGTACAACATCAGCAATGTTGCTTTATGCACAAGAAGGATCCAGCTTATGAAGCCATGCTGGTCGGCCACTCGCCCCTGAGGCAAGCACGAACATACTGCCTTTCGATCCCAGGAACTTGTTGGCAGAGAACTAGGGAACTCGGTCTTTCTCTTTGCAACAAATGCAACCACATTTACCTCGCAGAAATCCATCAATGCAACTAGGGTTGGGTTTCCGCTTCACTCACTCAAATGTGCTCTTCTTCATTGTAGGAGACGCAGGAACTACATTAGTGAAGTACATGTCGCTCGGGCCTGATGTTCTGGGATACGTGAGCAGCTTGGTGGCACATAATCCTTACTCGACTGATGCTGGCGCGAGAGAGAACTCGGCGATGGATAGTTTGAAGATACCAAGATCTATGCATTATCTTGAAGGATGCCATCAAGTCGGCCACATGGTTGTTTCGACATCGGCCGGCAGAGAGAAATCTGCTAGGAAGTTAAAAGCGGGAAGATTATATTCATGACCCCGTGGTTGGTAATTTTGGTTAATGTACCAAATCGGAGCTGCCAAGTGCCAATTTGAAGATTTACTCCAATACTCGAATGGAACCCAGCAGTCTAGTTGCTGCATCATGCAGGTGTAGACTTGCATAGTTGTTCGGCATCTCCGTCTTCTAGAAGGACCGTAAAATCTCCGAGAGGAAGATGGAGGCTGATATGTTGGAGCCCTTCCCTGCAGAACGCCACATGTCCCGAATCTACCACGAGACCTCCAAATCTCGCGTTACTAGCTTGGTGAGTATCAAGAGCATGAATCAAAACTTTTGCTTTAAACGCATCAATTTTAACATGCCCGTCATCATTTGACGGCTGCTTGACAAGGCGTTTCCTTGTAATTACACTCTGTCAGTCTATGAATAGCTCAGATACGCTTACGCGAGGGTACAGACCAAGCTTTGACGATCACGTTTGCCACGAAGAATCCCAGCAATACCAAATGTAGAAGCAAATCTCCGTGGCAAATGCGTCATTTCGAAGGTGGAAAATCGAAAATCGAAGGTTCGAATGTTCCGTACCCTGTTTCTTGGGTTCCAACAAAAAAAGGGGGAGGAAGATTGCGTGCACAGACCTGAAACAAATCCCCGCCCTGCAACCCACAGCAGGCCGGCAGCTGGACTCCACTCTCCCTGCACGTCCGCAGTCCACCCCGCTGGTACCGTAGTGGACGCAGGTGGGATGTTTCGAGGTTAATCGATCGAAGGACAAACCAAAACACCAGACCAATCCCAGCGTGCGCCCAGGGCAACTTGCTTCCGCATAATTTTTATCTGATTTGATACAGCGTGCATTTATGCAATGCTAACCCCTTCCAAAAGAGCGAGATGTGAAACCGCTGCACACCGGTTTTTGACAGCCGATACGACCTTGTGCTGTGTACTCGGCAGTCTCAGCTATGGACGAGGCTCTTCTCGACCTCTCATGGCTCGACACGTCATGATGAAGTCGTGATCGGTCGTTGCTGACAATTGCTAGTCGGCGTCGAGTCTGTCCTATGCACGTCAGTTTGTTGGGCGATGTAACTCTGTTCTCTGGTCTGGTATATTCGCGACAACTTGAAGCTTCCCCGGCGCCTCAAACTATGGAAAAGACGGCAATAGAGGGAATTCAACTTCTTTGAGCTAAGGACTGCCGATGAGAATGAGGGGAATTAACCTGTATGATACTAAAAACTAAGCACTATCTATTGGATCTCTGCATGTGCCTGCGCGACGTTGCCAAGCCCACTCTTCCCGTCCTGAATCACCCGTCGTAAGGACCAAGGAAAAATCCCACCCTTGAAAAAGTATGTATTTGTAGAAGAAGGGGAACAGGCTGCCGTGAAGACAGACGAAGCAGCGCGAGGCGGGGGTATAGTTCTTTTGAGAGTAATAAGAGAGAAAGAAAAAAATTAAGGAGATCTTGTGACTGCACGCCTCCAACGCTCCCTTCCTTGGCTATACGTGATGCAATATGTTATGAGTTGACCATGTTGTATACCTCCCAACAATCTACCCGCCCTCCGGTTGCGCCTTCATATGCTTGCATTCATTGCTTGCCACCTTCCCATTCCTCGGCTTGCCCTCTATTCCAGCCAGTGGAGAAAAAGTGGAAAATCATTATTTCTTGGTCGTTGTCGTGTAACTGTAGGGAAAAAGAGTGTTCGTGAAGTAGGCGCGCTCCAGTCGCGAAAAGGAACGTAGAGAATAGAAATTTGGTTGTATATAGCCGTTTGAGGGGATTTGTACATAAAATTTGGATGAGTGTTTCTCATCCGGATTGTCGTAGGGTCGTGAGAGTGTTTAGAAGGCGTGGATTTCGGGTTTGGAGGAGAATGTCCGTGCGAACTCGAGACATTCAAGAACATCTGAAATGTCCATATGATGCTGCTTTGAGCTAATATTCTGTGTCTCCGAGATCAGAAGCGGGTGCTTCTGCTGGAGACACTGAATGCTATAACTCCCTAGCTTTTTCCTTACAAGCAGCAGATGTGAAGCCCGTGCCTACTTTCTGTGCCACAATGCGCCACTTTTCTTGCTCATAGTCATGAAGGGCTGTCCGAAGCTTTTGAATCTAGTACTTGGGTTAGATGGATGCTTGCAAACAAACTTCGGGCTTGTCCAACTTACTGTCTCTTCGGTCCACTGGGTAGTCTTGGCTTTTAACTTTGTGCAATAGCGAACCTGCAATGTTCCAGAAGAGCGACCGGGGAAAAACTCTGCAATTTGTTTCCAAGTCAAGTTCTTATTCTCCTTCAAATCCACAAGCAGTTGATCATCCTCCGGTGTAAATTTTAACTTGGGCCCGCGGGGTCTTGGAGCGGGAGAGGGCATGCCAACCATGCCAACAACACTTGGTGCTCCTCCGCCTTGAGACATATTCGGATCATCAGAACGTTGGCGCTTCGGCTGATGGGCTGATGGTGGGAGAGGGTGATTATGATACGGTGTGACTGATGAACTTGGGAAGTCAACCATCGACGCTTGGCCCATATGAGGCATGCCCGGCATGGCGCTGCCTCCCATCTGCGGTTCCATAGGCAAACCCGTCATATCCAACTCCTCATCCTCCCGCGACCTCTTCTGTCCAGTCGCTGGTGGCATTTGGCGCGGGGGGCCATACATCATGCCTTGCCCACCACCGAATTGAGGCGACGGGTGGTGGGCCATACCGCTGTGAGGGTGCGGGGCAGTATACACTTGGTGTTGTTGATGATGGTGCGGCGGCGGCGGCGGCTGTTGTTGTTGCTGTGGGTGCGCGCCGAAGTGCTCGTGGTGAGTACTGAGACCTTGCCCGCCGCCGTGCTGTATATCTTGGACATGCGATCCGAAGACGCGTTCCTCGGGATGGGGTTCGGGTTGAGCATAGTCCTGTAGATATGGATTTGCCTCGGGACCTGGGTATCGAGACATGCGACATGGATTCTGCTTCCACCAGCGCTCACTGCTCTCGCAGGTCGCCGGGGGCAGGACTACTACGTGCTGGATCACTGCTTCGTGTTATGTTTCCAGAAGGATGTTGTGTCGGTTGTTTGTTTTTAGGTGCAAATGTGACTGTGCGTGTTTCGCCCGCCTATATGTGAGGATATTAAGACTTGATTCCTAGCAACCGAGTAAAGCATTTGATAGGGCTAGCAAAAAAGATTCAACCTTTAGGGAATGCCCGCAAAATCAGCGGTAGTTGGAATAGGGTGATGGGGAGCGAGGACGAATCCAGAGTCGGTAGGAAGGGCAGGCTCTTTGCTTTATTTCTATCGTCTGATCGTTCAGTCAATCAAGCATTGATACCGGCGATGTAGCTCAGTAATTAAGGGCACAGACGTGTCTTGACAGTCGCTCCAAGCACACACTTGATTCGCCATGGACGAGACGGTAGCTGTGTTGAGGAGCAAGGTGATGCAGGCACTTGGGAAGTCGTTCTTCGGAAGTTCATGCCCTTGAGAGGCCGCCTAATTGGGACCAGTCCCATATGCAGAAGATCCCGACCCGGCGCAAAGCATGGGGCGCTCGAATCGGTTGACAACTTGACAGGGCAGGGGGATGATGACAGTCAAGTGTTGCCAAGAGCACCCAAATCGAGGCTGGGATGGAAGGTGGGCTACTGACTCCACTCGCATGAGCTCTGGAAGACTGCATGGAAGCTTTCAACTTTTGGCGAAGACTGAAACCCAGCTTGGGCCAGTCAGGCATTGTTCGGCGTGGTGAGATGTGAGCCAGGGTCGCTGGTTCCACCGACAGGGACAGCGCAGGGCAGCAGGGTGGACGAGCAGCACAGGCATGAAAGCCTCTGGTACCGAGAGAGTCTTTGTTAATGCGCCGGGATGAAAATAGCAGGAGGGGGTTGTGTGATAGGCGGGCTGGCGCTTGTTTAAATTGAAGTAATGCAGAACACAACTAAAAGAAAGAATAACGATGAACTGGGAATATTTGCAAATATAGTGAAATTGCGTTGCTGAGAAAATGACCGGCGAGAGATCCTTTGGGCGTGGGAAAATATATGCGCCGGAGACTATCATCGATTCTTCTCGCATGCACTACCATATTGGTATTCGGAGCATATGGGAGCCCCCTGGAATCAACGTCAGAGGGCTGAATTTGGGGCGTCGTTGAATTGCTTGCTGATCATCGTTAGCATCGCATCATCTGCAAGATTCGAGATTGATTTGCGGCCCCTGTCGGCTGTCCCTTTCCTGTGCATGTCAATAATTGAACGTCTTATTACCTTTCAATGCGCTGGGTGATGCTGATGATGTTCTGCACTGCGTGCCGTGGTCCCCGAGGGAAGAGCGGAGCGACTGATATGGTCACACGCGTGCCTTCTCAAGGCCCTCTCCGCTCTAACTCAAGGCATAGGGATCTCTCTCCAGGGTCCTCGGAGGCGCTGCCAAAGAATGTGGTGATATGGCAAGATGCCGTCCGAACAGGGCCTAGGACCACACGAATACCGTGGCAGCTTGGGGCCAGCAGGGCCCTGTTGCAGCGCGTCTCCATACAATGCTCTCCTGGGGCAGAGGGCCATGGTCAGTGGTAGTGGTATGGCAGCCGCGGGGTCGGAGGAGAGAGATACGTTGGAAGAAGAAAGGCTCAAGAAAAGCTCAAGAAAGGCTAAGAAAGTGAACTGAAGAGAAGTTGCCATCGTGTTCTCAATGTTGCTAAATTTGGACAAGTTCGCGTCTGCATCAACCCACCCGTCGTGTACAGTACCGTAGTACCCGCCACTACAGTAGCGAAGCTGCGCGACGATTGTTCCTGCCGATTGTTCCTGCATTAACTGCCCAGTGTAGACAGCTAGGCTCTGGGCACGAGAGCACGAGAGCACGAGGGCACGAGACCTGAGGCCAAATAATCTTCACATTGCAACTCCAGCCAGAGCGAAAAGTCAATTCGATAGCCTCAATGCGCCGTGGCACATCACGACCTCGTAAGCAGCCCACGTTACTCAAACACCAAACCGCTGCCTGCATGAGAGACTATCGCACATCAATCCGGCTTTCCTCTATTCCACCATGCAGCTCGGCCTGCCGTTGGCCGGAAGCATTTTAAGAAATGGGACGAGCGTCGATCATGCAGGTAGTAAGGCGCCAAAACGTCACTGAGGCCTCGACACGCCCGATGAACTATGAGGATTTTTTATGCTTATACATATTAACACATTGTTACAAGACGCCCCTCCGATCAAACGCCCGTTACCAAGATTTGGTACACTCTTCAGATGATTCACCACGCAGAAAACCCTTCCCATGCAATCTCCCTGCTCACGGGCCGATCACCCAGAAACCACACTGCACAACACACAGAGCCTCTATGCAAAGTTGTCATCGCGGTCCGCCCAAAGATCCTCCAATTGCGCGAAGTTTTGGAAGTGAAGAGGTCGGTGCTGGTCGCTGTAGAATGGTAGCGGCGTGTCGATCTTGACATGCACCGGCTTCTTCTCAATTCCCCCGAACGTGCTGCCCATGAAGCTATAGTTCCACGAGTTATTCTCGGGGACCAGGAAATATCCACGAATCTTATCACTCAGCAGAAGCTGGCACTTCTCTCCCATATTTGTGGTAAACCCTTGAGGCTGATCGCTCCCCATGTCCTTGTTCTCTGCACCCCATTTGTATCCTTGAGGTGTCAGGGCCCAGGATGCAAGCGACACACTTCCAGGAGTGAAGGAAACTGCCATTGAAATAGTCTTCTTGTCCCAAGAGCTGTGTGCATTCATTAGACGTGAATGCTGTGTGACATCCATCGCCGTCATGTATGGTGGTTCGTTGCCAGAAACTGTGTGAATTACTCCCAGGGGTTCCATCTGATCCAGGTACTCGTGTTGCGGTAACTGTTGAGGCAGCTGAACGTCGCGTGTGCTTCCGATTTGGGGAACCATGACAATGCATCGAATTTCTTTCACCTGATCGTTGTCAGGGGGCGACGACCCATAAAGATATCCGGCAACTTGCACACGAAGATCCGCAATTGTGATGAATCGCTTAAGGATATTTTTTGGCATGATATACGTGAAGTGATCGTCTTCTTTGATATCGTCAGACGAGATATAGATGTTGTTCGCCCGAGTCCGAAGATTCGATGTTGCAATAGCTCTAGTTCGCCACTCGGTCTTGGATGCAAACGTCTGCTGCTCAAATTGAGAAGTAGTTGTCACAATTATGTCTTCACCATGGACATTTTGAGTCTTGGTAGTCACAGCTGTCAACTGCTGCTGCTCTTGTTGCTGCTTCTCAATTTCAGCGGCTTGCTGGCGTTGCATTGATGGTGCACTGATCTCCATGCCAAGAATAATATCTCGAACTTCGCTACTCGTCAAGCTCGAAGTATTGACATTGTTCTTCTTGCCATAATCGTTCAAGATGAGGTCTCGTAGCTGGGTTTCAACCTTGATCCAATCATCCTCTGCCAAAGAGGGCCAGATGTGGTGATCCTGAGTAATCACTGTCTTATCGGGCCGCAAAAGCAATTTCGTCCTGTCCTGGTTCACATGAAGAGCTCGCAGAATCAAAATGAGACGTGAGAAAGCTGTGTACGATGAGATAGATTTCAGCCATTCATCGTAAAGGTTGAACAACACCATCTGGGGCTCAGTAGCTCGCAAGATCATGTCACCTAGCTTCTCGACCTTCATAGCGGCTTGGAAAGGTAGCTGGAGCTCGGATGCACGAATGGAGATGTTCGGGAAGTCGAGTAAGTGTACCTCGAGGGGATCTAGAAGTCCCTTACGAGTCACAATCAACTGCTTAGGTTGCTCTTCAATTGGCAGCGATCGAATGAGAGCAGCCACTTCTTCAGCAGTCTTCCATTTTGCCAATTGTCCGAGACGCTTTTGACCCGCCCAGACACTGGTGTGAATGATCTTCAAGAACAGCTGACCAGTTCGAGGGTTGAAGATGAAAATAGCACCGTTTATGGGCTTTGTGGTTAAGTTGCCCTCGAACGTCTTGTGGATCGTAACACGATATACATTGGTGTCGTCAATGAAAAGTTGGATTTGATTGCTGAAAAGTTCCGAGTAATTTTGGGAGTTCAAAAATTCCTGGTTACTTTCAGAGGCATAAAGCTGGAGACCCTTCCGAATACGCTCTCGTAGAACATACAGAGCAGGGTTTGCCTTCATGATCTTGGCCATCGCCTGTTGAACGAGCGTCTTCAGACCAGGGAAGTATTGACCATAGGCCGAGTAAAGATTGTAAGCAAGATCGATACCAATCATGAGACCGGTAGCAGATGGATAGATACTCATGCTGTCGGTGGTGTAGTCGAGGTATTTGGCACGCACGTAACGTTCAATATCGTGAGAATCGTAATCACCGTAACGTAATTGAACATCCACCCAGAACTTGTTAGTCGTAGTGGGCTCAATGACATCTTTGGTATCGAACAATATTGACGGGCGCGTGACATTCCACTTGTGGCTGGCGAAAAGAAGAATGTCTGCGCAAGAACTGTTCATCTTGTATGACTTTCTAGGGTGAATAGTCTCCTTCTGGACAGTCTCAATACCTAGTTGCTCCAGTTCTTGATCGAACACTAATTGGAGAGTTAGTAAGAGTCTCCAGAAGCAAGGGTAGAATGTAACGTACCTTGACACAGATCCATGACTACTGACTCATGAATCTTCTGCCACAGATGTGCTCGGAAGATCTGGATAAGAGAAATCTTCAGGGTTGGAATTTTGCCGTGCAAGAAGATCCCAGTGAGATCCAATTGGACTTGGAAACCAACATAAACATTTGCTCTGTTTATCGTAGGCGACCACCAGAGAGTGAAACGACGGTTGGGAATCTGATTGAGACCAGATCGTTGGGCGTTTGTCAACTTTTTGAACTTCATTGATTCCTATAATCAAATGTCAGCAGATACTCACGACAGAGGAAAATGTCTGAAATGTTCCGAGACATTTAAGAGACGTCATCTCGATGTTGCAGATCGATAAGGAAAACGAAATAGAATAAAAATTTCTTAATACCTCAAAACCGGATGCCTTCTCCCAAAACAGACCTTCCCACGACGGGAAAGCGGTAGCCTTGAATAAGGTGTGCTCTAAAATCGTTTCAACTCCCCCTAATGCCTGAATCACATCTGTGCGGTAGGCGTTTAAATTCCACAGTTTTCCATCATGTCGCTGACTTGTCCACCAGAAAGGATTGCTCTTCATCAGTTGATATGTCTTGAATTCGGTACGTGCTCGGAAACCTTTGTCGAAACTCAAGGTACTGCGATCCTTTTGGAACAGCGTATTTATACGAGGTAGACCACGATCCCAACTATCCTCAAGATCCTCGAGGGTCAGTCTTCGATTCTGTTGGTTGGCTTCTTGTCGCTTTTGAGAGTACTCGGTCCACACTCGCTGAGAGTCGATGAACTCCGCCTCCCAAGGAATAATGTATCTGAAAATGTTCGGGATCAGGGTGTCCTCATCATGAGTCATACCAGCACGATAATGGGTGACACCGACATCCGTCTGCTTTGACCATCTCTTGTCACTTGTCGGAATGAGGATGTGTGACCCAGAGATCATACCAAGACCACCAAGCTCCTTCGGAGTGTAGAAAACAGCTGGCGGGAAACGGGACGGCATCTTAGAGTTGAGTCCTATCTTGACTCGGGTCTGAATTTTCGTCTCACACTTGACAATCGTATCGAGAAGATTGACAGTCGAAACAGCAGCCTCACGATAATATGTAAACAAGGCAATCAGGCTGGTGTTCCATTTATTCGCAATCTTGGTGAAAGTGGTGGAACCAGAGGACATTAAAATTTGGCGGATACGGTTGTTGAACTTTGCGATATCCTCTTCTGTGACCTGAAGGAAAGCATGAGCCGTTCTCTCCTTACTAGTATTGTCGACCAGAGACCAGACGCTGTCCTTCACAGGGAATTCATCGTTCTGGTTGCGAATCTTTGGCAAAATACGGACTTCAAAGCCACACATCGAAAACAACAAATTCGGGTTGTCTCTGCTGTACACGCTAGAGAAGGTGTCGTCCCATTCGATCGTTGTGACGGATCTAGGCAAGCGGTTCTTCAAGTCCCAGAAGACCGCACGACCAAGGTTGACATCGTGTCGCATGAGACGCATACGCGAATCTCTTGGCCAACACTTCTTATTCCGGTACCCAATGACATTCTCAAAGTTTGGGTCCGGTTGTTCAGTCAAGAATCGCTGGATGAGATCTCGAGATTCGTCGGCCGTAAATCGGAAGAAGACCCAGATACGGTCAATGTATCTGGTATATAATCTGATAGGATGTCTAGTCTCCGTCTCACGATCCCGGAATTGCAGGAAGTCGTTCGGACTTTGAGGTGGTCCAGCAATCTCGCTGGCACGCTGAAGACCGAGCAATAGCAGGTCAAGAACAAGCCCATAGTATTGGAATACGAAGGCAGAAAATTGAAGGCCACGAATCATACCGTAGCTGTTGACGTGATTCATATCCTTGTATGTCAGCTGAACATTGTTCTTTGAGGAGATATAATCAGCAAGGTTGTGATCCATGATGAGTCTCAGCAACCTATTGAGAAGCGTGAGATCGATCTTTTCATAAACCTTGGAGAGTTGCGTCTCAATCATAACGTTGCACTCTCCATCAGCAGTTTCCCAAACTTTGTCGAGATTGTTGATACCTTGAGCCCACTTGTAGGTGAGCAACGGCGGGACTTCAGAGTCAGAGGGCTTAATCCAAGCTGGGAAAAGGTGGCGCTGATCAGCTTGATACCACAAGTACTGATCGAGATAGGCATCACTGATCTTCTCTACTGGCTCGATGTCATAGACAGGATTGATTGTGCTGTAGTTGTCGTTCATGTCTATGCCAACTTCCTTGAAGGCTCTCTGAGTAAGAAGGAAACGCTTGATTCTCTCGAGTGTTGTTCCTGGGCTGTCGTATGCCTGCTCAATCAAGGCCAATTCCTCACGTTGGCTTTGGTTGAGTCTTCCCTTGACTGAATATGCCTCTCTCAGGCGTTCAAGTGCGAGAATGAGAATTTTTGTGTCATGCTTGTAGGATACACTGGGAAATGGAATGGGAGAGAACTTTCGGGATTCGAGCCAATGCACTGTGGTAGTGTAAATAGCCACGGCTTCCTCAGAGGAGACATATGGCCCATCTTTCATATAGTTGTGTTGGCGTTCTTGTTCCGCCTTCAGCCACAGTCGGGTAAGGCGACCCAAGTTCTTCTTCGCAACTGTCTTATCAACGGTCGCGCCTCTTCGAATTCGCTCTCTGTTGTAATGAGCCACAGAAATCCACCAGTCGGCCTTGCTCTTCACGTAACGAAGAATAATGTTCTCAATAGGTGCCGGGAGACCTGGTACCTTCCACGGAATATTACTCTTCCAACATCTCCAAGCCTCGGACAGATGTTGCAAAACGGTATTGACTTTATTTTGCTTGATTCCCTCGGGCATCATGTCCATGAGATCAGCCATGACTGAGGCACGAAGCTCAAGATCGAAATGAGACTCCACACGTTGCTTAGTTACGGTCTTCGCAACTCCCTTGCTATGTCTGCCCTCGAATTGTCTGGACAGCAGATTTCCGAGCCACCGCTCAAGAAGAGGAATGATACCGCGCATGAAGAATAGCCAAACTCTCCAAGCTGGGGCCCAGAACCCGCATCCAGGACCTTTACCCACAGGACCAGAATTGAATCGGTAGTAAATCAGATGCTTCAAGTCTTTGCAAGAACGGATCTGGTGCATAAGCTTATACTTGTAACGATACATTCCCGTAAGCTGACCCACATGATTGAAGGCATACAAGATACCATCTGCGAGTTGGAAAGCATCGATATTACCAAGTCTGTACTGGACCTGAGCATCGACGATCAACTTGGTCAATTTCAGAATCTCGCGCATGAGATGGAAGGCGTTGCCAAAGCGCGACTTCTTTCGCTCTTTGGTAGTCAAAGTCTTGACGGGCTTCAAGTTGAAATTGTAATCGAGATGCAGGTATGTAAGGTTCTTGCGATGAATAAGGAGGTTGAGCATATTGAAACCTTGGCGGCAGACTTGAAGACCGGCTTCAACCCAGTCGATGGTTGTTTGTTGGAAAAATTTGGTTTGTTTCAACGACTTCATCAGACTTTGCTTGTTCTGAGCTTTTGGCTTTCTCTTGTGAAGCTCATTCAAGACATAGGTCTTCAAGAGCTTTTGGTATGAGACGCGAACCTTAACGGGTTGGTCACGAGGGGAGTGTTCGAGATACCATTGCTTGACCAGCGGGACATCTTGAGCTCGAACCATACGGCCTGAACGTCTGTCGAATGGGAAAGGCGCCCACCACAGAGCAATTGCCGAAGCAGTCTCGTCTGTAGATAACTCCTCGTCGGCAAGGAATGGTTCAGCTTCAGCGGGAAGCTCGAATGCGTCCTCTTCCGGCTCCTCATTGCTACCAGGTCCGAAAATCTCATCTTCGTGGCTGACGGTTAAGTTTTTGGGTGCGACAGACCTCGATGAAATAGGGTTAATTATGGGGTCGAAGTAGAAAGCTGGTAGACTCGGGTCTTCAGCACGAATGTAGACCACTTGTGGATGTGAATACCAAGACAACTTGACGCTGCGAGGAAGTGAGTTGTACAAGAAGGGAAATGCGACTCGGTATTCGGTTCGGATAGGAGCGCGGAAAATTATACGGTCAATGGCGTTAAACTCGCCGAAATCCTCGTCGTTGGGATCGACATCTTTGTACAAAGGCTCGAACCTTGGACCTCCAGGAATGGCCACATTCAGGGCCTTAGCCGTAAGGAAACTGTTGAGCTCGAACATATGGAAATAGTTCTTGTCCACCAAATCACTCAGAAGTTGGTGACTCAGTCGGTACAAAGTCGCCATCTGCGGTAATGACAGGTTCCACTCCTTATAACTTGGCCCGTTAACGTGAGACGTATCTAAGAGCGGTCTATTCTCGTAAAACCATTCAAAGACGGCCTCATCTTCGGTTTCGTCCAACTCCATCTGTATTGGCTCCAGAGGCTCAACGTCTTCGATATTCTCGGACCAGGATAGAGGCGGCTCTTCGTCATCGAATGGGGGAAATCGCATCCGCTTGAAATGTCTTCGATCACTCTTCTCCCTCCTCATGCATACCCACATGGTAGCCCACTGCGCATGGAAGACAGGTTCGATGACTCTCGGGGTCTCGTTGACCAAAGTCAGGCATCCGTTGACGTGGTAGAGGACCTTGACCTCCCTCGCCGACTCCCAGGGCATTGGCATATTCTCTAACAATTTCATGACGGCGTGAGGCATAAATTTTAGGGCTCCAAGGTAACTGCGCTTGTCGCTGCTGAATTTCTTCTGCGAAACATCTCCAATATCCTTCACAATCTTCCGCAGATGCTCGGGTGGCATGTCAGCCTTCTGCGTCTCAACAAAGCCTCCCTTTCGCTTCTCTCCAAATCGATTTCGTTGCGATCGTAACCATTCTTTCTTCTTTTGCGCGAACTTTGCAACATGAGGGTCCGCTGTAGGCCGATAGCCAGGAGGCTGAAAAGCCCCAGGTGGCGCTCCTAAAGGTAGAGAGGGTGGAGCTGACGAGCTCCAACCAGGTGGAGGTGGGGGAGGTATGGACGACATTGTGGTGATGCGATGCGATTCGATGCCACCGCAGTCTCCAAAAATGCCCCGTTGATGATGGATGATTTGGAAGCCTCCTTCGCGACTGTAAATAATTTCTCGCGCCTCTTCCCGCGGGAAGTTCCGTTTCACGCCAGCGTTGGTTTTGCAGGTCGCTTGAGTAGCCAATCACGTGCTGCCCACCGCACAATTGCATTCGTCCATTCCTCGAAAATAAATTTCCAACATTAACGACGACACCGACAGCTTCAGCAATCCACGAAGCAAACCACCGCCAAAATGTCTTCCAACAGATTGACATACAGACGTCGCAACCCGTGAGCATACCCCGCTTCCCAGACGAACCTCTGAACTTCAATAAACCGCCCACCCACTGAGGGCGTGTCTGAATTCGAGCGCCTGTACTGACCCCAAGCAGATACAACACCAAGTCGAACAAGGTCCGTGTTGTCAAGACGCCCGGAGGAGAACTTCGATACCTTCATATCAAGAAGGCCGGTACAGCGCCCAAGTGCGGAGACTGTGGAATCAAACTGCCAGGAGTAAGTCATTTACATTGTTTGAATGGGATGGAAAGAGGCACGACCGGTGGAACGAGCGACGCAATTTCGACGAATCATTGGTTGGAAGATGGAGATAGACCGGAAGTCTTATGGCAGTCATATTGAAGCTTTGGTCTAGGATGGAAACTTGTTGATGATTTGTGCTAATATTTCCTCTTTCCAGATCCCCGCTCTCCGACCTCGCGAATACTCCCAGATCTCCCGCCCCAAGAAGACCGTTCAGCGTGCCTATGGAGGATCAAGATGCGCCAACTGTGTCCGGGATCGTATCGTCCGCGCGTTCTTGATTGAGGAGCAGAAGATTGTCAAGAAGGTGCTTAAGGAGTCTCAGCAAGCCCAGAAGAAGCGTTAAGGCATTCGTGATATGGTTTCTTTAGGGTGTTTCGATGGCCGGACTTGCATGATGCAGCAGGATTTAGCTGTATTTAACTCAGGGCTTCTATGAATCATGAGACACAGTTGCCTGTGAAGCTTTCGCTCTCTCTCCAAGACCCATCTTACGAACCACATTATTTCCCGGCTGTGAAATTTTGATCTCTCGCGAATTGTTCCTAGGTCCAGATGCAGAGCACGTTTTGTCCATTGAACAGTTAATTCACCTTGTCTGAATTTGAGCTCACATCTCTCGTCTTATACTGTGTATTCGACTCCGACCATTCCCCATATCTCTATATAATGAAACATAAGAAACCTTGAAAATGACACCCCTCAGTGCCAGCTATGAAATAAATTCGTCAAATAAGTATCCTTGCAGTACAAAGGCTACGGCTCCTGCTCGACATAAGAAGGGGCATTAATTATTAGGATACTACCGATGATGGACCTTCCGCTGCACGCGCCGGACAGAAAAGCGGCACTGATGCCGAATGTCCCAGGCCCAGGCGTTGTGGGACATTGAAAATTCAGTGCCGCTTTTTCTGTCCAGCGTGGCACCAATTAAATCCTGCTTTCAATACTCCGTACAGCGGGATTCTTCACGAGCTGCTGCTGATTGGTCGCCGCTTCCGCAAGGCTGAGTGGGTGAGACCAGTATGACCTCGCCAATTTGTAGCTTGTGACTCGAGCTCCAGCTTGAGTCAACAACATAGCATGTCTTGAGCACGAGGGACAGGAACAGGGACAGGGACAGCTTCACATCCTTCTTTCAATTTGGAGGACAACTTGAAGCTTCCCTTCTTTCTAAGAGCAGCGCATCACTACGCCTCCAATATATTTCTATATCCTTCACAATGCCTTCAAATCAACCTTTGTTTGCATCTGATAGACGAGACTCTTCTACTCATTCCGACGAACGCGCCGCTGCCGAAGACACAGCTCTACTTGGAAGCCAGCGTCAAGATGAACCCGTTCGCTCAGACCGGGCCAGATTCTGGCGAGAAATTGGCTTGTTTACTTGGGCTCTAGTTGCAACTGCAGCGGTAATTGTGCTGGCAGTCTACTCGCAACATGAGGCTGCGCAGAAAGATGGCAAGAAAGGAACGCCCACAGGAAAGCGCAACTTGATCTTTATGGTAACCAGCCACACCATTCGCAACATTCTGGGTCTTGGATTAACTGATATCCCAGGTTTCGGATGGCATGGGCCCTGCGAGTCTATCTATGGCCCGTAGCTTCCGTCAATTTGAAGGTAGCTTCTCCTCTTTTTGGCAAGATATTTGCTTACAGGTTAGGCGCTCTTCCGTACGACAATATCCTCACCCTCGACAAACATTTCATCGGATCCTCCCGAACGAGATCGAGTAGCAGCCTTGTGACGGACTCAGCTGCTGGAGCAACTGCTTTCTCATGTGGAATGAAATCCTATAATGGTGCTATTTCCATTCTCCCAGATCATACGCCTTGCGGAACCGTTCTCGAAGCTGCAAAAAGAGCTGGCTACACAACAGGACTCGTCGTGACGACTTCGATTACGGACGCTACGCCTGCATGCTTTGCTTCGCATGCCAAGATTCGAACAGAGGAAGACCTGATTGCCCAGCAGGAGGTCGGTGAGCATCCGCTAGGACGAGTTGTTGACCTTATGCTGGGAGGCGGCCGTTGCCATTTTCTACCGAATACAACTTCAAGAAGCTGTCGCGGAGATGATAGAGATATCACACAATTAGCGCGGGAGAAATATGGGTGGAATTATATTGATAATAGAAAGGATTTTGATGGGTTGAAGCTAGGAAGTGCGGTGAAGTTGCCGCTCCTGGGTCTTTTTGCAGATTATAATATCCCATACGAGGTAAGAGTCTTACCAATCCAAGTTCAAATCATTTCCAACATATCAATATTTGCACTTTGCACTTTGCTCTACTATGTCATTTGAGAAAATGTGGCTGACCTGCTCCAAGCTCGATAGACGCAACATGGATGATGTATATCCTTCGTTAGACGAAATGGCGCAGACTGCCCTCAACGCATTGGAAGCTGCTACGCAGGATAGCGACAAAGGCTTCTTCCTCATGATTGAAGGTAGTCGCATTGACCATGCTGGACATGGTAATGACCCTGCTGCTCAAGTTCGTGAAGTCTTGGCCTATGACAAAGCATTCGGAAGTGTTACAAACTTTCTTGAAAGATCAAGCACAGAGGGTGTTCTTGTTTCTACGTCAGATCACGAAACGGGAGGTCTTGCTGTCGCCCGGCGTGAGTAAACCTATTTTTCTTCGTGACCTTTACCTGCTCCCACGAGTCCCTCCATTTCTGGCTCCCTTCGGCTCCCTCGATCCTCACGCGTTATTGTACCTTTACTTCAGCTAACGTATGCAGAACTTCACACGACATACCCCCACTATATTTGGTACCCAGAGGTCCTTTCCAATGCCTCGATGTCTGCGGAGCATGCATCACGACTGCTCAGATCGCATACCACCGATGAAGGTGACAATCTTAAGAGCTTCATAAGCGAAGAGCTTGTGAAGAAGGGATTAGGTATTGCGAATCCCAAAGATGCTGAAATTCAGCTCATTCTCGACAACCCTCAGCTCAGTTCCTACTATTTCTCGGACATGATTAGCCGGCGAGCACGCATTGGGTGGTCATCTCATGGCCACACAGCCGTTGATGTGAATATTTACGGCTCTGCTGGGTCTGACGCTCTGCGCGGAAACCATGAGAATATCGAAGTTGGCAAATTTCTTCGTGAATACCTTGACGTGGACGTAGACTCTGTAACCGAAGAACTCGTTGAAAAGACCAAAACCTTCAGCATCTACGGTGTGGACTGGACGGGAAAGATTCCCGGTGAAGAAATGTTACAGTCAGCAGAAAGGCAACATCAGATGGAGTACGGCAAAGCACCGGAAGACCTGTAGCATGCTTAGACATTACGTCCGGCGTTCGTTAGATATCTGGGAATACCCTTGATTTATTTTTGCTTTCTCGTCACTTCCGCAGAGTTCATATTTTGAGGTTTACATTCTGATTTTGCTAAGATGGGATCACCGAACAAACGATTCCTCCGGTGGTTGTACAATAAACCTCGTTTGCACATCAAACCTTTTTTATTGCTTGTTTTGTTGTGAGTAATCCGCAGCTCAGACTTTATTTCTAGCTATCAAACACATGGTTTCTCCGAGTGGAGCAAAAGTGTTGTTTTTCAGAGGTTTGCACGTTCTACACTCAAGAGTTTGTGCTGTCAGGAAGCATGGACTATCTCGCGTTGACCTGCTGGCGTTTGGAATAATCCCTCCTTTACGTGGGACGAGATCATCGCAATCAGTCGGTGCGCAATCGCTATTGAGATGGCAAAGCATAATCTCTCAGTCAGAGCCAACGCTTTTGCCGGAAAGTTCTGATGTGGATAAGCTGGCGGCCTCGAGGTTTGGCGACGGGCAAAAAGATCAGATGGAGAATATTAAGTGTCATGCAGTACCAACTCAGCGATAGCCATTAAATGATTCTCAAGGGACCTGCCGTCCGTTAGGTTTCTTATGGCAGTTTCATTCTTCTTATTCATCTAAGGTGGTACTCGTAGAATCTCCCGATTTCCATCAAAAGCTCAAGACATCTCCCCCAGAAAGAGCCTACTAACTCTCGAATAACTTCTCCACATCAAAGAACAGTCTTTCTCACATTCTCACCTCATTATCATTCACCAAAAATGTGCCAATACTGGTCCATAGAGCCCCTCTGTGGCCACCGCACTCTCATGGCAGGCTCAAACTGCTACCTCCTCTACGACCAACTCCAACGAATCAACGACCCCGCCGATCGTGCCCGTCATAGCATCCCCTTTGAGGTCCCACGGCAGTGTCTTCCACACAGGGCGAACATTAGGAGGCAGTATGTGAATGAGTATTGCTCTTGGGAGTGTAGGAATAATGGGCTATATGCGCAGCGGAGGTGTGGGACGAGAGATGCGAGGTATGGGCCGGGAAGTGAGAGGATTGGTGTTGGTTGGCGGGTTTGAGGGGTTATTTATGGAATATGGTGGTGGACTGGATGGGTTGTTGGGAGGAGATTTCTACTACTGCTTGCTGCGGCTGATGGAATAAAATTGTACGGAGAGACTCACCTTGAGACGGAAGAGAATTCGGGCAATCACAAAAGTCGCCGGTCAAAAATTTCAAAAATGTTGCGACCTGCATCAGATGTGTATGTTGTAGGTTGACTACAGGCAGCCTAGTGGCCGTCATTGAAAGGCGCGGTCGATTCAGGGGAGGAAGGCAAACGCGAGGACTATTCATTTACCTGTGAGCGCCGGGATGAATTCGACTACTGTTATATCAGGTTACGCGGCAATCTCTTACAGTCTTTTATACGCTTCTGATTCGACTTTGCTTCATTACTTGTCAAGCCATCCTCGTCATTTTGATTCCATATCCATCCATATTGACTGCATTGAATCATTTCACCAGCTGCTTCTCGTCAGAGAGGTGAAATCACTTTCAAATTTCAAGTTGATATCTCCTTGTTGACATCATTTTGACTGACGAAAAGTGAACTATACACCTAGGGCACTACTTAATTTACCGTTGTTCCGTATCTACTATCTACGGTCATTTCCAAACCCATCAGCACATTCAAACCCATTAAAGTACTTGCAATTGCAAGTACTAAGTAATCACAAGCTATGCCCCAACGGCCAGGATATCGACGGACAAGGCCACGGAAACGACCGCTACTTGAAGTTAGGGACTCAGCCTTAGGTGGTACTGGAATGTTTCTATCAAAGCCGAAGAAAGCAGGAGATGAGATTCTCAGAGAAAAAGCACAAATACAAGTGACCGAACAAGACTACAAAGACTACAATACGATGTTGAGAAGGATCAACGAGCAACTCATACTTTTCTCTCGAGACGACGAGGATCTATTCAAAAAGCTCCACATGAAGCCCGCGGCCGATTTCTATGAGACCGTGAACAGGTTTGTTACAAATGCCGTACCGGTCCACGGTGTCAGGAGATTATTCCTGAAGACAAGAAGTTTCAATCACTCATGTGCGCCTAACGCTAAAGTGGGTTGGGATACCGAGTTCCTGCGGGTCAAGAAGTCACAATCAACTACATCACATCTGATTTGACTTTTACTGAAAGGCAGGCTTTTTCCCAGGAACATTGGGGGTTTACTTGTAGATGCCGAAGGTGTTTGGGGGAAGGCGCTTCCGGGTGAGCACCGCAAATTGCCTCAGAGGAGATGAGACAATCCATACCAAAGGCGAAATTTGATTCGTCATGTAATATTTCGCCAGTATGATTTTATCTAACGGAAAGCCTTGCTTTGATGGAGTTTGCTCACCCAGCTCTGTAATCATAATGTTTGCAGACTACCAAGTCTCATAGGACTAATGTCAAAAGAACTCCGCCTCTTTGCTATGATGGAATAAATTTTCGCTAACATTTGGAGTCATAGTTAATGTACCCATGGTGTGATATTTATGCTATCTATGTTCATACAGTCATCCCAAAAGAGGCACAACACATGGTCCCAAGCGCCATAACAATCTCGGCAGAAATTCCCCGCTGGTATTGCAAATCCCTAGACGCCCTTTCCCAACGTTTCGTGCGTGACCTTGACTAATATCGCCTCCAAATACAAACGCCCATGCCATTAAACCCCATTTTGTAATTCGATTGCGCCTCCAGATCCAGCGCCTTAAATCACTCAAAATTAAGCTCGAGCAATCTTACATTGACAAACCATTTGCCATGCTCATATTCTGCTGCATCCCTCCACCTTGGGCCATCATTTGCTGCTGTTGAGCCATCTGAGCTCTTCTGATTCTGAGCACCGTAGCTTGAGCATCAGCTTGACATTGAGCACGCAACGCGCGGTCAGCTTCAACTGTGGGCCCATTGGGGTGTGCCAGTTGGAATGCGGGCAATCGCTCTCGATAAAATATCGATGCTTGCTGCCGAATTTGCGAGGCAATGATGGGGTTCATGCCTTGTTGCGGATGCTGCTGAGTTTGTTGTTGCATACCGTGTACTTGGGCTTGGGCCTGTGCTTGGGCTTGTTGCTGGGCTTGTTGCATCCGATATTGTTGTTGCATCTGCAATTGTAATTGCTGCTGCTGAGTCATAGGCTGGCCGTTGCTTCCAAAGTTTCGGTTCATGGCCGCTTGTTGCATTCCTTGTTGACCCATAGCCGCCATCTGGGCAGCATATTGCTGCTGGATCTGCTGGGTATTATTACCCATTTGCATTCCCCCGCCTTGTTGCTGTTGCTGCTGTTGTTGTGCAATTATGCGAGCGGCTTGAGCTTGCTGGGCCATATGGAACGCTTGCTGAGGACTCATCTGTTGGCCTATGCCACCCATGCCTTGGCCATTTTGTTGCTGCTGTTGTCTGATCATTGCCATCCGTTGTTGCTGCGCAAGGGGGTTATTATTCATCGCCATCTGGCCGTTGCCCATCATCATTGGGGCTTGCGCTTGAGCCATAGAGACTTGGACTGGGCTACCTTGGCTCATCCTTGGTGTTTGGCTCATTGGCCGGTTCAAAGGTGTTGATTGAATTTGAGGGGTAGAATTTGGCATGCGAGGTGTTCCGGCATGGCTGTGTTGGCTTCGTTGTGCGACCATACCATGACCTTGAGGCCCCATTTGAGGGTGATTCTGAACCACGGATCCTGGACGAGGGGGACTACCGCCCATGCTTGATGTAGAATGTTGCATTGCATTGCCCATATTATTGACAGTGGGCGATGAGTGACTTTGAGGAGTGCCATTTCGGACAATAGGCGATGACACCTGCGCTTGGGACACTTGCTGGTTGTGGAATCGTTGCGGTTGCGATTGCATGCCATTGGGAACAATATTGTTCGTTGGTGGATGAGCATGCTGCCCTTGAATCTGACCGGGCATCCCTTGCAGGCCTTGTACTTGGGCCTGTTGGGCAAGTTGCCGTCTGCGAAGCTCTTGCTGCTGCGCCTGTTGTTGCTGTTGCTGCGCAAGCCGCACCCTTTCTTGGTCTTTCTTTTCCGACTCCATCCTGAGTCGTTCTCGTTCCCGTTCCTGCTGCGCTTTCCTCTCAGTCTCGGCATTCCTCTGCTTCTCAAGTCTCTTATTCTCCTCATGTTGATTCTTGATATTTTCAAGAGTTTTGAATCTCTCGAAGCGAGGTTCAAAGGATGCTCCTCCAGCTTGGCCATCGCCGTCCGCCGGGTTGCCTCCTCCTTGAGCATTGACAGCAGTTCCAGATAGCCGCTCGTCCAGTATAAGCAAGTAACGTTCTTGCTCTGCTGCCAAAGCTTCGTCTGCCGCCATCTCTGCGACAGTCCTCTTCCGAGTCTTCGGAGAAGGTGGCTTTTCCGAGTGCATTGGGTGAGATAACGACTTCAAAAGGGCCGAACAGGCCGCAGCATTACTAACGGGTTCGAGTACAAGTGGGGCAGTGGTAGCAAGTGCGATTTGTGCTTCTGCATCGTAAATGTTGTTGCTGTTAAGCTCCAGCTTGTTCTTCTTTTGGCGCTTTGCAGGCGGTGCCATGCTACTTTGAGGAGTTGGCGGCACAACGGCAGTTGGTGTAGGAGGTACAGTTGCTGACAAAGGTCCATCTTGTCGAGAGTCTCTTCGACCGTCTCCGTTTGACAGAGTGTCAGCGGCCTTCATAGCAAGATCGACATGGGCACTAAGGGGGGTTGGACGGAGGACAATGGTAGATATTTTAGGCTTCTTCGGTTGTGTGGCGGCTTTACCACGTTGGCCATCCATGGGAAAGGCGGGGGCAGGCATGTTCTCCTTATCTTTCTGCTCTGCTGTTTTGGTCTTCTCATCTACATCACCGTCTGAGGAGCCTTTTCCCTTCCCAAGGCCATTGGTTTGGGTGGGGTAAGGTACGTAGGAAGAAGGTGTGATGTGATAGTTGTAATTATGGACTGAAAATGGGACAGTCTTTCCCACATTAGAAGTAGGTCGAGTGGCGCCCTGCGATGGAGCAGTGGATTTATGGTCGTGTATTTGAACAATCATACAGCCTTCATAGAATGGTACTTCCTGGAAGAACTCAACGAGATCGTGTGGAATGGTCCGAAGCTTCAGATGCTCGATCAGAATACGCATGGGCGACTTGTAGGAGAAGCTGCCTTCCTGCTGATCGAATCGAAAAAAAGTAGGGTGTAGATGAACTATCAGTGACGGCTGCCTATTACGATATTTCTTAAGGATGTATTCGTCTGAGAGGACTGGAGGTATATTAGCCCGGTACAATCAAAAGTTTAAGACGTTACTCGTACTGTAAGGAAGAGGCTCAGCTGTCTGGGGGATAGCGGACTCTCCAGCTAGACTAGCAGATCGTAGACCAACACTGCTATTCCTCTGGCCTCTGCCTAATAATTGAGCAGGAGTCTCTCGTCTGGCCCGACTCGCGGACCGTACACCTGAGCTATTTCCAGCGCCATTGCTCGTGGCGGAATTCGGAGGCTTGCCGCTATTTGGGAGTCTGCCGGCGGACATAGAGGGTGATGGGGAGGAAGTCGAGGAGTGGATGCCATTTGTCTGTATTCCAGGTGGGATGGGGCGCTTCGCCTTGGAAGAGAGCGACTGGACTGCTGTTGCAGACGGCGCCATCTTGGATATCCTACGCTATGGAGCGCGGAGTATCTGCTGAGTGCCGTCCAACGTCCTGACCGCCCTCCTTCACTATCGTTGAGTGGGAAGGCTTCTCTCCATGTATTGCTATATTACGGATTGTTATCGGGGATGCGCGCACGACGGGCGCTGCGTCACGATTTTGCGCAAAGCGGTACAATAATTGGGCGCAAGTATGCTCTCGATGAATATTCGATTCTGTAATGTAATGCGACGAATGCGACAAGCGATACGGCGACGATGGGAGGGTGTCGTTGGTTTTCAACGACCATTGACGTCCCCTCTTGTTAGCATCACGCGTTTCCGGCTGTAAGTATGTCACGTGAAGCTATAAAAGTTGAAGCCAAAGCTCCGGCGACGCAAGGCTGCGAGGAATAGAATGGTGTTTGATTGGTTTTCAATTTTAGTTTTCTCTAAGTCTTTCTATTTCTTTTGCAATATAATCTCATTCTAAATCCGTCGTCTGTTGGGTATATCTGCTCGACGTTTCGCTTGAAACAAACAATGAATAGGTGCCAGATCAAGACTCTTTGACACAACAGTATGGAGTATAACTCATCTCGTTCATCCATTTGTACAATCGGCTTCAAATGTCCTGTTATCCGTGCCCTGGCCTGTCTCCCAAGAGCGTCTCCAGTCCATGACTCAATCCAATAATAGTACATGACCATAATTCGGTGGTCTGAATACTACATTATTCGTCAACTGGGGTAGCATGAACGCTTGCCTTGCTCGCCCCTCCCCCCATACCACCGTATCTCCACCCCTCCTCGTATTCCCCCTTAACATTTTCCGTTATGACTTGATAACTCGTCTGGACCGTGACTCCATGTGCCTTCTTACCGTCCATTATAAACTCTTCACTGCCTGCTCCAGAGCTTCCCAAACTTTCTGCGCTCTTGCTGTTGTTCTTCTGATGTCCCAAACCCGCCTCCGTGTCCCAATTTCCCGTGTTCTTCCTCGTGACCAGTGAAGATGACATTTCGTATGGATCCCGAGTATCGAGATTTCTCGAGGTGCCGTGTGAGAAAGAGGTTGATTTGAATGAGTCTTTAGACCAGAATGATTTGTTGAAAAGCGGCTTCAGGACGGGCAAGTTAACTGTTATGATCCCCACTATTGTTTCACGGACGCCCCTATCATTGTCTCAGCTTGTATTTCATGGAAAATGTATACTAAATTAATACTTGCTACTCACCAACGATTTATGTTTAAAGCCGAAGGGTTGGATCCAAGTGTCAAGACAACTCTAATGATCGCAGCGGCGATAACGAAGAGTCCCGAACAAAGCAAAATGGCGATGATCAATTTCCTAGTCACTTGTATGTCAGAAACACACTCTGGGAAGAAACAGGGTGGTCATCTACTTTTTGAGAGGAACTTTAAGTCGCCATAAGAGTGGCAGAGGTATCGCCAAGATCTAATATTGTATGCTTAGCTTCGAGCTTCGAAGTGTAATCAGAGGTTGGAAAGGGGCCTTACGGCGGCATCAGTACTACGACATTTGTTAGCCTTTCACAATCGGAATGTGGGTCACTACTTCTTACATTACGTTCAGAACAACTGTTACGAGGAAGTTTTGCAACTTCAGAGTGCATTTTTCTGTGGAAACCGGTGAGAATATGCATTTGTAGCGAGAAATTGAAACGTACGGCCTGGATCTGGCACAACCCTGAAAATCATTAGTAAGAAGTTTCAAAGTTTGAGATCATCAAAACTCACTGCCAGTTTTTCTGGGTAGGGAAACATCCAAATGTGATCTGGGTAACGTTAGCTACGAATTGCTGATTTGGAATGATCTTTACCGTCAGAAAAACTGCGGCATATGAAATCCCGCAAGCAATTGCTAGCCACTTCACATAACGGTGCTGTCCTAGACCGATTCTATATCGTGATATCAGAAAGGAACCAGTGAAGTGATGATGGGGTCAGTTACGTGAGCCTATTGAAGAAGAAAAGCATAGTCCCTTTCATAGCCCAGATTAAAGCTGTGTATGAATACCATGCAGCGAGCTGTTCCTTGGAACCATATTCGTATCTGCCAATTTCTTCGGCTGTCAATTCTGCGTTCGGAGATCAATGATTGTAGCCCTTCCAATCAAGGGTACCCGTACTTCTTTTTTGTTGCAGAGCGGATGCTTCGACATTCGTTCCTGCAAAGTCTTGACCTTCGTTAGCAAATGCAGCGTTCATCATGGATATGTATACATACAGATGATGTGGACTGTGGCAGCATCCATAGTGAATAATGCAAGAACTAATATAGACATATAGTCATCTCCTTGAAAGCCACGAAGGCCCACAGTCTTCAATCGCGTTGCAAACCGCAACAACAAAACCACTGCTCCAATTCCATAGAGTGCCCACTCCTCCCGCAGAAACTTAGGCGCTCTCAGCTCTCATTCAACGAAAATATTGGGTGTCCTCGACTAACCTCGGGGTCTCTCTCACTCATCTTGAGCAGATATATGATGGAATATGTGCTCAAGTACTAGATTGTCTCAACAAGAGAGTTTGCAAAAATGTGGCAAAAACGCAAAAACGCAAAACATGGAAACCCAATAGAAAGGATAGAAAAGAGATACTTATTGTCATTCTCTGCCCGCAATCCATTCTAGCGCCGTAAGTCTGGACCCTTGGCCTGGAAGCATTATCTGCCCTGGTTTTCTAAACATCTTGTGTACCGCCTCTGCGTGGAAAGCTATGCCCTGGAACTATCACAAAAAGCATCCAGCTGGCCCAAATCCTAACCCCACCACACGATTCAAGAAGACAGGCTCATGGTATACCACTGGGAGCTTCCCAGAAGCGTGCCGTTCCGACACCGTGCGTTACTTCACCAGAAACGCATCAGGATTCTGATGCAGACTACTGCGCTCCTCAATTGGTTCCTGGACCATGGTTGTTCCCTGACGCTAAATTGGTCAAAGCATGCAGATCGCTTTCCAGGTTCCTGCGCATTAATCTGGAGAACATTCCAGGTAAGAAGAATTTCGGTGGACGCTGTGGATGCAAGAGGCTAATAAATTTTTGATCTGAGTCTAAGGAGCGGGTGGAGTTCGGGAATCGATGAACACTGAACGCATAGCGAACTAAACGCAACGAGCAGGGACATTGTACGCTCCGATTTGTTCCCAGTTCACATGGCCGAGGCTTGGCTGCTTGAATTCCACGATCTTGGTGCCCGATGGATCGTAATGCAACCATTCTTCAGCCTCAGTCTCCTTTCGGTTGATGGGGGTGGCCAGTTTCCAGAATCCAACAATAACGTACCTAGGCATGCAAACCCTTTGGAGGGCAGAAACCCCCTCCATCTTAGGTTGGGGCTAGACGTACGTTAGCAGGTTGTGAGACTTTTAGAGAAAAATTTTCTTCCTCGAGTCAGCAGTCTCTCGTCGATAAGTGTGTTGATCGAAGAGTCGACCTCAAGTTTCAGCCACTGAATTAGCTTTGGGCCTAGACAAAGCGTTAAATTGATGTGGACAGTCTTCGGACGGCGCTCGCGGAATCCGCTCCCGAAAGTGACTCGAAGATTGCAGGTGCGCGAGATAATTTTGATGCCTGACAAATGAAGGAACATCTAAAAAATCAAGAAAGGCCGCCCAATAATGCTGGTGTAGCAAATTGCAGAAAAATAAAGCGCATGAAAATTGCGGATGATCGATGAAAAGGGGAAAATCGAAAGTGCCCTTGCCAGTTGAGTTGGCCGTAGCAACGAACGTACTTGAACGAGTCAGTAAGCGGCCCAAAGCTAGTCCTGTCAACTACCTTATCATTTGTCTTCAATCCCCAGAACGATCTGATATCATGCACACATAGAGTCGCACAATGACCCCTGCATCTCTATCTTCAATTACGTTATCTGGCAATCCAGGATTTTGATCGAACCCTGCGTATGATCACATGGATTAGTTGGAGATTTTGATTGATATCCCAGGTGTAGATCTCTCGGGGACTCTGGGAGAGAACGTACCTGCATCATTAAATCAATAATACGAACTTCTAAAGCTCATATCATAGAATCGAGAGGGGGTTGCTCCGGAAGTCTTTCCTTTTCCATATCGATTTTAGGCAGCAGCCGTCGGCCGAAAACTTTATCCTCTGATCTCACGATGTAACGCGAATAATATTAACATGACAGAAAAATCTTCTAGAAGCAAGCAGTCTACAGGGATTGCTAAAGCGAAGGTAAGCAAAAGTTCCAATTCTGGAGCGAGAAAGCATTGGCACCTCCAAATTTCAATATCGCGTCGCCGTCAACCGACATAAGGTAATGGCTCGGCTACATCTTATAAAATACTAGGCTGATAACATATTGATTGTGTGAATCAAAAGAGTAAGGTGTCGTGAACTTCGGTCCAAAAGGAGTTCTCAAACCTTCTCGAAAAGAGAGAGGTTTTCTCCCTTTTCCCCTTTAGGTCTCGTTCTGGCATCACAACGACCTTACGATACTTAAAAATTGTCAAATAGTCAATAGAACTGATAGTAAGCAGTTCTAAATATCAATCTCAACTTCGAGAATTTTATACTTTATCTCTTAGATCGTACAAAGCACAGGTCGCCTTCAGTATCTGCCGATGTGAAAAGGGGGTGCGAGCACGTGATGTTACACCTATTTTTAGTTGCTTTTCAGATTAATTACTTACCGTCTTTTGAGAGCCATCCTTGTTTCCTTCTCTCGCTTCTTCCTTCCCACGTTTTTGATACAGTTCCATCACTGTATCCTGGATTTCGGACTGTACCGCAGATTCACCGGCTATTCTAATCACCTCCTAGCCTATATCACCAATCGGCTTCTCTACCATGCTCAAAATCTTACAGGGCGTTTTTCAATTGCTGGTATGTTGCTGCCTATTATCCGGGCTTGGTTTTTGGCTTGGAGCTTCGTGCCGTACAGGGTCTCCGGCAGCCACAGCGTATAAAATCTAACTGTCTTTGTCGATGCCGGAAGAAACGGCCAGTGATCATCCGGCCGGAGAGCAGGGACCCAAAAGCCCAAAAGAATCAATACATACATTTTGTTAAAACTGGGCACGAATCGGTGGCATTCCATGTGCAAATCATCTTGTAAAGTCAATTGGAGGATATTCAATTCACAAGGCTTATAACCTGCCACTGCCCATAGAACATTCACCTCCTTTCCCCCTTTTGCGCCTCCTCATCACTTCATAAAAGTGCGACTACTTACCAGCACTTATGAATTCCAAACACAGACTACAAACGTGCATCTCCCTCCGAACGACGAGATAGCATACAGCTTCACTTAAATACAAGTCAAAATGCAACCCCTTACTCTCCTCATTTCTGCGATCTGCTTCGCTCTTTTTCAAAGCTCTGTCGATGCGGATTCGTTCTTTTGGTTTCTCCCAAATGCCCCAATCACTAGGGTGCGTGATCGCCTTCGATCTGTCCGCCTTCAAAGCTACTAAATTACTGATGACTTTTAGTACCAAACCACAATGGTCGTTCCTCCCTATGCTGGTGGTGGTTTGCATGCTGTTTGGCCCGGCCTTGAGAACGACTCTGCTGGCTTTGTATTTCAGAGCGTCGTGAGTGACTCAAATGGCAATGGGTGGACATTCTTCGTAGAATACTGTTGTAATCCGAATTACATTTACACGCCCATCAAAGGTGATTCGACGCTGCCCCAAACATCCTTCTTTCTACTAATTGAATGACAGTCTATCCCGGTGACACTATCACGAGCACTTTCACCCTTAACAATGGACTATGGACTGACACTTGGCAACTCGTTCCTGGTTCTCAGGGTCAAGCAAACGGCCAAAACCCCCAAGTCGGCTCTTCTTCAAATCAATTCCGTAAGTCATGACCCGAGTTCTGTTAGTTGGATAGGCACACTTGCTAACATGTCCCTCTTTCCACAGCAAATGCAGGCGCTCTAATCAGAGTAAGTCTATCCATTCTTCTCACAAAGAGAATGATTAACAAGTGATAGGGCATTCTTGGTGTCGAACTGAAGAATGGAGGAGCATGGGATTTTGGCCAGGTTCCCTGGACTGACATCTCCGTCACGGCCCAGACAACTTCAGCTTGGTGCTCTCGAGGGTAAGTCTCCCATGACAGCCGTAACGCACTACAAAAAGTAACACTCCGCAGCTACGCTGCAACTGCCTTGAATTATCAAGTCACGGGTGGTACAATCTCGACTGTGGGCGATTCCACCACCTGTACATACCCCTCGCTACTATTCATCGGCCCCAAGTAAGCGTTTGCTCAAAACGGTGACCTTATTTGCAAATTGAATTTTTTACCTGCACATACTGGAGCTTAGGAAATGCATTTAGCGGCGGGGTTTGGGATTTAGAGAGAAATCCTCGTGCGAGACTTTCAGACCTCTTCAAGGCAACTGGCATTGGCGTTCAGGCGTTGGCAATACAAAGGTTTTTTTCAATGAAAAGTCGAGATTTGACCTTTAACGTTTCTATTGCAGTGACATTATTGTCATTCGAACGTATAGCGTAGTTCCAATAGCTAATAAAGTATCGGGATTGAATTATCACCTCTTCACCTCCAATTTCAAATTAATCTAAACCGTCATCGGTCAGCACAGCGATTACAATATAGGGAACATATCACTTCACGTCCTCACCTAAGCGGCAACACTTTCGACTCTGCAACACCAACCCAGTCACTCCTTGTAATCGCCAAACACAACGCGCAGAATAATTGAAAGGTTATAAAGTTCCAAATTAGATGTCAGAAAAGCAGCGGCCTTCACGTATACCATACTTCGGAGTTAAGCCTCCCGACCGGAAACAACACCAAACTCCACCACAACGTGAAAGATAGCCCGCACTCCAATCTGATGGCAGAAACGGAATTTGAAACTGGCCGACGGGTGGCATGATCCGCAGAAGGAATTATTCGTTGCTGAGAAGGAACTGAGATATAAATAAGGTCATGTCTCCATGATACTTAATGACAACCCAATCGAGAACTCAAGCACTTCTACCACCAAAATCTCAACTCGATTAAGAAAATCATTAGTATGGATTCACAAATTCTCCCCAAAACCCACCGTGCCCTGGTTCTCACTTCTACCTCCCAACCCCTGGAAGTAAAGAACGTCCCAACGCCCCAACCCGGCCCTGGCTCCCTTATAGCCAAACCCCTCGCCGTCTCCGTCATCTCATACACAAAAGATGTCTACAACGGAACCCGCAAATACCCATTCCCCATGCCCTTCACCACAGGTTCGTCACCAATCCCCCCCTCCCAAACCTCTACACATACATCCCTTCTATACTCAACTGACCAAATCACCCAGGTTCCTCAGGCATAGCCCGCATCGCCTCTACGGGTCCGGACACCACAACCCTCCAACCGGGCCAACTAATATTCATCGACTCCTTCATCCACGCCCGCGACGACCCCGCCGCCGCGTTCCTCCTCGGCGTACACGAAGGCCACACAACAGGCTCAAAACTCCTCATGCGCGGCGAATGGCGTAATGCCACATTCGCAGAATACTGCAAGATGCCCCTCGAAAACTGCTTCCCTCTCAACGAAGACTTGCTTCTTAAAAAGTATAAGTATAACGTTGAGGATCTGGCTGATATTGCGAGATTGATAATTCCGTTTGGCGGGTTGACAGATATTGGTGTTAAGAGCGGGGAGACGGTTATTGTGGCGCCTGCTACGGGAGGGTTTGGGATGGGTGCTGTGAAGGTGGCGTTGGCTTTGGGTGCGAGGGTTATTGCTATGGGGCGTAATGCCTCTGTTTTATCTCAGCTTGCTTCTACGCATGAGAGAGTTGAGACGGTGGCTATTACTGGGGATACGTTAGCTGATTATGAGGAGCTGAAGAAATTTGGGGTCATAGATGCGTATTTTGACATCTCGCCACCAGCAGCGGCTGAATCGACGCATTTTAAAAGCGCGATGTGGGCGTTGAGACATGGGGGGAGGGTGAGTTTGATGGGGGGGTTGAATGGGGATTTGGCGATTCCGCATGGTGTGGTGATGCATAGGGATTTGAGTTTGAGGGGGAAATGGAGTACGTTAAAATTTGCCCTTCCTCTCATGAAATTCTGCGAGCCGAGATCCTCGGGAGTCTTCTTCGGGAGCTCAGCTCCTGAATAATCTGAAATCTTTGTCAAAACCCCATACTAATTTATCAATAGTGTATAATCAGCAGAATGTGAGGGATTTGGTGAAGATGGTTGAGACAGGGGTGCTGAAGTTGGGGGAGGGAAGTGGAACTAAAGTTGTAGGGAAGTATGGGTTGGAGGAGTGGGAGGTGGCTTTTGATGAGGCGAAGAGAAATTCGGGAAAGGAAGATTTCGTTGTTATAATGCCTTGAAAGGGGTCAGTTTTGTGTCGGGATTGCGTGGAGGACTTACTTTGAAACGAATTGAGAAGAAGTTCATATCTGGATAGGAGCATTGGCCGTCACACATTTGGGCGGGAAAGCTAGAAAACGTATGAATTGATAGAACAGAGGTAACCATCAAAACTCAATCCTTTCCAGGCTCTGGGTATCTGCGCCTTTCACCTGTTCGCCATTTTGTATCCCATATTATTCCCATCAGACCACTTGTTGAACTCCTAGAAATGTGCCGCTAAACTATAAGGAAATCCTCTCTTCGTACACCTCCCATGCCTTTCTCCTGTAACGTTCTGCCTCTTTAGCGGGGTCCCCAGCCTTGATGATACCTCTGCCAACAATGACAATATCATTCCCCATGATGCCAATGATCTTTCCCGGGGTATTGTATTGTTGCCCCTTTCCATCGCCCTCCACGTCGGCATCCTCATCCTCTGCCTCGGGTGGCAATTGGCAACCAGGTGTCATGCTGATGAACTGATCACTGGGCTCCGTATTCAACGTCTCCTGTGAGATAAACCCCATCACATAGTCCTTGTGTTTCCTCGCGCTCTCCACACAAGCATTCGTGTATTCCCTCGTCATAAAATTGCCCTTACTTGACATCTGCGCCAAGATCAATAGACCCCTCTCCATCGGCGCCTCTTCAATGCCTTGTAAGACCTCGTCCTCGAAATTGTCGTAGGATCTCGGCGAGTTCGCGGGTTCGAAGTGTTGCGAAACGGTCGTGATCGACACAATGCTAGCTTTCCGTCCCGCATGCGCAGCTCTCTCCGCCTCCAGGCTCTGACGCTCCGGTATAGGCGTGCTCGTCTCGTCCGAATCATCCCCGTCGGAGTCCAAACTCTCAGCCCTGGGCGTGCCGACTGAGATGTCAGTCTTGACCTCGTAGCGTTTGCGCTCACGCCACCGAACTGCGGCTTCCGCGAGCGCGTCCACGACGGCGGCGCCTGGTATCATGTTCACGTTGGTGATGTGCGACCATTCGATGATCTTGGCTGTGCCCTCCGTGTACTGCTGCTGCACCGTGTTGCCTATGTCGCCAAACTTGCGGTCTTCGAAGATCAGGAAGCCGTGTCGGCGAGCGATGCGTGCGAGCCTGGCGCCCGTGCCGTTTGTGGGACTGTAGTCCCAATTGTTGACGAGGTCATAATGCGTCTTGAGTACGACAATTGAAGGCCCTACGGAATTTGCGAGGTGGAGGAGCTGGTTCGTGGTTGAAACGTCAGCGCTGAGGCAGAGGTTGGACTTCTTCAGGATCATGAGGCGAAGAAGGTAGGAGGAAAGGGGGTGCGGTGCATTTTGAGCCCTCTCTGAGTACGAGCTCCTGGTAATACTGTGAGGCTGTTTGGCAGACATAGTTGTGTAACGTCGTGATGGACCGATTGTGCTCAGAAGGTCGAAAATGGTTCTTCGTAGGATCGCGGTCTTGTTGGTACGCGACTTTTAAAAAAAGTTCGGGCGGCCCGTTTTTTTGAAGTGGGCTCATTCAAAGACCCAAGTCCAGGACGAGGCTCGATATTTATAACTGCCATCAGGGATAATAGATGACAGACTGCATCAGATGGATTTGGGGCTTTATTAAGGTCACAGTCACACAAGATTTCACATGATCACAAGCAGCGGGAACATATATGAAGTTTTACGACTTTATTTTTGTGTGCTACCTATTAATTAGGTACGATCTGTATTACAGGAGATGATGAACACCAGCTTTTTCCCAGTGCCTCTCAGTCGCAGAAAAGGAAACGCAAAACCGCAGTGCAAGTCTACCCACAAAAAAATATGAAATGAGACCCCGCTGGACACCGTAGAAAGAGGATGCCGTAAATGCAAGAAACCAACTAAAGAGATTCGTGGGAAACAGTTTAGTCGACCTCCTCAACAGTTGGTCCATCATCGTGAGTAGCACCAGCGCCTGGGCCACCCGCACCTGGGAAGCCTCCTGGTCCGCCACCGGGCATACCGCCTGGCATACCACCAGCACCTTCGCCGCCAGCTCCGTAGAATTTCATCTAATCAACGAGTTAGTATGGGACTTTGTACAATGTAGGGATGAAGATTAACATACCATAATTGGGTTGGCAACGGCCTCGAGCTCCTTCTGGTGCTCCTCGTACTCCTCCTTGGTGGCTTGTTGGGACTCGTCCAACCAGGCGACAGTCTTGTCGATCTCAGCCTTTAGTGCCTCCTTGTCGGCAGCCTCGAGCTTCTCATCGACCTTGGAATCGGAGAGGGTGTTCTTGAGAGAGTAGGCGTATGATTCGAGACCGTTCTTGGCGGAGATACGGGAAGCCTCAGCCTCATCCTCAGCCTTGTACTTCTCAGCCTCAGCCAACATGCGCTCAATCTCCTCCTTGGACAGGCGGCCCTTGTCGTTGGTGATGACAATCTTGTTGGACTTGCCAGTACCCTTCTCGAGAGCAGAGACGTTCATGATTCCGTTGGCATCAAGATCGAAGGTGACCTCGATTTGAGGAACACCACGTGGCGCGGGTGGGATACCGGTGAGCTCGAACTTGCCCATAAGGTTGTTGTCCTTGGTGCGTTGACGCTCACCCTCGAAAACTTGAATGAGCACACCAGGTTGGTTGTCGGAGAAGGTGGAGAAGACCTCGGACTTCTTGGTAGGAATGGTGGTGTTTCGGGGAATGAGCTTGGTCATCTGGCCACCAGCAGTCTCGATACCGAGGGACAATGGCGCAACATCAAGCAAGAGGATCTCGTTGGTGGACTTGGATGAAGTGTCACCGGAGAGAATCGCAGCCTGGACGGCGGCACCGTAGGCAACGGCCTCATCGGGGTTGATGGACTTGTTGGGCTCCTTGCCGTTGAAGTAGTCGGTGATGAGCTTCTGGATTCTGGGGATACGGGTAGATCCTCCGACGAGGACAATCTCGTGGACCTTGGATTTGTCAATCTTGGCATCAGCGAGGACACGGTCGACTGGGGTGGTGGTGGATCTGAAGAGGTCCTGGCAGAGCTCCTCGAAACGAGCACGGGTGATGGAGGTATAGAAGTCGATACCCTCGAAGAGAGAGTCGATTTCAATGGAGGTTTGTGCGGATGAGGAAAGTGTACGCTTAGCACGCTCGCAAGCAGTTCGGAGACGACGGAGAGCACGAGCATTGCTGGAAAGATCCTTCTCTGGGAAAAAAAAGTTAGCATGGCATACAATGTGAGAAGGGGAGGACTCAATTAAACTTACTGTGCTTTCTCTTGAACTCGTTAACGAAGTGGTTGACGAGTCTGTTATCGAAGTCCTCACCACCCAAGTGAGTGTCACCGGCAGTGGACTTGACCTCAAAGATACCCTCCTCGATGGTAAGAAGAGAAACATCGAAGGTTCCTCCTCCCAAGTCGAAGATGAGAACGTTTCGCTCGCCATCGACCTTCTTGTCAAGACCGTAGGCAATGGCAGCGGCAGTTGGCTCGTTAATGATTCTGAGAACGTTGAGACCGGCGATAAGACCGGCGTCCTTGGTGGCTTGACGTTGCGAGTCGTTGAAGTAGGCTGGGACGGTAACGACGGCGTTGTTGACGGTTCCACCGAGGTAGGCCTCAGCAGTCTCTCTCATCTTCACCAAGATCATGGAGGAGATCTCTTCTGGTGTGAATTGCTTCTTCTCGCCCTTGAATTCAACCTCCACGACTGGCTTTCCAGCACGGTCGAGGACGGTGAAAGGGAAGTGCTTCATGTCGGCCTGGACCTCAGCATCTGCGAACTTGCGACCGATAAGACGCTTAGCATCGAAGACAGTGTTCGCCGGGTTCATGGCGACCTGGTTCTTTGCGGCATCTCCGATCAAACGCTCGGTGTCGGTGAAGGCAACGAAGGAAGGAGTCGTTCGGTTGCCCTGGTCGTTGGCAATGATTTCGATTCTGTCATCACGGAAGATACCCACGCAGGAGTAGGTAGTTCCAAGATCGATACCTATGGCGAGGCTGTTAGCAGGAGCTTCGTGGGGAGCTCGAGGAGATGAGTACTTACCAATGGCGGGAGCCATGTTGAATTAAATGTGTAGATGGGATTGGAGAGTGTAGAAAATGTGTTATGCTGCGTCGAAGATGGCTTGCAGACTTGTGGTCAAGTATTTGGGTATCTTGTAGAATGAATTGTAAGAAAGATGGAACAGTGTGGGCTGAGAGGATTTTTATTCTCGAGAGCGGGTGTCTGCCGGAAAGTGGTAGAACTGCATGGAAGCGCTCGAGAAGCCGCCAGACGCAACACGAAAGGGCCACAGTGCACTGCAAACAGAGTCATATTGAATTTTGGAAATTTTTTTTTTTAATGAGGGCAACTACTGCCATGCCGTCTTATTTTCTTTTCTTTTTTTTAAATTTCTCATTTCACTTGGAGCATTTACATTTGCATTTGCATTTGCATTTGCCTTCATTCCACTGCTACTTGTTGATTCCAGCGAAAATTTGTTCCTGTCCCTCACCGCCAATGACATCAGGGTCGCCTAGACGACAATCGGGGCCTAATCGACTGATTTTTCCCCCTCCATGCCCCACCATACGAGCATACGAGCATACGAGCATACGGAGGGACGAGGACGAGTACTTCGTAACAATTAAATATTCACCTCATCGACGAACAGGCCATCTATCTTAAGTTGTAATTTTGTTGAAATAACAGTCATATGTTACACCACACATCAATCTATCTGTTGCTTGCCTATCGCTGTCCGTGAGTCATGTACACTTGACAGCTGTTTGCGCGTGTGTGATGATGAGGCTGGGAACCTGATGGCGGGGCTTGGGCGTAGATGTTGGGCCGAACTTTCTGCGGACTTTACATCATGCCAGTCACGTGCGCAGCCTAGGTTTTAATCCTTGCAGTTTCGAGCTGGTACTCGATTGTTCTGGAAGTATCTCCGTATCTGTGATTAATTTTTGCATTTGTCCTTTATCAATTATGGCAGAGATTGCTTTGTCTGCAACTGTCAAGGGAAAAATATATGACATTGGGAGTTGCAAAATCAGTCGGATCGTTTTGCATGAGGGCACTTTCCGGCCACGAAGCTTACAAGTCTTTGTTCTCGTCAGGTACCTTTTTTTTGTTGCTCTGATGAATGCGGAAATCAGGATCAGCCACCAGAAGATTATTTCGGATATGTGGTGCTTTTCATAATCATCCATTTCAACATGAACAATCATATAAATGTTATTCCTTGGCGATCCCATCGGCATTTGTATGCGCTGGCCTGCCCCGGTCACTTTGTAGGCGGATTGACATACAACGTAATAAAGTCTCAGGTCAAGTGGGTGACTAATGGCAGGCAAAGTTTCTGTATCTCCAGTATCTACTTGTTTTGTCTCTTCAGTCTTGGCAACCCTAAGATTGTTGGTCTTCGGATATTTCTTCAAAGCCACCCTCATGAAGTGGAACATTATCATTTTGCATGCTAGTTGCTGCTGTATGTGTGGATTCAGAGGTTATTAAGCGTCGATTCTGCCATTTACGTGAATCTATGCTCTCATCGTTCATTTACGAGAACGAAAATCGTCCTGTCAATTTACTAATTCACCAATTCCTCTGGATTAGTGAACATTGACTAAGTTCCAACTTGGGCTGACGTGTTTTTCGAATCCTTGCAGCTTGGGGCAAAATTTTCCCCATAGATTATAAAATTATCTCCGGTTGAAATTAGACTTATGTCTACGTCTATGAGCAGTGGAAAAGTGTGCTATTCTTCGAGTATTCTTTCCCAAGGGGGCATTCCTCAAGCATGGAAGGCCATCTCGGCGACTCAGAATCTCACAAACCATACCTGAACACACAAGAATAATGTACCATTTCAACTGAGAGTCTCATACTTAGCAGGTACGAGATTGCGGTATGGACAAGATTATCTTCACGTGGCTACTTTCTATTAGTATCTCTGCCGGTTTCTCCTAGTGCCTTCCCGTTGAACTATTAAATAAAGAAACCCGTATTCCAGGCCCAGAAATCAGACGCAGACAACAATACTCTTCTTGCTGGCCTTTCAGGTGTTACCAGGCGCAAAAAAGCAGCAACAGGCATCGAGATCTCTGCTTATGTTGTCTGAAGAAACGGAAAGAGGCCGGAGTACATCGGGAAGAGATGGAAAAGGGAGCGGAAACTTCTGGAGAATGGGCAGAAAGTTCTCACCCAGAATAAATGTTGTCGCTGCAGTTCTGTCAATAACCATCCACTTCAACATGGACCATCAGAATGCCTTCAATCCTTGATGCCGTCTACACAGGAATCATCCACATGGCCTGGAACTTTCTCAAGTTTTTTTATGCGTTTTGTTGTTACCTCAAAATCTTGCCAATGCTAGAATTCTCAGACGAGAATCGTCCATGTCAGCTCCCCCCTTCATACCCTGCTCTCCCGACTCACCCGCTCGAGTAAGAAGACCAGGACGGCGTTCAGATACCACCAGATCTGGAGAATTTTGTATGACGATTCAATTATAAGATGAAAGCTACAGGTAATCTGAGACGAGATGATTTAGTCCGACTGTGCGTTTTATCCGATATTCATGAGGGGCCAAATTCTAGGGAAATTTTGCTAGCGGGACAAGGGGCTTCGTTTTCATGGGTGCTAATTTTTTGAGAAGTATACAGAATCATACATTTTCGTATCCACGGGGAGCTTTCATTCTTTGTTCTCATTCAAGATGTAAAAGTTCGGCATATTATGTACTATGCTCAGAACCCTCTTGGAATAGGCTTATGTCCCCCACTTAATGCCAAGCGAGGAAAACTCATGCCACGTAATGACTTGTGCATCCCAAAATGGTTTGTCGGGCAGCATTTTGAATGTATCATTTCGAGTGAGATTCTCAAGTTTGGAACTTTGAAACCATCAATTGTGCTCCGGTGTCGAAATTGCAGCTCCACCAGCTCTTCGTCATGTTCCACGGCTTTCGCCGACAGCGGAACTCGGCAGCGAGAAACTTTGAGAAGTATGGTTTATACCACATTAATTGTCTCGTTTGGCGTGAATGATCGAGGGGACTATCAGAGAGCCACCAAGCCACCCGCTTGCAAGATCGTCAAATCATATTAGGGAATGCCTGGATGAACAAGTACCCCTGCCCGAGAGCCCCCTAAGGGTTTTCAAATCAACCATTTCAGCTCAGGTAATATTATCATATGCCAATTCTCACGGTAACACACTTTCCTATGCAACAAGCTACAGTACACTGGTTGTCGAAAACCGGGGTCCCGATCTTCAGGCCGGACAACAAAACCTTGTGGATGCATATGTGATATCAATGGATAGTAGTGGGTGGAGAATTTGCAGTGCAGAATTGCTCAGCCCAAGCGGTGAATTTACCTGAGTATCGTGGGATTTCCTTTGACCTCTGTCGTGCTAGAGCAGAGGCTTCCCTGCAAGTACCTTCCTAGGCGGGATTACTCGACTGTTCGGTCTAACTTGACCTTATCCCGCATGCGGCTGCCTTTGCATGATTCGAGTTGGACATGGTTCAAATTAGCAAGAGCTACCGATTTGCAAATGTCGCATGCTTCAACCTGTCAGAAAGGGAAGGGACACATCCATATGCTAAAATTTGTCGACGTTCCGCACGTCTTCTCTTACAACATCAACTCATTAGAACTTCAACACAACTTTGCACGTGCATGCATACCATCAGCAACTCATACCGATAAACCAGCTCGATCTCCAAATCCCGTCCAACTTATAACTAAATATCCTTCAAAACTGTCCCACAGCCACAGAAATGTCTTCCTCCTGTATGTCCTGCATCACTCCCACCATCGTTCGTTCACCCTCCCCCTCCATTTGGCCCTGACTAACGAACAGCGGCCGCCACCGGAAGACGCACCAAGCTGGATGTTCAAAGCCTTCTGGGTCATTATCGTACTCAAAGCACTCCTGCTCGTCGGAAGATCTATTCTTCTCTATAAAGATATCAGGGAATATCGACGGGAGATGCGGGAGCAGGCAGCATTAGATGCGGAGAAGGGTTTGACTGATGGCCTGCTTTTTGATGATGGGCATGATGGGGCTGGCTCGGAAAAGGTGGAGGCAGTGTATGGGAAGGAGGGAATGGAGGACCTGAAGGAGGCATTTCTTTAGTATTCTGGTTGCGTGGTACATTATGGCATAGGCGTTCGTGGAGTATAGATGCGATTAAATTATAGGATGGGAGTCTTGTACGTTCAGCTGTTGGTTCAAAAGAGAGAGTAGTTATCATGGGGTTTTTATTCATGGGTATAAGTGGAATAAACTTGGTCTCTGTCCACCTAATTGCTATGATTGTAGTGTCCAAACATTTGAACTGCTGCCCCTTTACCCCGCATTTTCCAAGCGAGCAAAGAGGAGGGAAACCTGTACGCCGAAAACAAATATAGGCATCATAACGAGCTCAAATTTCGGACCTGGGCTCTTGCATCGATTTTCATCCTTGGGTTATCTTCTCCAGTTCCAGCACTTTCAGTTTTGTGTCGAGTTAGTTGTGGATCCCAGACTCATCCTTCGATGCCATGTGGAAGTAGAGCGGTGGAAAATGTGTGAAGTGTGATCATCGTAGGACTTGAGCGATTAAAGTTACTGCCATGAGTGAGAGGTAGCAATTGAGGAGTCATCAAGAGAAGACGGTCGTAAAAGCAAACGTGGGAATTTCATTTCCAAAGGGGAGGTCTGACGGGAAAATAAATGCCCCGGCTCCGAAACATCAATGCAGGCACGGTAGCAAATTTCATCAAATATGGAGCTCGATAAAGATACAAACTGCCTAGGATACTCTAGAAGCCATTTTTATTGCCCAAAAGTAAATCAGATCTGGGAATGGAGGCCCCGCCAACACCTCAATGCCCGCCCACTTCTCGTAAGCGAGGGGCAACATCGCAACGTAAACCGAATGCAGAGATCCGCCCAGGTACAATCACCCAAAAGAAACCGAGTAATGACACCCACCCAGACTGCACCGCTGACTTAGCACCGCTCAGACCGCTTTAAGCTTCATAGTCATACTCTGGTTTCTCCTCCATTTCACGATCATTGTACTCTGACCCCTGAACCGATCTCAAGAATCTATCCGGCCCATCCACCATCTTCCTTGTACTTCCACCAGCTCCTGTATGCCTTCATAAACTTGCGCTTTGCCTCTAAAGATATGTGGCATCCTTCGTCAATTTCTGAGTAGAGATCATTAAGAGTCCTATCAGTAGGATCGAGGGTCCTGATGTGAGCAAAAAGTTTGCGATTCGAAATGAAAGCTTTGGTTTGGATTCTGGTTTGGGCGGGGCACGGTGCATCAGTTTGATCCGCACGACTTCTTCTTCCTCATCTTCCTCCTCCTCAATCCTAATAACAGGGCACGCAACTGGTGGTTGTTTCCTGTTTCCGGCCGCCTTCGACTTCTTTACAGGTGGAAACTCGTGCAAGAGGATATTACCGATGAGATGAAAGTTGAAGCCCGCTTCCGAGAGATTGTGTCTGGCCGCAATCGCTTTCAGCTGAGGCTTTTTGCATTCTCTGGACCATAAGTACGTTGCTCTGATCTTGAACTCCTGTGTTTCGGGCACACCGAGATCGCTGGCAGTGAGTCTGACCCTGAGATCAGAGACCCGGTCGAAGCTTTTGTCGAGCTTGCGGGATTTGAGCTCCTTTATCAATGCAACTTGGTTGAGTGGGCCCCAGTTTTGGAGGCCGGAAAGACTTGCTGGAGCCATAGGGAGTCGAGATTTGCTTTCGTTGGAGGGAAAAGAGTGAGATGGAGGCGAACGCAGTGGCTGATGTCGTATTTATGACTGATTGATAATAGAAGTGAGAGAGCTTATTGTGTTTAACCTGAAAACAAAGGCAACTTTCGAGCGCTGAGTAAGGAGTGTTGGCTCAATAACCAGAATAAAACAGGATGTGTTGTGTACATTTTGAAATCAAGATGGCATGATAGGAATATATATACAGTTGAAGCAGTGTCTAGTGCCATGTGAGGCACCTGCTCATACATTGTGGCATCCTTTGTCGAAGCCCCGAATTTGAAGACGAGGAAAAATCCCAGATGTTTGGGGGTGAGACAGGTATATTTTTATGAAAGAGAGAACTTTAGCTATGTATGGGTTGAGGCTTTGTGTTTCGGGAAACCGACGAGAAGCTCAGACCTGAGAACTACTTAAAGTGAACGTGCCCTCTTTGATTCCTCCTGAAACTGGATCATTGTGATTATAAATAGAAGCCCCCATTTTGCAACCAAGAAACTGCGCATATCTATTAATAATCCTTATTTTGGCCTAATGAAGAGAATAAACGTTTGTTGCACGCCTACTGTGTCGAACTTCTTCACCAATGACAGCATTGTGACTTGACGAGGGTTCGCAATCGCAATCACACCCTTTTGACAACTGTTCAGCCACTGGAGGTCTCATCTGAGAATGAGAAATAAGACTAGACTTCGTAGAAACAATGTTTGCAGCAAGGGGCAAGGAGCAAGGAGCAAGGAGCAATGACAGGGTTGGCGGGAATATTGCGAGAAAGCTTAGAAATGATTTGAAATGCGTGCAATTCTAACCGATCTATGTAACAGAAGACATAATGACAAATGAACAAATGGTATCAAATATTCTCTCCAACGCCAATGCTAAGCCTGAGTCCTGATTTACAATATTATGCGTTTCTTCCCGCCGCTGAATATCTACTTCTTTACCACTGCAACTCCTATTTCCGAACATAGTGCTGTTGACGTTGCATCTCGACATCGCGATCATTGCTCTTCTTGTCTGGGATGAATGCAAAGACAATGCGGCCTATGATCGTATATTTGAAGATCTTCAACGCGATATTATCCTTCTTCGGCTGACCACCCTGCAGTGGCTCAGAAGAATCGCGACTACCGACTGGCACTGGAGCCGGGGCTTTTGGGATTTTCCTCAACGTCAGGCCGACACCTTCGTATAGGATGACAACCGCGAGCTCTTGAAGAAGTGCCACGCAGAGTATGATTGTCTCGTCGCCATTGATGAGCGAGAAATTTTTGTTGTGAGTGAAGGTGCTGAGACACGAGTAGACGAGTCTAACAATCATAAACGGGATCGAGGCAACGACGGCGAATAAGATTCTGTGCTCGCCCTCCTCTGCGTGAGGGCTATCAAAAGAGACAATCGCTATAAAAAGGACGGTAATAGCGAATGAGAGGACTAAGAGGGATGTGCCTGCTTTGTTGAGGGCGCTGGGGATAAATGTGCCAGTCTTGCTGAAGTTGTCCCCAGCTTCAGTACCACCAACTATGCCGAGAATGAGTCCAACAACAATAAGAAGTTCGATGAGCTTGAGCATTGAGGTTTTGATGATTGTTTTCTTGCTCCTGTTGATGCTGTCCAAAAGACGGGACAGGAGACCAAGAGTTGCGAGCACAAGAGGCGAGAAGCCAGTGTTGGTGAGAATCGCCGAGCCGGTATAGAGGGAAATGCTAGTTGGGTTCGAAACGATGGCGATCTGCATTGCGGCGCCGATGATTCTTGCTAGAGATAACATGATGAGAAAGAACCACCCCGCAGAACGATTGAACCCATGTTTGACAGCGAGGAAGATTGCGATTGCGAGAGCAGGAACATAGCAGACGATTAGGCCAATGGCGATACCTTCGCGATAACCGATCATGATCGCGAGTTTGTTTGAAAAAATTCGAAGCTATTTGAAGCTATTCAGAGTCTTGCTGCTAAGTGGGGGGCCAATTAGGGTCGCGCTGCGAGATTGATCGAAAGACTTTGGTGCTATATGAGTTAATGTGCTTGAATCTAAACTTCATCAGCAGAAGGGAATTAAAGAAATATATATCAACTTCAACATCTTGATTGCCTATTCCAGCATACCCGATTTTCGCAATATTCCCCTGGCTGGTGGCATAGTGGTTTCCCAATTAGGAAACCACGATGCTGACCAGGCTCAGCCTCCGTGCTGTTGTCTGTCCCATGCGCAGCGTGAATTTACTCGATCTCCACAACAACACTCATGAGGACGCCATTTTCGTTTCATTTGCTTTTGCGCGACAACCAAAAAATTTTCTCCAACGCAAACACCCACTGAGGCTGCGTATTTGGGCGAACAGCAAAGTGTTTCTGGAAAAAGTTTCGGCCGAGAGGCTGGGTCCCTTGCAATTTTGCCATGCCATGCCATGCCATGCCATGTGTTCCAGCGAAGCGGGCGGTACTGTACTCCAGTAGTTGTTCACACCAATTTCTGTGGCGAGTGGATGATTGCTCAAGTTGAGTTCCATATTGACGATGGAAAAGGACGCTTTTAGGGAACTTCTGCGGCCGGGGTCACGGACCGGACTCGATTTCCCTCCTTAAATCCTTTGACCTGTGGAACCCTTACTGTATTTGCGCCGAAAGTTGCTCATGGAGCAATTGGACCTTGTACTGTCGACGCCACTGGACTATGGACAATATTATTCGAAGAGGTACGAGGCACGAAGCATGAATTGTCAGATTCAGAATTAAACCTGCAATGAAGATCTAATCTCAAGTGAGCAAGATGCGGCGCCTGCACTAGGAGTATTTACGAAGAACGACGTATGTCGAGAACGGCGGTCGGGAAAGTCCCTGGAATCAACCTCTCTCCCATTGGGCAATGCAGAACTGTCAGCGGCGTCGCAAGGCCGGTGGCTCTGCCTGGCAACGCCAGCTGTGGCGTCGTCAGCCGCATAAGAACAACAGAGAACGCCATTCCTGTTCTGGTATTCTCTGCGATACAATTTTCCATGATTCCATCCTTCCTTCACCTCTCAGGCTTTGTATCTTCTTTCAATTGGGACAGCCCTAGGAAATAAGCTTAATCGGCCAGTGCCGATATTACGACACTTATCTATCAGGCTGGCAGGCTGCCGTCAGTCCTTGCTCTTCTCGCTTTCATTTCGCTCTACCCTCGGCCTTCTAGCTGAGTGAGGCACTGCAAAATAGTGCGCGTCTTGGTTTTACGCTTCCTAGGGTAGGACAGGCAGATCGCTATGTTGCCGTCCCCGATATTCCGTTTTTCGAATGGAATCGCAAGGGCTGTGAGAAAGAGTCGGAGTTTTGGGAGCTCAAGAACCGTACAATCCAGGGTGAATTCCTCATATAAGACTGTTCACTACTACCCGTAATCTTTCCAATTTGCGTTTTTATTTCTGCTCATTATTGTATGAATACATTGTAGACTTTTATACATTCGACGTGTGTTCTGTTTTCCTACCTTATATCTCAATGGTGTACTGCGGGAAACCCAGTAAGGGTTGCGCGACATGTAGGGCCCGGAAAATACGGGTAAGTAGGATCCCAAAACAAGCGTATACGTATGCAAGCCAGCATCGAAAATTGTGTTTGTATTAACAGTAATCGATTTTGGATATCTTGTCTCAACAAGGCAAGAGCAGCGACTGACATGGAACTAGTGCGACCAAGATACACCTTCTTGCGGCCAATGCATCAAGATAGAGAAAGAGTGTCCCGGCTACCGGGACATGCTGAGCCTTTCATTTAGGAATGAAAGCGATTCCGTGATCGAGAAGGCAAAGGCAAAAGCAGCTAAACCGAGGAGAAGTCCGGGACCCCGAACAAAAGCAGGGCCGTCTAGGAGCAGTGGTCTACCGGAGAGCCAGATCATCACACATGGACCCGCCTCCACTTCGACTTTTCCGGGTATTGATCTCATGTGCTATGCTAATAATGAACATCTCCCCGGGTTTTCTTTCACCAATTATGACATCGAGAGCTTCCCGCAGCACGTTAATATTGGTAACTCACCCGCCTCTACAATACACCCCAGTGTTGAAGAACGTGGAATCAACTATTTTTTTGCCAATTTCGTAAGCGCACGGAATGGGCCATCTCGCGGCCACTTCCATTACCTTCATAAACTTGCTAGTGATGGGGGAATAGATGTCTGTCTGAAATCTAGTCTTGTCGCCACAGGTCTTGCTGGTCTCGCCAACGTCTCGAAATCCCCCCAGTTTATGTCGCATGCACGCAAAGAATATACCTCTGCCCTTCGAAATATCAACGCTGCGTTAGCATCGCCACCAGATGCCACGAAAGACAGTACTCTAGTGTCCATTATGGTTCTTGCTATTTTCGAAACTACTGCAGGGGCTTTCCAATTGTCTCTAAAGGCGTACACGCAACATATCAATGGAGCAGCTGCCTTGGTCAAACTTCGCGGCCGTTCTCAACTCAGAAGTCGTGTTGGCATTGGAATATTCGTTCAAGTAACTTCTCACCTCCTGGTGAGCTGCGTTCAAAGAGAGCTTCCTATACCAACCGAAATAGCTGAGCTCAGGGATGAAGCATTTGGTAAGTCAACGATTGACTCTCCTTTGCGGCTTCCAAATTCCCCACTCATTTCACAGAGTTCCCCGCTCAAGCGAAGCAAACCCTCGGAGGACTCTGAGTGTACAGTCGTATTATTTATGGGCCATCGACTATACCACACCCACCAAATCACTCTTGAACGGGAAAGTTCTCTCTAAATCGAAGATTTTTCCCACTCAACTACTTTTTAGTGATGTTAAACTAACAGAGTATAAAGCTAACGCCCCAGCCCAAGGCTTGATGTTCAGCGATCCAGCCATGCAATTCATGAAGACAGTCGACGAGTTCACCATCCTCCGCGCCGCAATAAAAGACGGAACCCTATCTGATACCGATGAAATTATCAACCACTGCCTGAAACTTGACAGCTTCCTCGCCCAGATCTTCGCAAATGCTCCTCCCCAATGGCGATACGAGTCTGTCTATACAATGACCAATACCGATCTCTTACACGATGGCTATTACGATATATATCACGACAGTATCATGGCAAGGAACTGGAATGCCATGCGCACTGTTCGCATTGTACTTAACCAGGTCATTCGTTCTCATTTGCTAGAAGGATTCAGCACTCAACCAGCACTCTTCACCACCAACGAATACACATCATTGTTCCAGATAAGTACGGCTACTATTGTAAAGCTACGCGACGATATTCTCCACAGCGTGCCTCAACACCTGGGATACATAAATAGAAAACCGTTCCTGAATGCAGACAATTCTTTCCATGCATCGCAGGATGACGATTTGGATATGAGTTTCACGGATATGCTATCAAATCCCGAACTTTCGTTTTCAAACCCAAACTCGGTGCCATCGCAGAGTGCTCCGGAACTTTCCAAAGACCCGACCTTCCCTGCGATAGGAGGACTATGGCTTCTCTGGCCTTTATGTAAGACCCCATCATCCTTCCAAATATCACATTTCCCCCTTTTCGTACTCCCACTAATAAAACACAAAGTCGTAGCAGGCAACACACATCTCTCGGACCTACCAATCCGGGAATACAGCAAAAGAATCCTCCACCGCATCAGCGAGGAGATGGGGATCGCGCAGGGCGCGAACATAGCGTCTTTCATGGAGCTATCGCTTGCGAGCACTGAAAATCGGCAAGCTAATGCTGGGTTGGCGGGCGCAGCTGAGGAGCTTGTGAGTCATTGATACTGTTAAGATAGACGGATATGTGCCTTTTGCCTTGCTTTGTGATGTTAAATGAGCTGGATCTCATCGCATTGGTGTACTTTTGGACGGTTCAAATAGAAATAGATACCGGTAGATACCTTTTTATGTAAGAAGAACAAGCTTTAGAATTTCTTCGCGATGCTATTTACCCAACCTCTAATATTACAATCCATATGCGCCTCGCCTTAATCACAATCGGACATATAAAAGAATCTCGCTAATCCTTGCCATGCTCATGCCCGCTTACAAGCTTGCCCCTTTCCTCCTCACTCCCATCATCGCTCCACCTATCCCCGTCTTCTTCCCCAACAGCGAAAATCGTATCCCCGTCAAGTGACTCCCTAGGTATCTCTTTTGCTGTATTTGAGCCTGGAGGGGGCTTGACCACTTTACCGCTCGGAGCAGGGTCATATCGTGGTCCCTCATCGCCTCTCCCTCCCTGCAAGGCACCATTCTCAACATCATCCTCATCATCATCGTCCGCTCCGAAATCTGCAATCTCAAAACCTTCATCGTCCTGCGCCAACTCGTCGGACATTGCGAATCTGCGGTTGTTTGCCGTAGGACGCCACACGTAGGCAACAAAGACAACGTCGGCGAGGTAGACGAGGTTGAGCCAGCCGTCGAGGACGAACCATCTTGTTTGCCAGTGAAAGGGCACGAAGTTTGGATCCGAGGTCGAGGCGAATGTGAAGGAGTTGAAGAAGAAGAAGCCGAATATTACGAAGATGGAAGCCAGGATACACCACCAAAGTTTACGGTACATTGATGCTTTGGTAGTTTGCTTGCGCTCGTTTAAGTCTTTCATGGTGGCGTTTAGGGAGTTGAGGGTCCAGACGTAGAATGCGGTTAGAGTTCCTGCGAGAGGCAGAATGACAAAGAGAACGAGGGGCCCGGCGTTCTCGGGGGAGACAGTCAGAGAGGCGGTGGAGTAGATGAGGCCGAAGACGAAATGGGCTCCTGCCAGGTAGCGTACATAGGTCATAGTCTTTCCTAAGCTAGGCTTGACAACACCATAGCCCATACAGACAATGAGGAGAAGGAAGAAGGAAAATGAGTTTCGAGCTGCGTTTAAGATTGCTACAACAATCATTAAGACCTTTGATCCCAAGTTGGAGCCATTTCGGTTCAGGTAATCTGGAATGGTCAACAATGTCCAGAGCTATCTTGATTAACGATGCTTACCATAAAAGCCCCATGTCATCAACATCTCTATAATCAAGAAAATAATAATTGCAGTAATATAGTTCTGAACAGGTACTAAGGAGAACTGTCAGCGTCTTGGCAAAGCCTTGGTGCCAAGGTTACTCACAAATGTCATGTCGATGTTGGGCGTATAAGAAACCCCAGAAGCTGTAATCAATGAGCAATAATTTCTGAATAGCACCTCGATCCTTGACTCACACTCCAATGACCGCATATACAATCGTGATCCCGCCGTAAAATGGAAGCTTGGCAATCTCAGAAGCCGGGAGCTCTCCGTAGGCGTTTCGGAATTCCAAAACTGCAGAGTATTCCACATCTCCCGGCGAGAAAGCACTTGTACCCACGCAGTAATATCCTGTCTTCTTGACATCGTATTTAATGGGTTGACCGGGGTCCTTAAGATGAACTGCTTGAGTGTAGAGAACTGCCTTCGAGATTTCGGTCGCGTTTGGCTGCAAAATGAATTCGCCCGTCTGGTTGGTATTGCAGTAATTGTTATTGATATTTTCTTCGTCACATATCCATTCCGTCTTTTCCTATAACTGACTTTAGCACTTATCCCAAGCAATTAGTAGTAGCTAGAGAGATGCTAACTGTGTTGTCGACCTCTGGAACACCTATGAGATGGAAATCCTTCCATTCGAAAACTATCATACTGGCGATTGGATCCGAATCATCCTCTGCCTCGTTTTTCAGGAACTTGATGAGTATATGCGGATCGACCGAGCCTCCCCAGGAGTTCTTGCTGTACATTCCGGCGCATATCTGTCGGTTCTCATTCGATTGATCCTGCTGACGATATTAGAAGTCGTTTCTCCGCCTGATTGATGTGCCAGCATACCATCTTGGTCTCCAGAGCGCTGGCTGTCATACATGACAGCCCAAGGAGGAAGAGGCCATGGAGCCAGCTCCTCATGTTTAAGGACAGCCTCGTCGGCTGAAACGACAATGTCTTTGAACCGCAACTGCTGAGAGTTGTCCGGAGGTGTTGTCTAGGTCGCAGACAATATTGCCATCCAGAGAATATCCGCAAGATCCGATGAGGTGAAGGCTGTACAGCGACAAATTTAGAGAAATTCGTGATGAAGACTGGAGCTGGAGCTTCAAAGGGTCTTCCTCGAATAGGCAACGTAACGCCCCAACTAGTGGGCGGATTCTAAAGGCAAGGATCGCACGGGCTTTTGCAGTGAGGCAAACGAGCCACCAGAGCCTCGTCAATTTATCCAAGTCCACATTTTTCAACCACAACCGCCACAGATCTTAATACTTCGTGCTCCTGCATACAAGACGCCGAGCGAGGAAATTATGACGGGTAACAAGTCTCATCCTTTGTGCAAGAGATGTCACGATGACGAAGCGACAGAGCAGATTCGCTCCGAGTCGGTCTGCAAGTAATTATTTCCTACCCCTCCAAAGACTCATACTAATTTGTCGCAAGGAAGTGTTTCTCTCAATATGTTGCGACGAAGACAGTAAAACGCATGGAAACCTATCGAGTCCGAGGATCTACGATCAAAGCGCAACGAAAGCTCCTGCTGCCTCTTTCCTTCGGTCCTTCCTCCTCATCTCTCTTACAAATCTTGGACCAGCACATTGAGGGGCAATATGCTCGTATGAACAGATCCGGCTATGAGTTATTCGTGGTACATATTGATGTTTTCCTGGACCCCTCAGACCGTAAGGATGCCTCTGAGTTATTAGAGAAATACAAGAGTCGATTTCCAAGGCATACATATTCAAGTGTTGGGCTAGAGGAGGCCCTTCTGCTCGACAATATTGATTGGAAGGCCTTGGATATTCACCTGGATACAGAATCTGGCAAGCCCGCCACGGAGCAACTCCAGCAATTACTAGGATCAATGTCATCAGCTACTTCAAGGGCCGACATCGCCTCCACATTGCTCACACGACTCTTAGTGGATGTCGCGAAAAGGTACAACTGCGAAAGTATTCTGTTCGGAGAGTCGACAACACGGCTTGCCGAAAAGACTCTTACGGAGACAGCTAAAGGTCGCGGCTTCTCATTGCCATGGCATGTCTCTGATGGAGCATCACCATACGGTATCGGATTTAATTATCCCTTACGGGACCTTCTCAAGAAGGAGCTTGTCACATATACTTCTCTGACTTCGCCTCCTTTGGCCGAGTTGGTCATTTTCCAGGAGAAGTCATCTAACATATCTGCATCTTCAAAGACAACTACAATTGATGATCTGATGGCGCAGTACTTTGAGTCCGTTGAAGAAAACTACCCAAGTATTGTTGCCAATGTAGTCAGAACATCCAGCAAGCTTCAGTCTTTGACTGGAAATGACACCACTGGCTGCGGGCTATGTGGGCTCCCAGTCGCGGAAGGGACGGATGGGATTTATGGCTGGGGCGGCGATCAGAACTCAACTTCACGGCCAGCAAGAGAAGATGGTCAACGTGGTGTTTTATGTTACGGATGCTCGAGATCTATCAATGGCTAATAAACACATTCTTCTTGGACATCGGCCACCCTTCAGGAATGACCTGGAATTACGAGCGCTAAATGTTCAGCCTCTTGCAAGGACTCAAATGCCTCTATATGCAAATGGATATATGCAAGATGACAGGGGATCGTCATGAGAACGAAAAAGGAGAGTCATTCATATCGACTCTTTGATGGATTCGGGAAGGATCTTGTTCTCAAACTTCCGCATCAGCTTGTTAGTCTGCTCCGCCAGACTCAGCGTCAAGATTGTGTGGGGTAAGATTCTCGCAAGATGGGGCAAGAATCCCTTATAGATAGCCAGAATACCTTCCGTCTTGACAGTCTTCGCGAGACAATCAAAGACGCCTTGGTAAAGATTGCCGTTCTGGTTGTACATGCGCGACATGATGGTATCTAGGAAATTAGTAAAATCCACCGGGAAAGTTAGATTCTTGCTCACCTGGAGGATGCATCACGCAGCAAACCACAAATCCACTTGCAGTACTACTTGCCAAATGCAAGGCAGGCCCTTCTTCCATACCCAAGTGCTTCACAAGTCTCCTCTTCGCAAAGAAATATGTTGGCAGTTGTACCGAGCTTCCGAAACCTGTTCGTACACAAGCGGCACCCACACCTCTGTATAGCCCCTTAATGCCCTCCGCCTTGTGAATCTGCCTCATACCATCCAATGCATTCCTGTAAGCATGCTGAGTCCCTACTGGCGCAAAGGGGGAGAAACTCTGCAGTCTCGTCTTGACCAAAAAGAACGGGCTTCCTGCCGCTGCGCCCAAGATCCCCGATGTTGCGCCAGCGAATATATTAATGCCCAGACTTTGTGTTTTCGCATCGGTGAAGATGGCGGAGGTAAGGGTGTGTCGTATGGGTTCGTAGAAGGCTAACCGGCAGCCATTGAGGAGCATTTGGTAGATATAAGCAGCGCCGATCCCACGGTAGATACCTCTCAGGCCTTCGTTTCGGACAATGATAGAGACGCCATGGAAGGGACCTTTATACATTCGCGGCTGGAGTCCTTTTTCTTGAAGTTCGCCTTGCAATTGCATGCTATATGCGCCATGTTAGAGCTTTGCGTGAGGCTGGTGAGTGGGAAGTGTACCGAATCTTGACAGTTTCGAATGGATGTGTTGCGGTCACTGCGCCGCAGGCTGCGATGCCGCCGGCGACGAATGCTCTGTGGTGTATACATTAGATGAAAACTTGATGTACCGATTGCTCTACTTACCCTACTGTTGTAGACATCGTGACCACGCTGTCCCCTTCTGAGGGCAGAAGGGGTTTCTATTGACTTTGTCGGGGCGCCAGCTTGAGGAGATTCCGGGTGGTTTTAGAGAAGTCGACGTCACAACAAAACAAAGCAGAAAATGAGCGGGAGATGTATGTGGAAGCTCCGGAATATAATTGTACTGAAGACAATGGGATTTTGTAATCCAAAAGCTCCAAGGTAAGCTCCAAGGTCCCTGCCCTGCTTACAGAGCTTCTTTTTTTCTTTCCGCTACTTTTGGCAGCTGGTTGCTCTGACAAGGATGGTCGTAGGAGGATCGACGCGCCGACTTCGGGGAAAGCGCCTTGAGGCGCATAAACCCGGCATAAATCACATGCGTATGCACAAAATGCACAAAATGCACAAAATGCATAAAATCCACCAAATCGCGCTCGACTTATTCACCCAGAAGGGAAGGGAACACCAGGAACGTCTCTGAGCGCCAGTACATACCTCCGTAGGTTGTAGTCGTACTCCGAAGAGTATTTCGGAGAAGCAGAGGAATCCTTCGCCCATATGTCATCAACTCCCATGGCGATCGACTCTCCAGCCCCAAATGGGCGGCTGAGTACGACGGCCGTTTCGAATGGAATCCCAAACACGGCAAAAGTCACCGACGTGATATCTATCTTTCGCCCAGCCAAAGTATGATAGGAGACGCTCTCTTGGACACCGCGAAGATATACTGACGTGAGACAGCGCTTCCATCGAGACCCCCCCACTTCAGCCCCAGGAAAACCAGCCTCTCTGCACAGCTCTATCCTCTCCATAGACTTCAGCGATGAGGGCGAATTTCTCCTCACCTCAGAAAGTGATAATAGCATGCAAATATATGATGTTGCTAAGGGCAAGCACCATAAGACATGCTTGAGTCAAAAGTACGGTGTAATGCACGCTAAGTTCACACATAAGACGAAAGATTCTGGACTCTGCATCATTCATACCAGCACCAAGCAGAACCGTACGTCACCTATGCCCCTCGAAGTTGACATTTATATATACTAATGTATGTTCCAGATACAATAAGATACCTCTCAACTCACGACAATACCTATCTCCGCTACTTTGAAGGCCACGAGAAAAACGTCACGTGTCTATCCCTGCACCCAGGCCAGGACAACTTCATCTCCTGCAGCGAAGACAACACAGTGCGAATCTGGGATGCCGGGACCAGACATGCATGTGGTAAGCTGTATCTCAATGGCGCCTACCTAGCAGCCTGGGACCCCTCGGGAAATGTCTTCGCAGTAGCATCCCCAACAACCCAATCCATCCTCCTCTACGACTTCCGAAACTACGACAAAGAGCCCTTCTCAACCTTCGACATGCTGCCCCATACCCAAGATGCCCAAGCAAACTCGATCTCCAAGGGCTGGAACAAGCTTGAATTCTCTAATGACGGGAAGCACCTCCTGCTCGGAACGACAGGACAAGCTCATCTACTGCTAGATGCCTTTGACGGCACCCTCAAAGCTTACCTACGTCGGGATCGCGGCGGAGTCAAGAGGTTAGGGGTAGGAGACCACAATCCGGAGCACGTGGACTCGCATTCGAGCGACTTCCTGAATCCCAGCACAGGCGACTGCTGCTTCACCCCTGATGGGCGGTATGTGATGTCCGGAACCAGGAGAGAGAATGTGCTGGTATGGGACACTCTCAAGGCCGGTACAGATAAGGTGCTGAGTCCTGAGCATGAGCTGGATTATAAGGGTGATTCGGCGGTGATGGCGTTTAATCCAAAGTATAATATGTTTGCGACGGGTGATAAGGAGGTTATATTCTGGGTTCCTGATATGGACTTGCGGTGATCGGTTAATTTGGCTTGTTGCTTCGTGGCAGGATACCCAAAATGGAGGATGCATTGGCGTTTGGAGTCAGTAGAATAGGATGTGGAATAACTAAGGAATGAAAAAAGTACTGTCGAATGTCTATTCTGGTTGAGATTTTGAGATACTATAATTGGCATTCCCTTCCTCCACCGACTACTAATGACTATTTTCCTTTCTCGCTCTCCTCATCGATATCAGTACTCAATTACAGCCATCCCTCTACACCCTCTCTGGGCCCGGACAGGTCTAGTTACTTTCATGCTCCTCCGTCTACCAATTTAGAGGCCCTTGAATCAGAATATCGGACTTCCATGCTACTCCTTCCAGATACCGAATGCTGCCAAGACCTGGACGACCCAGTTCTGAATAGACACTTGCAAGCGATGAAAATCCGACTTCTGGATTTTGACTAAATCTCGGAGAATAGATGTTTGAGAGTAGAATAGTCCACTTCAAGTGGTGGGTTGTGGAAGTAGATTGCGAAAGGACCTATATTCGATTTCCCAGCACGGGCTTAGCGGTATATGCTGAAAGAGGATAGCATCGGGGGCCACAAGTGACGGTCTCTAGTCTTCCGGATCGTATCAAGTGTACAATACTCCCCTTCGAAATTTGGAACCTCAACATTATTATCTGGGAAAACATTTTCTCAACCCATAGCCTTCCAACCAAAAACCTCTCTTCGTCATCGCTCTAGGTCCAATATATCCATCTTGTGCATCTTCATAAAGACTCAGAGATAGCTGGTCCAATATCTCGATGATGGCCCAAATACGCTTTTCCGTAGAGGAAGCATCAGAGGTATGCGGTTGGCTTATTCTGATGAAGCTGCCATTCAGAACATCTCGCTCTGCCCTATAAAAATGTCTTTCCCCGTGCACTGTTTCCACAACGATACAAAGATCTTCCTTTACTTGTTTCTCGGTGAACTCTCTTGACGCATGCCATTCCCGTTCCGGGACTTCATCCATGAGGGCGGCGAAGTCGTAGCTTTCTCTTCGTAGTAATTTGATGTTGCCGTTCTTTCCTAAAAATCTGGTGATAGCCGTGCTGCATCGCCAGAGTTTGTAATGATCGTTCATGCGCTTCTTGAGGATTGCGCGGACATCTTCCCCACGGTCTTCCAGGATTGCATTCCTTCCTCGTTTTCCAAACCTTTTCAGAAGAGCTGCGCGGAGAGAGGGGTCCATGGCCACTTTGGCCGATATATTTCTGTCTGTTGGATCCCGGGGTCTGCTCGTAGGGCGGAGGTTGAATCTAGACCTGTCACCTCGTCCAGTCACAGGGTTCACTGGCGCGGTGTCCTTGAGCTCTTTCTCCCTCTCATCTTCATCCCGGTCGGTATCCTCCTCGCTAGCGCTTGAGTCTGAGGAGTGATGATCGCCTTCCTCGTCATCTGAACTACCCGAGAAATCAGATGCGTACGCCGCATCTGGAACAGCTAGCCAAGCAGGGAAAAGACGTGGCAAACAAGCCTCATTGACCTGTGAATCTACCATGTAGCGCCAGTAATAGACTTCATTGACGTCAAAAGGTAAACCCGAGTCCCATGCTGTGTCTTCCATCAGAACCGCCTTCACCTCTTCATATTTATATTTAATCAACACCAAAGCCCGAATTGGAACCAACATCTTGTCGACTTCTCCGACCGTGTGGGAAGTTGCGAATGCTGCGTTAAATAATGAAGTGATTATTGTGACCTCTTTTGTGACACGGATATATAGATCGTACAGGCAGGTTTCGTTGACGGACATGTTGGTTACAGCCAGCTGTTCCGTGTTAGACCAGCTGTCGTTGGCTTCTGAGATACTGAAGATATCATAGCGTAGTGCATCTCTGAACATCTCATCCCGCATTTGCATATGAAAAATCGTCGGCATTTTGTTCGGTACCCGTTTGATGCTTGAGAGAAATACAGTCAAGAAATTTGGAGATGGGGAGAAGATGCAAATACAGATTGTGGGAATTAATACACTATTCATTGCAATACCGACTGAGCAACCAAGACTGCGGCAGCGGGAGAGGCCGGCCCCCTGACCCAAAATGCAGCACCAGTTCTGACAAAATGGGAAATGGCTTGGAGAACGGGAACTAATTTAGGACCCAGTAAACAGGTCGCTCGTGGGTTTAATTATGATCACTCCCCCCCTCCCCTTCTCTCTTTTTCTTTCCCAACAAGAGATCGTGACGAGCAAAGCCAAATATCAGGCCCGCTGTCTTCGTCCGAAGTACGATTCTCTTCAATAGTATATTCGATCTCTTTTGAAACGGCACGATTGCTACTGAGAGTTGTTCTGCCACTCGCCCAACCGTGAAGAAAGACCGATTTATTGATGTCAGACAGAGATTCACATATTTTGTGGACAGCAGGTGGTAAGCCTGATTTGAGTCCGGCAATATCCACATCGACTACTTCGATCGGTATGTTCCAATCTGTAGGTAGCGTGTAATCGGATAACTTTTGAAATTCTGCTCGCCTCTCGTCCTGGGTCAGCTTAGAACTTCCGTCTAGATTTAAGAGCAGAGCCGTGCGTCGTCTCTCGGTCTCAGTACCGACAACACTGGCAATTTCTTGCATCCTGACCGCTGCTTCTCTAGTGCAGACTAGTTTTCGAGAGCCACATGCGGGCCATAAGATGCTCGGTAGAAGTGGATCTTTGTCTTCTAAAGCCCTCTGTTTCGCAATGTTCCTGTTGTGCCACTACAAATTGTCAAAAGTCAGTATCGCTTAATCCAAAAATAAAAATAAAAAATAAAAATAAAAATAAATAAATAAAATACAAACTCTCACGAGATTGGAGGTTTTTCTACTTGAATATATCTGGGGCTCTGAAATATCCAAAAGGGGGGTTGAATCTCGAGAGACATGCGAGTAAGGAAATAGAGTGCGCTAGAAATTTGCTCACATCTTCAGGCTCGACCTGCCCATGTGATAAATCACTAGCAAAGGCAAGCAGAATTGTGCAGTCAACATTGAGGACGTCGGACATAGATAGACAACGATTGGCAGCAAGCTGGTCAAGCACATCTGCCACTGGCGGTGGGGAATGTATATCCTCCGAAGTTTGTACAGTCACGCCAAGATCTCTGATCTGCTGGAGGATTTGGGTGACTTCTTTCGTCTCGGGTGTGCTCGATATTCTCGTCAGCACCAGCCGGACGGCTGGATGGCGATATTTGACTCTCGTAGATTTAGAAGCTTTCAAAAGTGCTTCTGCTTGCTTTAAAAGACCCTGCGGCTCGCCTTCATCGTCACTCTCCTCTCCTTCGTCGTCCGAGTCACTTCCAACCCAGCCAGCTTTTGCCAAGTCCCAGATTATCCTCTTCTCTCGAATAGATGAGACTTTGACCCATTCAAGCCCATCTTGGCAAACGATATCTACCACTGTGCTGTATTTTCTGTGTTCTAATCCGGACGTCGAGATTTTGCCATTGATATAAGGAGAGGGCTGGCCAGGAAGCCAGTAAAACCGACGCCTCATAGCCACGATCCCGGAGCATGTTTTGGCGGTGGACCATAGGGCATCCCAGAACGTAAAATTGGAAGATCTTAGAGAATGGATGCCTTGTGGTTTCGAGGGGTCTTTTGCTAGCTATAGACGAATATCAGCAGTTGTTCTGATTCTGGGGAGTTTCGCAACCGACCTTGTCAATAAATTTCATCTCAGATTGGACATCGGACTTGAAAGTTCTGAGTTCAATATCGTTCTCCCTATTTTGCTTCTTCAAATAGGCTTGGAACTGCTCCAATTCATCCAGTAGGAGCCTGCAACGACGCTGCATGTCGAGGGCAAGAGTATGGGTATCGATTTCGCCCTCTGCTTCGCCCACGGAGGTGGTTTCAGTTGCGGCATCATTAGTAACTCCAGAGCCGTTCATAGGCGATGTAACACCGAGGTTGTCCATATGTTGGTGGAGTGTCTCGCTGTTCTGCGAGCTCTGGGGCTGGGTGTCAGCCTGGTGCATCTTGCGAAGAAGAATAGCGTTTCCTGTAGCCGTCGTGGCTTTGCGGTAGAATGAAATTGTTGTTCATATTAAAGGGCCGAGGATCCCATTTTTGCTGCATCGAAGACAGAAAGCGCTGGAATGGATTGGAAAGGGCAATCGGAGTCATAAATTTCGTTGACGAGGGGGTCGTCCCGAGCCGCAATCTCGCCCCACTTTTCATCTTGTCATTTCAGAGAGGAGCTATAATTCACGAATTGTGACAATACCCGTACTTCACTTGGATGGGCCCGAATTTTAGATTCTGTCTAAATTTTAAGAATATTTCTTCCATATAAGCTTTTTGTTCAGCTGTAGCTTGGAGAACGAACCCCCAATTGGAGCGATTTCACTTGGGCTTCTCCCGCTTGTCCTTTTCTACCCAGTTACTATAAATTCCGACCACGACCACCTGATGCACCTTAAGAATCTTAATGTAATACAAAATCCTAAACTGTCTCAATTTTACAGAGAGAGTCATTTATTTCATTGACAATATCTAGCTCCATATGGGTAAACCACCAGCGCATAACCTTGACCTATCTCTAATTGTGTCCTTAGATCTCATAGTTGACCACATCCGGAAACCCCTCTACTCTATTGAATCCCGGAAGGGTGGGTTCGTCCGACTTCATGCACTGTTCCAACCAAAGTGCCCACTGATCACTCACACTTCCGAAAACAAGAGCTTGTTTTAAGCCTCGGAGCTCTTTCAACGGCTCCAGAATCATCTCCTGTTCATACCAGCATTTATACTTGATAGCCTGCTCTCTCGTTCCATCTTCTCTCCTTGAAGACCTCCTAATCTTATTCCCTTCCTGCACGCTTGAAGTCCCGCATTTCCCAGCAAACTTTGGATAGGTATAAAAATTCTCCCAGCGCACCGAGAGCTGTTTGACATTCTTACCCTCTCGAAGTATTCGAACTAGGTCCCTCAATTTACCCTTTACCGTCTCGTCAATATGAACATCTTTTGCGTTGATGTACAGCCGCACTTTCCGCATGAGACCCAGAGCTTGCTCTCCCCACGTCTCTTTGATGAACGCGGCGGTATCAACACCCATGATTTGCCCGTAAATAATTCTCCTTGGAGGATGCCCTGGTTCTCTTCTTATTTCCCGCGCGAGTCGTAGCGTGAGAGACTACTCATTTAGTCCAAAGAAAATCTTGTACACCTCCTGCCGCATAGCTTTAGACACTTGGCTTACGATCAAAAATTGCTTGGCGTAAGTCGTGTCTTCTTCATCTGGTGTTCTCCAAAAGGATGGGAGCTTGTGCTTGGATGGATTAAGTGTCAAAACACGCCCGGGGTGCACCAGAAGCTCGGCGAATATTTTGTCCCTCAGCTCTGGTGGGAGCGGTAGGTTCGAGTTGGGAGTTGGAGTATCAGAGGCCATTTTGACGAATTCGAAGCGCAACCGAATAGGTACGAAAGAGAAAGAGTAGTAGGTGCAAGAATGAGGCTGGATTTCAACACCTAGATTGCAGGCAGCAGCCGACAAGGCCCACCAAGTGCCCACCAACGACTCAATGAGACTTCTCAAAATGAATGCAATATTTCTAAGCCTAATTGAAGTCCAATGGCCAGATATCAATAACCGTGACAAAATTTGTAACACAAAAAACAAAACAAAACAAAAAAATAATCCCAATTTCTCACAGACAGTTTCATCAAGGTCAAGGCCGATAAGTGATGTTTGTGGAAGGAGATGAAGTCGACCAACTCGCTTGTCGTCCCATCTCAAAATTTCCCCACGTTTCACACTCTCAGCCTTGCCTTGTTGCTCCCCACCAAAGCTATCATCTCCTCAAAAACACGCACCCCAACCACACGCGCGCTCCTCTTTGCGCACACATCTACAACCAAAATGCCACACCTCCCAACAGCCCAAGAATGGCTCACGCAATCCCACCTCCTCCTTCAAGCGCGGCCCTCCTCTGTACATCTCCCTCTCCCCCACCACTCCCCTCCCCTCTATCTCCCCAAATCTCTCACTAACATCCACCCCAGACACGTATAACAACAAAATACACCTTCCCCACCACCGTCTCCTCCAAATCCCGACCTCGCCGTAACGCGCCTCCCTCTGAGCCCGTCGCACGGCTCATCCTCAAAACCTACGACCAAGAGTCCGGCGTAAGTCTAAAATACGAAACGAATAAGGCGGCGGAGGTGGGGAGGCTAATTCAGATATTGGGACGATTGGGGAGGGGCATGGCGGGCTTGCCGGAGATTAGAGAGGAGGTTAGGGTTAAGGAGGAGGAGGATGTTGGAACGCCGGTGGGAGAGAGCGAGAAGCAGTTAGGACAAGGGCAGGTGAAGGTTGAGGGTAAAGGGGGCGTTGGTGCAGGTGGTGGGGGTGGGAAGGGGAAGAAGAAGAAGGGTAAGAAATGAAATGAAATGGGGATGTGAGGGGGAATTTTTGAGGATATATTTGCGCCACGACGGGTATGGCATAGTTGAGCCTGGATCCCGGAATGCATGGGAGGCGTTGGAGGGTGGCATAGCGATTTGCATTGCAAATTTGGGTTTAGATAACTGGCATCACATTCACGTCAGAGCATGCTGAAGAAATAGTTCATTAAAAGGAACATTTTCATTTCTGCTCTACTATCATCTTCGTTATCCTACCACGAACTCATCAAACCATGATATCCAGACTCCCCCAACGCCTGCAATAAAAGTATGTCCAGCCACAACAAAGCCAATACGTTTGCACCCGGCAACCTGCCATCTATGCGAGGGACTCAAGAGAAGAGAATATGCAATGCCAGAATGTACACAAATGAGATGCCAACGCCGTTAATACAACAATATTAGAGACGAGAGTGTCTAGAAGTCCTCGTCGAAGTTGAAGTCACCGCCATTCTCGGCCTTGGCTTCTGTTTGGGCCTCAGTGTCTTCGTGCTTCTTTTGTGTGCCTGCCATGACACCAGCCTTTTGGTAATCACCGACACGCTTTTCGAAGAAGTTGGTTTTCCCGGCAAGGGAAATGTTCTCCATAAAGTCGAATGGATTGGCAGACTTGTAAAACTTCTCGTTACCGAGAGATAGGAGGAGGCGATCAGCGACGAACTCGATGTACTGCTTCATCAGATTGGCGTTCATGCCGAGCAGGGCACATGGGAGAGCCTCGGTCAAAAATTCTTGCTCGATTTCGACGGCTTCAGTGATGACGTCCTGGACGGCTTGTTTGCTTGGGCGGTGCTTCAAGTGAGAGAAAAGCAGGCAGGCAAAGTCGGTGTGAAGACCCTCATCACGAGAGATGAGCTCGTTGGAAAAGGTAAGACCAGCCATCAGACCACGCTTCTTCAGCCAGAAGATGGACGCGAATGAACCGCTGAAGAAGATGCCCTCAACAGCAGCAAAGGCAACGAGACGCTGAGCAAATGTCGAGCTCTTGTCTTGGATCCACTTCACAGCCCAATCGGCCTTCTTCTTGATACAAGGGACTAGAGACGCGTCAGAAAGCTTCAGATGCGTAAGTGACGTGTCGAAAACTTACTGGTCTCAATAGCGTTGAAAAGGTAAGTTTTTTGGGCCTGCTCCTTGATATATGTATCAATCAGGAGGGAGTATGTTTCGGAATGGATGTTCTCCATCATTATTTGGAAACCGTAGAAGAATCGAGCCTCTGGGATTTGGACTTCGCCGCTGAAGCGTTCGACCAAGTTCTCATTAACAATTCCGTCGGAAGCGGCAAAGAATGCGAGGACGTGGGAAATGAAGTAACGTTCGTCGTCGTTGAGCTTGTTGTTCCAATCGTGGAGATCCTTCGACAGGTCAATCTCTTCGGCGGTCCAGAATGAGGCTTCGGCCTTCTTGTACATCTGCCAGATCTAGACGTATGTTAGCAATTGCCAAAACACTCTACGCGTAACGCGTGGACGACGCGACACTGACCTCATGGTACTTGATTGGGAAGACAACGAAGCGGTTAGGGTTCTCTCGGAGAAGAGGCTCGTCTGTCTCCTCGGGCTTGATAGTTGGTGCCACAAGTGCCTTCTCCTCTGCCTTGACCTCCTCGATGATAGGTTTCTTGATCTCGATGTCGCTGACAACAGGCGCGTCGGCTTCGAAAGGAATGTTTTCTTTGCCAGCAGCCTCGAAATTGATCTTCTTGATTGGAGAGTCCATCTTGAGGCCCTCAATGGCAGACGCAGCCTAAGTGAATCTCGAGGTCAGTAACTATAACGCGACGATGAGGGGGAATTCGACAGTGGCAACGGAGACGTACGGTCTTTGAAGGGGTGATTTGCGTAGACATGATGATTGATGAGGAGCTGGAAGAGTATGAGGAAGTGTTGAGAACTTGATTGAGGCGGAAGAGAGAGAGGTAGTAAAGTTGTTGATGGACAAGAAAGAGGAATTGGACGCGCAGAAGTTAAAGTACCTTTTCGCTCCGGCGAAAAAACGCGCTAACCAACCACTCGCATTTCACGCGAACCCTTGCAACAATTGTTTATCAGATCGATAGATAATCTTGAAGCCCCACAACCCAACCTTCTTCGGCTAAAGGTGGAGATGCAATGTTACTCACGCTCTGTCACTGTTGAGTAATACCAAGTTTGACGAAGAGCTTCAGTTGTTTGAAGTAAAGTGAAGGAGCGAGTTCCTTGTTATATGTTCCTTGTTATATGATTGTCGTTATCCTTTTCCAGGCTGGTTTGAGAGATTCAGATTTAGATTCAGAATAATAGGACTTCCAGATCGCCAACAAATTCACGCAATCTATTGGGAAAAACCTAAGCCAGTGTTTTACATTTATTACTTTATTTTGATTCTTCGAGGGTATCTAAAGAGGATAGCCGTAAATTCATTAGATGCATTCGTCTCTAAAGCCAGCAAGAGTCAATGGCAACGCAATTAAGGAAAACAATCCTCCTACAAAAAAATCAAGTGCTTCGTACTCCATCTTGATGAAATTCAGTATTCAGCGTCGTGTCTTCTGAACTGTATTTCTGTCCCGACGAGATCCATCATTTGGGACGCTAGGAAGAGTTTCATTCTCGTGTCTGCGCAATTCTCGTCCTTGCTCAGGGTCTGGCTGCTTCTTTTTGCTCCCGAATCCGAACCAGCCAGCTCTACTCTCTTCAGGTGCTCTTGGTTCCTGAGGCTGGGTAGATCTGCCACCAGAATTGTCATGTGTTGAAGAAGATGCAGTCGTGTATTGAGGTGGCGGCCCAAGTTCTTCTCTCAAATGTCTGTCGTACTCATCGGGATCAGTAGGGTCCGTAATGTGCTGCGTTTGGCCCTGGTGCTTGAGATTGCTCGCGCCCTTCTTACGAAGGTAATTCTCCAGGACCACAGCATTCTTGGTGTTTGCGCGGAACAATGCATCCGCAACGTCTCCTAAGAAAGGTACCAATCCGATGGCAAAATCCAGCATAATGTTGATCATCATTTTCGCCTTGACATCCGACGGTAGGCCTCCTTCAACCTGTTGGCATGTTCGAAAGACCATGAGGGCCATAAAGGCATCGAGAGCATCCCCAATTCTGCAGACAGGTTAGCCGTTACTCGATAAGCGAACAGTACATTAACAGAACTTACACAGGAACAATGCCTATAACCGAAGACCATCCAAATCTGATTCCAAGACAATTGAAGAGAGACATATCGAGGCGATATGCTCTTCTCTTGACTTTTGTAAGAACCTTCCCATCGTGTTCTGATATTCCTGGTGGCAGAGCCTTGCGCCTTTTCTTTGCCTTCTTCGATGAGGGTCTGCCGTCCAAACGGGTCGCAGGAACAGTCTCAAAGTAAGGATCCTGCATGCATGTTAGCCAATGATGGTAGAAGACGAGAAGGATTTAAAGATCTTACCTCTTTGCCGAAATTGTTTTGAACGGACTCGCCCAATATCTTCTTTGCGACTGTCTTTGCGATGAAGCTTGTCATGGCTGCTGAATTTTTGGCTGTGTGCTGGGAAGGATGACTGGTGGGAAATGGGCTTTTAAGTAGCAATTCCAGAAGAAGTCTTCGTTTTCAATTGCCGCGGTGGTCAGCTTTGTTTGGTATGCTGAGAATACGCTGAGCCAGGGAGTGGATGTGGCGGGTTGGGTCTGAAACAATCGCAGGCGTCGCAAACGCCGTGCTATTCTTGAATGCAATGAAGGAAATGCAGACGCACAATGATGATAATGATGGGGAATCGAGAACCTTTTATGTCTCCCTTACCTTCAAAGCTTGATTCACTGGAAAAGCTTGTGGTTGGTCCATCATTTGCCTCTGCTATCATAATTCCAGGTTTTTCAAGCCATAATTGCCAAGTGCCGGAAGCTGCGTCATCCAAACTTCACCAAAAGTCACCAAAACAGCTGTGCTCGATCGCCTCTAGTGTGCACCGCCACCACTGTGGCTGGTGAACGCTCTGCTCAGCCTTCCTTTGCTGGCAGTCACAAGTTCACCACGAAGGATCTCCTGAACGGAACAGCACACAACACCTTACGCCCATTATCCGCCGTTAACCAACAATACTCTTATTATTCTGGAACATTGTCCCGTTCTTAACATTTCGCCACCGGCCGCGATCTGGACCCCGAGATCAGCAGGCCGCATTCGACATTCAGCTTCCCCGTACCTCGTAAGACAACTGGGACTGTGCGTCCTCCCGCCCCGCGCGCCATACGGAGGTAAACATCCAGTCGTGGATATGCTTGGAAAGGGATATCATCATGACAGAGAGAAATTTGAAGCTAGAAGAATGTAAGTTGGGCTCAGGCTCTGGAGACTTGCGCGTCAATCCTCCGTTCATAGCTTCAGCCCCGCGCATTTTTTTATAGAGAGCTAACTTAAGCTTTCAGGGCTGGACGACCTATGCGTCCGTTTTATAATCAATCTGCCGGAGGATGATCTCAAAGATGTCCCTCGAATATGCTTCCAAGTCGAGGAGGCGCAATGGTACTATGAAGACTTCATTCGGCCTTTGGACCCTTCGCTCCCGTCCATGTCCCTCCGCAATTTCTGTCTACGAATATTCGCCCACTGCCCTCTCCTGTCTCCCTTCTCCGAAGGTCATCATATGCGAGCTTTCGAGGATTTTCTAGCGTACAAGACAAGAGTTCCTGTGAGGGGCGCGGTAATGCTCAATGCGGCCATGGACTCGGTTGTTTTGGTAAAGGGCTGGAAGAAAACGGCAAGCTGGAGTTTTCCGAGAGGAAAGATTGCTAAGGATGAGGACGACTTAACGTGTGCCATTCGTGAGGTCTATGAGGAGACAGGTTTTGACATTGAAGCTGCTGGGTTGGTGCCAAAGAATCGAGAAGTCAAGTCCATTGAAGTCAATATGCGGGAACAACAGATGCGATTGTTCGTCTTTCGAGATGTCCCCATGAACATCGATTTTGCACCCAGGACGCGAAAAGAAATCAGCAAGATAGCTTGGTGGAAATTGTCAGAGCTTCCAGCTTTTAGAAAGAAGAACCAGCAGCAACAGCAGGATCCTACTCCAAGTTCCGGCAAATTCTACATGGTCGCCCCATTCCTGGTACCTCTTCGAAAATGGGTGATCGAGCAGAAGAAAAAGGACAGCAAGCGCATTGCAGGCAATCAATACTTGTCTGCTGGCATGAGTCATGATGAATTTCTCACTGAAGAAGATCAGGGAGCAGAATCTGCTGCTCAAATGTCGTCCTACGAGCAGCCTGCGGGCCCAGAATTGGATACATTAGAGGGGGCCACTGCTGCTCTTGGTCGCCTGCTCAAAATCCAACCCCCTACTCAGGGTTTGCAGCCTGAAGCGGTTGCTCAGTCACCAGCAACGAATTCAGGTGAGGCATTACTTGCCTTGCTCAGGCCAGCTACCTCGAATCAACATCCACCAGCGAACGCACCACCACATACCCCTCTAGAGCATATGGTCATGCCGCCATCGATGCCTAAAACCCCTCATCACCAGCAACCTCGACCACCGCATTTTTCAGCTATGCCGCCTCCACCGGCATTTCCGATACACCCACAAGATGAACCATTCTCATACCGCGAACCGAATTACCAAAATGGTCGCAATACCAACAACATGCTGGGTTTCCAGCACGGTCACATCGGAGCGCAAAACCCTCCAAGACCCCATGGAAATCCTCATTCTTATCAATCAGAGAACCTCGTCCACCCCCAACCTCTCCCGCCACATGTTCAGAGAGCTGTATTTACTGGTGGACCTGTCCACTCACCAGTGGTTCCACAACCTGTGCAGCAAAACTCTCCTCATTTCAACTCAACAGTATCAGTAGCTGCGAGCAATCCGCAATTCCCTGGTCTTCACGCCCCAATGGTTCCACCTACAGTGAAGCAGACTCCTAAGCTTACCAGCCATTCTCTGGCTCTTCTCAATGCCTTCAAAGTCCGGGATCAAGCTGCTGATGAGCCTTCTCGCCCCAATGACCTTCCACTTCAAAGATTTACTCAAGCCCCCCCTCAAGTATCATTGTCATCTCCTAGGGTACCTCAAGAACTCCCGGCTGAAGGATCACAACCTGGTCAGATGGCTCCTCCGCCCCCGATTGTCGTCCAGCCAAACGCCGGCACTCTGAGTGCCAACTCTATTACTCCCAGGCAACCAATCAGCGCTACTCAGAAGTCGACTCTTCTCGATCTTTTCAAGAGCCCAACGACGCAGCCCGCCTCATTGGCCAAGCCAGTGACCGCTACAGCGCTTCCTACCAGCACCACCCCGTCAGCAGTCGAGCTATCTGCAGTCGAGCCGCTGTCTACAAGTGCTTCAACTACTTCTGCTCTGCTCAATGATAAGAGAACACCAGATAACATGGCGGCTAATGGAGCGGTACCTGTTCTAAATCCCGAGTCCAACCTACCTTTCCGGGCTGTATCAATCCTTGCCCGCCCACCGAAGATCGGCGACAAGGAACCTCCATCAGCAACTGGCTCGGAACTAGACAGTAAGCCTCAATCGAAAGGCAAGAAGCCAGTGGCTAGAACAAGCAATGGTATACCGACGAGAAAGTCACCGGAGAAGCCGTTCCAACCTCAAATCCTAAAACGACCAACACAAACCCCCCCAAAGTCACAGCAGCCATCTGTACCTGCTAGAGCTGCAGCATTTGCTCCTCCACAAAATGCAGCGAGGATACCACCATCTCCTTCTGCTGTGGTCCCTGGGGCAACTAGTTATCTTCCTCAGCAAGGGTCATTCCCGATGCCCCAATCACCGACAACCATACAACCTGCAGGATCGAGTTTCCCTTCACCACAGGCAGATCGCCGAACAAGCCAAGCTGCTGAACATAAACAAACGCTGCTGTCTTTATTTGGGAAAACACAGGCAACTCGCGCCTCGCCACCAAGGCGCACAGAGCCGATAGAACCATCGATGATGGCTTCGTCAAAATCCAGAGTAGGAAGCCTTGTATCCGGCGACGGTACTTCGAGACGTGGCAGTCAGACACCTATCTCCCCAGCAGATAAAGGTTTTTTGTTGGGCTATCTGGACGCTGTGGCCAAAGGAAGTCGGTGATTTGTGGCATGACTTTGGTAAAAGCGAGATTTTAAGCGTTGTATGATTTGAAAAAGATAGCACTGAGGTAGCATTTGAGCGCTTGCATGGAGCTTTATGGACGATATTGGGATTATGATGATCATTTGCTAAAAGGTTGCTTTTGGACTGGCTTCATGGGAATAGTAGCCCAATTCAATGACAGACCTTAGGGTGCCAATATCTTTGCTCAATTTAAAAATTATATGCAGGCAGCCTTCTCTATTATTCGAATTCGAAAAACCGTGAATAAACAACTCATTCTAGACAGTGCAGAGTACATAAATGGTTAAACCCACCCCCGCCCCAAGCCTCTTCCGCAAGGCTGAGAAATCAAAAGTTTTGCCGAGCTTCCACCCATCACAACCCTTCTCTCTTCTCCAACATTCAACACCAATCACTCTCAAAATGAAACCCA
>Ga0247778_1000213_pt1 | contig 99973 bp, 87 predicted proteins | sample UWRJL049202B5_FD_179939 | JGI IMG/M metagenome (GOLD analysis project Ga0247778, IMG submission 179939) | Plant litter microbial communities from Arlington Agricultural Research Station in Wisconsin, United States - UWRJ-L049-202B-5 | ecosystem: Environmental > Terrestrial > Plant litter >... | reverse complement strand
CTATGCCCTTGGCCTCAGGCACAGGATTCCCGACCGGACCGACCTGCCCCGGCGCCCCCGCCCCCTGCCTATTGAACCCCGATGCCTTCGGCGCGGTGGTCGGCGCCGCCACCCTTTGCGTCGACCCCGCGCTCGCATCCCCGATCGACGGTAAGAAGGCCGACCTCACCGGATTCAAAGCGCCGATCCCGAGCCCAAAACCACCCCCAGCCGCCAGCGCGGTCACCGCGCCGCCCCAACCCATGATCACCGCCGCCATGTCACCGCCCCGCGCGTCGAACCCACTCGGATCAGTGTTGTTGGTCGGATTGTTGAACACGTAGCTGTACCGATTCAATCCTTGGCTCCAAAACGGTGCTTGCATCACCGGATCGGCGGTCATGAATCGGCCTGCGAGTGGGTCGTATACGCCGCCTTGGCTGCTCCCGCGGGGCGCGGCGCGCTACGGCCGGTCGTGCTCGGCCGCTACGCAGCCTGCGCGCGACCGTGGCCCTCAAGGCCGGACGCGGCGCCAAAGCCCGCCGCGCGCGGCCGAGGGCAGAACGGCGGCGCCTCGCCTTGGACGGGGCTCGCCTCATGTTAACCTACAGCGCAGCTCGCCACCTAGTCGAGTGTATTTTCTGCGGAACTATCCCGACCAACCGGCCCCGGCACAGCGAAAGTCGGGGTTAGTGGATCTTTGTTCCAAAGCTCGTCAATAGTTGATCGGCAAGCTGGATGTCCGCTGAACTCTTATCAGAGTCGTTTACCGTCTGATCCATCCACCCGCTGAGAACTTGGTATTCCTCGTCCGTCTGAATTACGCCTCGCCTGAGTATCTCAGTCACCTCAGAATGTATTCCCGCCAAAACATTGGATTCTTCTTTAATCGCGGCACTAAAATCGGAATCAAAGCGAGCGCAATGCTCAGGGCCCATGTCTTTAAGCCAGTTACTCAGTTCACTCTTGGCGATCCGCATTCCGCGCATATCTCCCTTCTCGGCCGTAAGTCGAATCACTTCCCTGTATTGATCGAACATAGCCTGCCCATTCGTTGCAACACGGGACATGTAGTCGAGGACCATGGTGCACCAGAATAATAGACGTGCGAGCTCCCGATCGTCGTATTTCTTTGAAGCCATTTTGTATCAGTATCCGGTGTAAGGCGCCACGTTTCCAAACTCAGCATCCGATTGAGCGTGGTAGAGCCGGCCGAATGGATTTGCCTTGGCAACGCCACGAATCGCGTTTGCCACTTTCGGACTGCTCACCCCTCCGAAGCTATCGATCATCTGCTGCTCTCGCCCCCTAACAGCTCCGCGGTTTAGCCAACCCTTGGCTGACCGATCGACATTCCTTTGGGTAAAGCCAGCAGCTCGCAGAATGAAGTGCTGCTTGTAGCGATTCTCCATGATGCTTTCCGGACTGCCGAAGCCACTCGTGCGACCGACGTAGACCTGGCCACTTATGGGGTTGGTTAGCACATACGTGACATATATCCGTTGGGTGGCATCATACGTCGCGGCGCCTGCGATCACGAGCGGAATCGCAGCGTCGTCGGCGAAGCCGCCGACCGCGTCATCACCAAGGAGGATTCCGGTCGCCCCTGCCGCCACCTTCCACGGGTCAGCAGCTGCAACCCTCCTGTCGGCGTATTGCCCGTACTGGCTAAGTCGGGCTTGGAGCACATCCGCACGTTCTTCCATGTCGGCCCAGGTTGGCCCAACATTGCCCCTGTTGTTTCCGACGGCTCCCGAGCCCGCATCGCGCCCACCCATCCCCCCCTTGGGCGCGCCAGACGGCGCCGCCACCCTTTGCGTCGACCCGGCGCTCGCATCCCCAATCGAGGGCAAGAACGCCGACGTCACCGGATTCAAAGCGCCGATCCCGAGCCCAAAACCACCCCCAGCCGCCAGCGCGGTCACCGCGCCGCCCCAACCCATGATCACCGCCGCCATGTCGCCGCCACGCGCGTCGAAGCCACTCGGATCGGTATTGTTGGTCGGATTGTTGAACACGTAGCTGTACCGATTCAATCCTTGGCTCCAAAACGGTGCTTGCATCACCGGATCGGCGGTCATGAATCGGCCTGCGAGTGGGTCGTATACGCGGCCTTTCATATCGATCAGGCCGAGGTCGTTGTCGTGGTCCTGTCCTGTGAAGCCGACGCGAGTGAGCTCGGGGGTGGGGGGATCGATCGGCTTGCCGAATGGATCGAAGTGCTGGTGATAGGTTGCACCGTTACTGTCGCTGATCGTTTCCGGCGAACCGAGGTGATCCGGATGGAGGTACAGCGTTTCGTCAGCGGTGTCTTTGCGGACGATCTCCGCGATTTGGCGCTCGCCGGCGTAGAGGCGGAAGCGTTCTTCTTGGGTGGTACCGAAACTGTCGAATTTTCGTTGGTAGAGGTCGGCGATGAAGTGGCGCGTCGTGCCGTCCACCGAGGTGTGGCGGGCGACTCGTTCTTCGTCGGCGGAGTATTCGAAGGAGACGCTGTCGAAGAGTTCGTTGCTGTTGGGTGTCTGAATTACTCGGGGTAGGTCGAACGGCGTGTAGTCGATGAGCTGATGTTCGCCGGGTACGTCGGGGCCGAAGCGCTCGGTCACGTTACCGTTGGCGTCGTAGCTGTACCTGTTGCTGCCAACTCGGTCGATCAGGTGGGGTTGGCTCGAGCGATAAGTATTGGTGGTCGAGCCATGGCCGACCAGGTTGCCCATTTCGTCGTAGGTGTAGGAGGTGACCACCGGCGGCACGTTCGCGGCGGACGTGATCTCGAAGGCAAGGCGATTGAGGTTGTCGTATTGGTATTCGCGCGGAGCGGAGTCTTTGGCGGCCACGCTGTGGACGAGGCCGTTCGCGTCGTGGGTGTAGTCCAGGGTTTGGATTTTTTCCGTCCCCAAAGTCGTTTCGACGTGTTCCAGCCAGCGACGGGCATCGTGGTAGCCGTAGGTTGTATGCGTGGCGGAGCTGCCGCTACCCAGAGTCTCGCTCTGGATCAGGTGGCCCTGGAAGACGTCGTTGACGCGCCAGAGGGAGCGCGCCGTGCCGCTGCCCACTTCGTCGAGGCCGGTCAGAACGCCCGAGGAATCGTACTGGTATTGGGCGACGATCGGTTGGCCAGTGCCTTTGACGGGGTAGTGGACGCGTGAGGTGCGGCCGAGGCCGTCGTACTCGAGGTTGGTGCCGTAGGGCTCGCCGTCGATGGTGTACGTGACGCTTTCGAGGAAGCCGCGATTGCCGGTCGGGGTTCGCGATTCGTAGTTGTAGTGAATCTCCTGGTCCGTCGACGAGATCGACTCGGATAGGTGGCCGAGGCCGTTGGGGCCTTGATCGTAGATCCACTGGCTCAGGCCAGCATCATCGAGGACGCTTTCGAGGCGACCGAGCGAGTCGTGATTGTAAGTGCGGAGTTGTTGCTTCGGGTCCTTGCTCGTGCGAATTTCATCGAAGCCGTTGTAGGTGTATACGCTGTCGCCTGTGTCAGGATCTTTTTGAATGAGTAGGCGACCGTAGTCGTCGTACCTGAACCTGCTGGCAAGATTCCGGTTGTCGCGGGCCTCGAGCAGCTCACCAAACGGCCCATGGACGTAGTTGCTGGTGTGGAGCGTGTTGCTGGTGTTTTCCCCGTCGATGTTGCGAACTGTCTGGCCCGCATCGTCGGTGAAGATCGCGTTGTCACGTAGCTTTTCGTCGATGGTGCGAGTGACATCGACGGCGCAGCCGGCCGCATCCTCACCGGCGCAGTAGTCATCTTTGAACCACGGGTAGTACTGCTCCTTGAGGCTAACCCAGCTGGCGTATTGGAACTCCTTGAAGCTACCGTCGGAGTGGTCGACGCGCGTGATACGCTTCAGGTTGTCGTCATACGAGTAGTGATCGTAGGGGACCACGAGTAGATCCGCCGTGTGGGGCAGCGTGAGCCCGGTGACTCGGCCTAGTTCGTCGTAGATTCGCTCCTGAATCACTTTGGCTCCCGCGAAGCCTTCGGAGATGGTGCGTACGGGCCGCCCGTAGCTGTCGTATTCGGTCACCGTTGCGCCGTCGAGCGAGCCATCCACACCTCTGCGTTCCATCTGAACCTGGACTTTGGGGGCGATGGAACCGATCGCAGTCGTGCGGTTCGGGCTGGAGATGGCCGAGTACGTCGAGAGCGTAACGCCGTCGGGACCGCGCCGTTCCGTGAGACGACCGAAACCGTCGTGGCCGAACAGCACCGCGATGCCATTCGGGTCGACGACCCTGTCCGGTGAGCCCCAGCGAGCATCGAAGCTGATTTGCGTCTTGTGATCGGCCGCGTTGGTGATGGTATTCGGAAAGATCCCGTCGCGATCGTAAGTGATGGTAGTGGTGCGAACGGGGTCAGTCTTCGTTGCTTCGATGATTTGCTTGACGTTACCGAAGTCGTCGCGAACATACGTCGAGCGGCGCCATTGATCGTCCGGGCCTTGGGGTGCACGGGTCACGCTCCCCAGTAACCCACCCGAATAGGCCAGGTCGTACTCGCGTTGCTTCAGAACGTTGCGGTATTTGGAGATCTTGATGTGGTAGGGATTGGAGATCAGCCAACTCAGCGGATCTGGAGCGAAGTCGGTAACCGTGTGATTCGACTCAACGAACGTTGAGGCCACATAGCAGCTCTCGTCATCATCGCTGAGGTTCCCATAAGCATCGGTGCCGAGCGTGGAGTCGCAGTGACCTAGCTCCATCCCATTGTATTCGAAGGCAGGCGGCGGTCCGCCAATGCCGCCCGGTACTGGTCGATCGAACGTGCTGGTCGTCCGCGTATCAATGACTGGAAACGGTCGATTGAAGGAGGATTGCTTGACGCGCCAATGATTCACCGTTTGGACTCGGCGTTCGTAAAACCCGTTCTGAAGTGGGGGGAAGTTGTTGACCGCGGTAACATGGTTATCGACAGTCGTGGTCCTCGGCAATCCGGCGAGCGGGTACAGGTAGGGCTTGCTGAGGTCGGTGGCGAGTTGGCCACTGGGTGTGTAGCGCGCGACAGGCTCGTAGTCGACGGTCGTCGTGGTTCCTGCGTCGCCTGCCGCCGCAGAGGTGACAGTGATCTCCCTTCGGTCGAACCCTAGCCAGCCATGTCCGGTCAGATTCATCCGGCCGTTGGTGAACGTGTACGTGTAGTAGCGTTCGGCAGTTTCGGTCCCGCCGTTCGCGGGGTCGGATACCCTCTCGATGTGTTCGGCGACGATGCCGCTCATCCGCGGTAGGCACTTTTCCGGCCATGCGCTGCCCGGCGTGTTGTACGCGGCGCAGCGCTCATCCTTCTTGTAGCCCCCAGCGCCTTGGTAGCTTCCGTAGTAGATATCTACGATCTTGCCCAGACCGTCCTTGATACGGCTCAGAGAGACGTCGCCCGTGCCGTAGAAAACGGCCGAGCTGCTGCCGAGCAGGTCGAGATGTCCGTCTCCGTCGATGTCGGCAGACATCGTGAAATCGGCAGGGTAGAATTTCTTGTCGGGGTGTAGCCAATGGATCGAAGGCACCTCTTCGTGGGAAAAGACGTCCAGCTTGCCGCTCGGCTCGAGTGCCCAGTTGAAGTAGTCTCTCGGGTATTCGCCGTTGCCATTGTAGTAGGTCGGGGTTTGCCAATGCTCCAAGAAGTCATCGCCGCCGTTCGTGTCGTAGTCGAGCGCGGCGACGCGCGCGAAACCGAACTGCACGCGATTTCCGCTGAAGTCGCGTGACGGCGGGATTCCGGGATTGGGCCGCGCGATCATTCTGCTGTAGAAGCGACCCCCTCCGGTATTGAGCCAGACGGTGTACTGCTTGTCGTCGAACCCGAAGACGTCCGGCAAGCCGTCGCCGTTGAAGTCTCCCAGGTTAAGGTTCTTGCCCTGATCGGACTGGTTCGTCACGGGCATTGGCACCGCTTGCCAGCGGAGCGTCGGTTTGACACCTGGGATTGCGACGCCGCCGGGATACTCGAGCCGCAGCACGCGCCAACCATCGGCGCCCTTAACCAACAGATCTGGAGTTCCGTCACCGTCTAGATCGACGCTATTGTAGGTCGGGGTACTCCAACCGCACAGTGTTTGAAGCGCGCGAGGGATGGGCGGAGAATCGCCTTGCGGTGGAGGTGGGATCAGGGTCGAAAGTGAGATCGGAATCGTCTCGAATGCCAACGGTGGGGGGAGCCGACGGCGCAGTTCAACCGTGTATTGATCCGGGCAGGAAACGATGTCTTGTAGCCCGTCACCGTCGATGTCGATGAGGATCGGGCCCGCCAAACGATCCGTCCCGCTCGTCGGTGTGTCTGGCGTGCCGTAGTCGAGACCGATACCAACGGTGGCGACCGGGCTGTTGTCCTCGGGGTAGGACTTGAAGCTACCGTCTCCGAGCGACAGTGCGGCGTACAGCGAACCGGGGTTTTCAGGCTCCAGCGGGTTCCGCGAACCGCACGCGGAGAGCACATCGTCTCGACCGTCTTGGTCGTAGTCCAGCATGAAGGCCGGGTGGCTTTCGTTACTGCTGCAGCGTAGTCCCTTGACGTCGGGCACGGTGCCAAAGGTCGCGGACCCCCGGCTGCCCGTCGCGGTATAGAGCGAGTGCTGAAAAGTGATGGTCGGTTTTTTGGCGAACAACCCGAAGAACGGCGTTTTGATGATGTCCCAGGTGAGGGAGAGCGCGAACCCTGCCTCCGGGCCTACGTAAGCATCCAGGGCGATTGCTGCTGCACTGACGGTGATGTCGGAAACCACTGCCGCTGCCTTCAGCGTCGGCTGGGCCGGCACGCCGCCCACCACGATGTCGGTGGCCATGAAGTCGGGCAAGCCGTCGCCGTTGATGTCCAGCTGGCCAGCCGCAGCCAGATTGGTGCCGACTTCGTCATACGCAAAGCCGCCGGTGTGCGCGTATTCGAACGTCGTCGGTTGCTTGCAGTGGCTGTCGTCGCCACCGGCGCACTCGAAGATCTTTTGGACCTGACTCAAGTTGCCCGGCACGTACAGTAGGTGGTAGTTCTTGACGGCTTTCCTGTCGACGAAGGTGGTGATGCGCGACAGCCGCTGCGCGGCGACGAAAGGGGCGCCGCCTTGCGTAAAGCGCAGCTGCGGATCGGTGCGGGCCTCGTAGTCGAAGTGCACTTCGCGCTTTCCGACAATTTCGGTCTCGCCAGTGTGCCCTGTGTACGCAATGACGCTCGGCAACACGACGGAATTCGGTGCAACGGTTTGGCTGTCCGGCATGGCCATCGCCAAATTGCTGTAGCTCACCAGCATGGTGTTGCCGGCGCGGTCTTCCACACGGTTCAATAGCCAAGCGTAGCGAACGGCGGTGTGCGCCAAGACCGTCGAGTCATAGCTGCCGCCATAGGTGAGCTTGCGCCCGTCCTTCGTCCAGACCACGAACGAATCCGGCCCTTGCTCCCCACGCGGCACGGGAACGATCTTGCCGAGCGGATCGACCTGGATCATTGGCAAAGCGTCCACGCGCGAGACAACCTTGGCGAAGCTATCGACCAGAGTTCGGTACTCGGTACCGTCTTCCCCGTACTTTCCAGAGATGCTCTCCAGACGCTTGCCATCGATGCAGAATCGATCGGACGAGTCGTTTCGTACCGGCCCCGTGATGCCGTCGAGGGCATAGTTACCTGGGCAGCGTGTGATCTTGGATAGCCCTTCCAAGTGCCAACCAACGCCCACCTCACCGTTGGCGCGCGAACCCGAGTACTGCAAACTAAGCGCGGGCTCCATCCCGGCTCGACCGGGAGGCACCTGGATCGGGATGTTGTAAACGGGGCTGCCTTGGTCAGAAACGCTGAACTGCCCGCTCAGCGCACCGACTGGGATCGTGTCCGAATCGGGCAATGAGGGCAAGGGTGTCTGGCCACCGTTGGGGTCGGGCACGGTGATATCAGGTGGGGGCGTGGGCGCGACGCATTTCCCGGTCACGTCGCAGAATGTGCCGCCGCCGCACGTGCCGCAGCTTTGTCCGCAGTGCGGATCCGGCCCGCACTGGCGTGCATCGCAATGCGCCGTGCACGCGGGGCACAGGTCACCGCATTCAGGACCGGCTTGACCACAAATTTGGAACGCGCACGACGCGGGGCGACAGAAGCTCACTCCGCTGGGACCGGCGATGCACGCGCTCCCTGGGCCGCACTCGATATCATCGTGGCAACCGCCGCCACCTGAAGCACCACCCGGGCAAACGCCGGGGCAGATCCCGCCTGCACCGTCGCCTGGATTTTCACAAGTCGCGGCGCTGCAATTGGGGGTTGGCACGCAGTGAGGCCCGCACAGCGACGTGGCGGCGCCGCACAGCGCCGGATCATTGGACGGACAGAGTGGACTCATGCAAACGTCGGGCGTTTTGCCGCCAACCGATTGCCCAGCGTTCTCTTTGCACACTTCGCCAGGGGGGCACACCGTGTTTGGATCGTTGTGGTCACAACCACCACAGGTGCAACTCTTCCCGCACGCACTGGTGTTCGACCCGCAATCAAAGGCGTTCCCGCCATTGGTTTCATCGCTGCACTGCTTCGGCCAGCAACGGTTCGTTCCGCGCGCGAGCCCGAAGCAAGCACTGTTGTTCGTGCCACACTCGTCGCCCGTCACGCAGTCGGCGTCGGCATTGCAAATCTTGCCGTGCGGACACTGGGCACAATCGGCGCCACCGCAATCCACATCGGATTCCTCGCGATCCTTGAGGTTGTTCGTGCAATGAGTGCCGACCGGCTCGCAAGTGAGCGACCCGCTTGCACCCTGACCAGTACAAGTGGAGCCAGCCCCACACTCGCTGCTCTGGGTGCACGTCTGCCCATTACCGCAGGTCCCTGGACAGGTTTGCCCGCAGCCATTGCCTTGCCCGCACGTCTTCCCGCTGCAGTTAGGCACGCAGGTGCACTGCCCACTGCTGCAGGCGTGCCCGATCAGGCATTGGTTGTCCGCGGTGCACGAACCACCATCGACGCAGGGACAAAAGGTACTGCACGCCGCACCCGCCGCGCAGAATTCACCCGGCGTAAACGGCTCGTGATGAATCAGTGTGGTCTGATGCAGGATCAGGGATTTGGCGAAGAAAGATCCCACGTGGCCGGCGACCATGTCCGTCGGCAGCGTGACCGCGGCTTGCGGGGCCACTAAAATACCGCGGAAGGCGCTTTGAATTGGGATCGCGGTCGCCGAGGCCACGCCGAACAGAATGTTCATGTGGCTGGGGTCGACGTCGGCGACGGAGCCGCTGAACGCAAAGCTGCTCTTGATGTAAATGAATACGGGCCCGGACGTGTTGTCGACGTCGAGAATTGCCTGCGGATCAAGACTCAACGAAGTGAAGAAGTAGGTGCCGCTGCGCAGTTTCAAATGGGAGCGCGACTTCACCGCGATGTCCCCGTAGCTGCCGGGGTCGATGGTTTGGCTTTTGTCCGGCTCGATGCTGCACGTGCCGCGATTCAGGGTCGGAAACAGCACAGCCCAACTGATCACGTCGAGTGGCTTCAGACTGGTGTTCTGAGAAACTAGGCCGTCAACGCCGGCACCCGCTTGCTTGGTGAGATCCGCTGCGGTCTTGAGCACGCCGTACACGTGGGCGTTGCTGCGGAGATCGATGCCGAGGGGCTCACTGTACGCGTCTTGAACAAAGGCTGACACGCCCAGCGTGGTTCGACTCGTGGCGCCGACGCTCGATACCGAGGCGTAGCCCCCAGGGTCCTTCACGACCCTCACGCTGTCATCAAGGGTGAGCGAACCTCCCGCCGTCGACAGAGCGATAACTTCGCGGGGTACACCGTGCGGAAGCTGAATGCTAAACGTAAATGAGGTGTTCGGCGTGCTCGATGGCGGAGCGCCGAAGGCGCAAGGCCCAGTGGTCCCACTCCCACCGGTTCCGGCGCTCGCTGCGCTTCCAGCGGTACCGCTCGAGCCCGACGTACCGGCGCTCCCGGCGAGTCCCGCGCCGCCGCTCCCGGACATACCACCGGACCCGCTACTTCCTGCCCGTCCAGCGGCGCCGCCCGCACCGGATGTGCCGCCGGACCCGCTGCTGCCCGCGCGCCCAGCTGAGCCGCTCGCCCCCGAGACTCCGCCTTTGCCAGCGCTCCCCGAAGCGCCGGCCGCGCCGGCCGCGCCGGCCGCGCCGGTGCTCCCGGTGCCGAACGAAAGAGCGTCGACATATCCTGGATCGGCGAAAGGATTGCTTGGGTTGAACGCGGGGTTTGGGTTGAAGGCGAGGTCGATCGACGCGACGAGGTCGCTGTACGTTCGCGTCGAGAGAGCGTTCACATCCGCTGCGGGAAGAATGAAGCGGACTTGCCGCCAGCTGCCTGTCGGAGCGTTGTTGAACACGACAGGCCCGTAGTATTGATTGAAAACTCCAGCCGTTGACGAGTTGAGGCGGAGCCCGACTTGGCCCTGATAGCTCAACCCAGCGACGTAGGCGGGGAGCCAGATAGAAAGTGTGACTTGGTTAGAAATAGGACCGAGTGATGAAATAGGAATACTGGTGATCTTCGCCGACGTCGCTGTCACGGCAAACGCAGCGGATTTCGAACCGTCGACGTGCTGGGATCCAGACTGGATTTTGACGCTTGTAGCGGCCCAATCTCCGCCCGAGCCGGCAACGTTTTCGAAGCCAAAAACCCGCGTTTGAGCCGCCGAGAGCTCCTGACTGGCGGTCGCGACGCCTTCGGAACTCCCCGCGCGATCTCCACTGCATGACAACGCGCTGCAGAGAGCCGCCAATCCGCCGAGCACACTCAGACGCCACGCATTCTTCACGTTGACCTCCAACAGCCGCGCTGAGTCACGCCCCGCGCCTGATTACTTTCGTACATGACGATCAAAAATGCTCAAACGAATTTGATATGCGACGCGACTTATTCCATCTGCGTTCTCAGCAGATCGAGTTGGACGCGCTCAGGTTATTTTCGGACCGGACTTTGCGGCAGTTGCGCGAAATGATCTTCGATCGAATGCGCATGCGATTTGAGTGCGTCGAGCGCAAAGGGTTGAGGACGTCGGCATCCGCTCCGGAGGCGATCTCGTTCCTCACTCCGCATGGTCAATTTGTCGAGTCCGTTGCGGGCTGAGTCGCAGCGTTCGCGGACTCTCACCCTGGCGGTTTACGACAGGGGCGATGCGCACGCGCTGACTCCGATGGTTGTGCTTTCTTAGAGCGCCGGCGGCCCGCGCCCAGAGCGTCCGAAAGTGTCGCGTTCCTCCCCCCCGTTCGCTCAACACGGAGTTGAGGCCTTCCTAGCCCTCCAAGAACGAACCGAGCGTTCCTTGAGGCCTTCCTAGCCCTCGAGCAACGTCAGGACCGGTCACAGAGTGCAGAAAATTGCCCGTTGATGAAGCCGCGCGCGTTGATCGGAGGCTAGGAAGCCCTCGAACAACGTCGTCGACGTTCACCGAAAGGGGGGAAGCCTCAGAACGACGGGAGCGACGTTTGCCGAAGGCTAGGGAGCCTCCTGTGACGTGAACGACGTTTGCCGAAGGTTAGGAGGCCTCCGGGTGACGCGAACGACGTTGATTGAGGGCTAGGAAGCCCCCGATCGATGCACGCCATGTGCATTGGTGGCTAGGAAGCCCCCGATCGACAGCGGCGTGTTGATCGAGGGCTAGGAACCCCCCCGTCGGACTTCGCCGGTTCCGTGCCAGAGCGACGAAGGCGAGGCCGCCGGATTTTTTTTCGCAACTGCCACGGCACCCGCTCCGAACGGACGGCAAACGGCGCAATTACCTGCCGTGAAAACACCGGAGACGAGGTTATGGCAATCAATTCTATCAATGTGAGCAACGAAGTTTTGGCGGACGAGGCGTATGCGCGGGTGGAGCCCGAGCTCGCGAAGCTAGTGCCGGACGAGCTGGTGCAGCTGAACCTGGACGTTTCGGCAGCACTACAAACCATTCTGGGGGTGCTACCGGAAGCGAAGGCGCTGCGAGAGCGAATCATCAAGGAGCTACCGTCGTTTGACATCGCGTCGTTCGATCGGCTCGAGGATTATGCACTGGCGCTCGGCGTGACGCAGACGCGTTTTTGATCGCGACTGAGCCTCCGAGCGATCTGCAACCGCTGACAGAGGATGCTCTGCAGCTACGCGAAACGCTGCTCAAGGACGCCCAAGCACTGGCGCGGCGCAATCTGATCGACGGCGGACAACTCGCGAACCTCAAAGGCGTGAACGGATACAAGAACATCGCTCAAGATCTGCAGATCTTGAGCAAGATCTTGCAAGATGCCTGGCCCAACATCCAGGGCAGGGCAGGGACCACGGCCGACGAATTGAAGACCGCATCGCAAATGTCGACGCGGCTCTCGCGTGTCGTTGGATTGCGAGAGCAGGGCCGCGCGCAGATCGCTGTGGCGACCGACGACCGACTGCGCGCTTTCACGCTCGTTTTACGAACATACGAAGACGCTCGCCGTGCAGTGAACTACTTGCGCGGGCGTCAAGGCGACGCTGACTCGATCATCCCGTCTCTGTACCCGGGGCGTCCACGCCAACGCCAATCGGAACCCACTGAGCCGAATACCCCGAAGGCGCCCAGTGGCGGACCGGGCGCGACCGGCACGGCGAGCGAGCCGTCGGATGTGGATGCATCGAATCCGTTCCGGCTGTGACGCCCGAGGCAAGCACTTCGGCGGCCGCAGCTCAGAAGAACGCGCCTGCGAGCAAAGACCCGTTCCTTCAGTAGGGCGCGCGCAGCCACGTCAAGCACTCAGCAGCTGAAAGGAGATGGGCGCACGCCAATCGTCAATCATCATATCGGTACTCGCGGGCTCTCGTTTGTGCATTGTCAGTTTGACTATTGGTATCTGGCAGCAAAGTAGTGGTCTGTCAGGTGCGGCACATGACGACCTGCAATCAGCCCCAGAATGCAACCCTGGTCGATTTGCTAATCGACGGCTTCGAGAAATACGAGATGCTGGGCGGGTTTCACATGCGCACGCTTCCGTTGCCAGATGACGCAGCGGCGGCGAGAAAATTCGGCGAGTTCTTCGAAGAGGCCCGTCGCGGGAAAGGCGAGTCTCTGCACGCGGAGGCAACGGCTGAACGTCAGCTTGTCCGTTGGGCGAGATTCGGCGAGCAGGACCCGGCGTCATGGTGCGGGTCAAAGCGCCGCGCTTCGACGATTGGTGGCACCTCACAACCACTTGGGTAGACGATCCGGTGGGACCGATCTTCGACTGGATCAATGAAGACGAAGATCGCTGATTCCAGCGACCGACCTTGCGCGCTCACACCGTCGGCAAACTTCGCCGCTGATGCTCCTCCAAATACCCACACGAGCGCGTGGCGATGGCGGCGCCTAGCGCCGAACGTGGGTTGACGCTGAGGTCGGTGAGCGACACTTTCTCGAGCTCGGCGCGGTAGGCTTTTTCGGCGCGGAGCATGGCGACGTTGACGCCGCAGGGCGCTTTGTGAAAGTGGGGCGCGATCGGGGAGGGGCCGCGCTTTCGGATTTCGGCGCAGCGAAAGGCCGGCTCGGGGCCTTCGATCGCGAGCACGATGTCGAGCAGGGAAATCTGGGCGGGGTTGCGGGCGAGGCGGTAGCCGCCCTTGGGGCCTGGTACGGAGAGCAAGAGCCCGGCGCCGGCCAGGGCTTGCAGGTGCTTGAGCAGGTAGCTGGTGGATACGCCGTGATACTCCGCGAGCGCGGAGGCGGGCAGGACGCCATCCAGCGCTAGCCCGGAGAGCAGGAGCATGCTGTGGATGGCTTGTTCGACGCCTTCACTCAGTTTCATCGCGCGCTATCGTAGAGTTGAATTGACGATGATTCCAGTAGGGCGCGGGTGTGAGTGGTCATGTAGTCGATGTAGACGCGAACACGGACGGGTAGATGCTCGCGGCTGAGGTAGCAGAGGTAGTGCCCGCCGTCGTCCGGCGCGTACTGCGCGAGGCAGGTCCGGAGCTGACCGCTTTGGAGTAGCTCGTGAATTTGGTAGCTGGCGAGCTGTGCGAGGCCCTGGCCTTCGAGCACTGCGCGCAAGACGAGGTCGGCATCGTTGAAGCTGCTCTTGCCTTTGGGCAAGATCTTCTTTGGCGCGCCGTCGACCTTGAACTCCCATTCGCAAACCTTGCCCGAGGCCAGCCGGTAGTTGATGCAACGATGCTCGCTGAGTGCTTCCACCCTGCGGGGGAGGCCGTGCTTTTCGGCGTAGGTGGGCGCGGCGCAGACCACGAGCTGCATCGGGAACAATTGCTTGGTGATCAGTTGGCTTTGCTCTGGCCGACGGTCGCGAAAGGCGACGTCGAAATGCTCGGCGCCTACATCGGTAGCGCTGTCGTCGAGCAGCAAATCGACGGCGATTTCTGGATACTCGGCTTGGAAGCCGGCCAACAGGGGGGCCACCACTTTGCGCCCGAAGCTGACCGAAGAGCGGACGCGTAAGCGACCCCGGGGAGGCCCTTCTCGAAGCTCACGCAAGCCGTCGACCGCTTGCACGATCCGCTCGACGCCTGGCCGGCAGTTCTCGTAGAACAACTCTCCTTCACGGGTCAGGGATGTGCTGCGAGTCGTGCGAAAGAACAGGCGAGCGCCGAGCTGCTCTTCGAGCTTTTGTACACTGCGGCTGATGGCCGAGCGGCCGACGCCCAAGCGATCGCCGGCTTTGGCGAAGCTGCCCTCGCTCACCACGGCAATGAAGGCGACCACCCCGGAGTAATTGGCCGCGAAGCTCGCGGCCAGCGCGTCCGTGCGCTCCGTGCGCTCCGAGTGGGGCGAGTGGGGCGAGTGGGGCGAGTGGGGCGAGTGGGGCGAGTGGGCGGTGGAGGGCAAGACGGGGGCTACCGATGGTTCGCTCCCGGTGTATCATGGATAATAAATGTCCGCAATGCACCCTCGGGGCCTCTATAGCCCGGCGTATTGCGGCGAACAGCGGGAAGAAGCGCCGCTTTTGGGAGGGACAGGGCTCTGGGCAGGGCGCTCATGGTTGGCTCGCGTGCTGGCTGCACGTCGGGGAAAGGGGGGTGGCCCCTGTTTGCCAAAGAGCGCCAACGCGGTGCCCAGTTCCGCAGCAGATACGAAGCGTTGCTCGGGGTCGGCGGCCAAACAACGCTCGACGATGGCGGCCAGGGGGCGCTCGATGTCCGGGCGCAGTGCGGTCAAATCCGGAATGCGGCCCGACAAGATCGCGAGGTACGTCTCCGTCACATAGGACCGCTCGAAGGGGGGGTGGCCCGTCAGCAGTGTGAACAGCGTGGCGCCGAGAGCCCAGATGTCACTCTTCGGGTCGGCGCGTCGCCCCGTCCGGAGTTGTTCGGGAGCTACGACAGGGGCGGAGCTGAGGTCGAGCGGATTGAGCGGGGGCTCGTCGACGTTCGAGCTCTGCTGCGCCATGCCGAAGTCGAGGATCTTCACCAGCGGCGCCCCGTTCGGGGCGAGGGTCAGAAATAGGTTCGAGGGCTTGAGGTCCCGGTGGATGACGCCGTGCGCGTGGGCGCTGGCAACCCCCGCGCACGCTTGTTTCATGTACGCGACCGCATCGGCGCTGCTGAGGGGCCCTCGGCTAGCGAGCAATGCAGCCAGATCGCAGCCTTCGAGGTGCTCCAGGACCAGGAACGGTTCCGCGTCGGGCAGCCTGCCAATGTCGAGCACGCGCGTGACGTGCGCGTTCTGAATGCGCGCCGTGATTTGACCTTCGCGCACGAAGCGTTGGACCACTTCCGGGGTGCGCGGCTGGTCCGGACGCAGGAACTTGAGCGCCACTCGGAGGCCGAGTCGCGCATGCCGCGCGGCGACCACGATGCCCGAATCGCCGCATCCGATCACACGTTCCAGCGCGTAGTTGTCCTCGATCAGCTGTTTGGCCCAGATCATCGGTCCTCGGTCGCGTTGGGGAATGAGCGCAAATCGGCCCCTGCGGTACCGGAAGTGGGCACCGCGCCTGCGCTCCTACGCTGCTATACGCAGGCAACTTCGGGAGGTGACGAAGAAACTTGGGTTTTGCTGGGATGATATTGCGCCATTGGCGAGACTTGGATGACGTTGTCGTGCCGGCGCGCGCGGGTCGGGCGGATTCCGTCATTCTTGACGCTGACGAGCGCTTCGACTTGAATCGGTCGAGCTCGATCAGCGAATGGATGCCGACCAGGTCATGCGTCGCTATGCGGGCGGCGACGACGCCGCCTTCGACGAGCTGTACGCTGCCCTGTCACCGCGGCTGTATTCGTTTTGTGTTCGTCTCGCCGGGCGAAGCGGGGACGCGGAAGACCTGTTTCAGGACGCATTCCTCAAGCTCCACCGCTCGCGCGCCACTTATGTGAGCGGTGCGAGCGCGTTGCATTGGGCGTTTGCCATCGTCCGCTCGACGCACCTCGACCGTCTGCGAAAGCGCGCGCGGCGCCCCGAGCAGCTCGTCGCCTCGACCGACGAAGTCTTCGAGGCTATCCTCCAACATCCCGGCTCACCGGAAGCCGAGCTGAATGCCGAGACCCTTGCGCGAATCGTAGAGCGGGAGCTTCAGCGAATGTCGGAGAGGAATCGGAGTGCGTACATCCTGCTCAAGATCGAGGGCCTCACTGTCGTGGAGGCCGCAGCTGTCCTCGGAACCACGGGGGATGCGGTGAAGCAGCGGGCGTTCCGCGCTTACGAAGCACTGCGCGCCGCGCTCTCCCAGGCGGGCTGGAAGCAGGTGACCGGTGCCTGACTCGCGCTCCCCCCTCGATTCACTGCCGGAGCCCGCTACGCCGCCGGCCGAACTCGCCTCGCGCGTTCGCGCCGCGGTCGCCCAAACTCCCGCCTCGCTCTCCAGCGTGCGTCAGCGTCTGGCGCTTGCGTTGGTCGCCGTTCCGGCTGCGATCTTGGTTGGCCTGCTCGGCAGCTGTCTCGTGTTTCCCGGCCGCCCGCTGCTTCGGGTCGACCTGTGGGCGATTCCCGAAGTCCCGTTTGCCGAGCGCTTGTTGCTGCTCGTGCTGCTCGCGGGCATGGCGACCGGGGTGGCGTTGGTCCCCGGCCCTCGTGGTCTCGGCTCGAAAGTGACTCTGCTTGCGATCACCGCCGTCGCGGTTGCACCGCTGTACACGTTGCTGACCCATGCGGCACCGCTCGGCACGGCGGTGGGGGATGCCGCGGCGCGCGCGCTTCACCCGTTGGGGTTACCGTGCGCGCTGGTCGCGTTTGCGGTCGGTGTGGTCCTGCTGGGCGCCTTCGGCGTCGCGCTGCGGCGCGCCGTTCCCGCTGCGCCCGTGAATCGCGCCGCGGCCCTGGGCGCAGCCGCTGGCGGCTGGGCCGGCGTGGCCCTTTTCCTGCAGTGTCCCGCGAAGGACGAGCTGCATTTGCTGGTTGGGCATTCACTGCCCGTGGCCGCGTTCGCGTTGCTGGGCGCAGTCGCGCTACCGCGCTTGCTGCGCCCCTAGCGCATTCCGACTATGTCAGGTTTGCTCTGTTCAAGCCGTACGCTTGGTCGGCCGAACCGGGCACGGTTTGGAAGGCAACATTGACGCGATTCCAGGCGTTGATCCCCATCACCAGGAACGTCAGATCGGTCAGCTCTTTCTCCGAGAACTGCTCGCGCACCTGATCGTAAATCTCGTCCGGCACGCCGTGCTCGGGCAAGCGAGTCAAGATCTCGGTCCAGGCCAAGGCGGCGCGTTCGCGCGCAGAAAACAGCGGGGATTCGCGCCAAATGGAGACATGGTGCAGGCGTAGTTCCCGCTCGCCGTGGATCTTGGCTTCCTTCACGTGCATGTCCAAGCAGAACGCGCAGCCGTTCAGCTGCGACGCGCGGATATCCACGAGATCGTAAATCTGTTGGTCGATGCCCGCTTCTCGGATGGCATTGCTGAACTCCAGGAACTTCTTGAACAGGTGGGGGGATTGATGGGCGTAGGCGATGCGCTGGGTCATGCCATCCCTATGGTCGAAGACCGCGCGGCTCGGTAGGCGCCCGTTGGGACTCGAGCTGTTGCCTAATTCGCACCAAACTCGGCGCCTTCGGCCGGGACCGGAGGATTGCGGAGTCGTTCAGTGCCTGGCCGTGCTCAGCGCCTTGCGATACTGCTTCCCGACTGTCCCGCTGAGGAATCGCCGAGGGAGCAGGCGGATCAACGCACTTGCGAGGCAATTGCCCGCGCCCGGAGCATAGAGATACTTTCGCTTCCTGAGCGCAGCGATGCCCTCTCGTGCGGCGAGCGCCGTGGGCATCAGCCAACTGCGGAGCGGCGTGAAGCTTTCGCCATCGGTCATCTCGCTGACGATGCCGCCGGGCGTGAATGTGGTAACCGAGACGTTCCGCCCTTGGTATTCGTGGCTCAAGCCGCAACCAAAATGGATCAGGAAGGCTTTGGTTGCCGAATACGCCGTTTGGTAGGGTACGGGAAAGATGCCGGCCATACTCGAGACCAGCAGCAAGCCACCGCTGGTTCGCTCGAGCAGCGGCAACAGAGCATTGGTCATGCGCACGACGCTGGTCACGTTCGTATCCAGCATCTGACGGAACGCATCCCAGTCGAGATCGCTGTGCAATCCGAAGTGAGTCACGCCCGCATTCAAGATCGCTCCGTAGAGCGAAAAACGGGCCGCCTCGGCCAGCACGCGGTCGGTGTCTTCGAGCCGTGAAAGGTCGGCGCGCACACAGTGCACCTGCGCGGAACAGGTCGCGGCGAGCTCTGCCTTCAGCGAGTCCAGACGTTCTTGGCGCCGCGCGACGATGATCAAATTGGCGCCGTGTTCGGTCGCCAAAATCTTCGCCATTTCCCGGCCGAGGCCGGATGACGCGCCTGTCAGAAGCAACCAACGGTCGCGAAATTCCATGGCCTTCATCGCCCGGCGACGTAGCGCATCGACTTTGGGGCTGCAAACGCAGCGCGGCGTCGCTCGCGGAGCTCCGGTTTGCTTCGCGCGCGCTACGCTGGGATAGTTGCGGCGCATTCAGCAATTCTGGAAGGTAGCTCAAATGAATCCCTACAATCCGTACGCACAACCGATGGTTGGGGCGCAGACTCGCTCCGACACCAGCGCCTTCTTTCGCAAGGTGTATGCCTACATGGCGGGTGGGTTGTTCGCCACTGGCGTGACCGCGACCGTGGTGGCTTCGAGCGAGACACTCGTGAACATGATCTGGGGCAACCGAATCGTGTTCTACGGCCTGTTGATTGCCGAGTTCGTGATGGTGCTCGCCTTCTCCAAGGTCGTCGAGCGCCTCAGCACGGCGGCGGCCGCGGCGTTTTTCTTCGCCTACGCGGTGCTCAACGGGCTCACGCTGTCGATCATTTTCATGATCTACACGGCGTCGTCGATTGGCAGCACGTTCTTCGTCACGGCGGGCACGTTTGGGGCGCTCAGCGCCTACGGCTACGTAACGAAGCGGGATCTAACGGGCGTCCGGAATTTCGCCATCATGGGCCTGATCGGCCTGATCATCGCTTCTGTCGTGAATATCTTCTTGAACAGCCCGATGATCTACTGGCTGACGACCTTCGTCGGGGTGATCGTGTTTACTGCGCTCACCGCCTACGACACGCAAAAACTGAAGCAGTTTGCGCTTTCCAGCAACTCGGAGCAGCAGAGCAAAGTCGCGTTGCAAGGCGCGTTGATGCTGTACCTCGACTTCATCAACCTGTTCTTGTACCTGCTTCGGCTGCTCGGTCGTCGCCGCTGAAAAGTACGCGGCCGCGTCAGTCAACGGCCGCGTTGTTCGAGACCAGAGTGCAGCTTGCGAGCTGCACTCTGGTGACTCGAGCGTTGCGTCGGTGACGGCGTACGAGCGCGACTAGGCCCGCGAGCAGCAAGCCGACGAGGGTCCCGCGCGGCTGCTGACCGCCGCGGGCTTCCTGGATGCTGCAGCGGGAGTCTCGTCGGTTGACCTCGGTTCCTTCAATATCTCCTGAACCGGCCGCTGCTGACTTCGCGCCAGCGGTGCCGGCCCCGGCGCTCGCCGAGTGCGCGCCCGCGAGTGACGGACTCCCCGCCGTGTTGTTGGCCGAACTGGCCGAGGCGCCGCCAGGGCCTGCGCCGCCCGAGCTGGTCCCGCCGGCGACACCGGGTGTGCCGGCGCTTCCGGTCGTCGCCGCGCCGCCTGCGCCGCCATTGGCCTTGCCTGCGCCTAGCCGCTCGCTCCGCCCCCGCTGCCACCGCTGGTGCCGCCCGTGCCGCCCGTGCCGCCGCCCCCGGTGGGCGTGTCCACGTCGAGGCCGAAGAAGCGCACCACATCGGGCCACAGGCCACGCCCTGAGAGATCGTGCGGCGCGCCCTGAGCGACATTGGTCTCCATCACCATGGTGCCGGCCGCATTCTTGTACGAGATCCGAGCCCAGGCATCTTGGGAACCCTTGAAGCTACTCGTGGTCGAACCCGCGTCCGACACCCCGAGTACGTTGGTCCATTGCAAGACTTCGGCGGGGAAGTTCTGTGAATGGGTGAGGGTCGTGTCGGCTGTCGCGTGCCAGAGCTGAATCTTGGGACGGCTACCGTGAAGCTCATGCTGGCCTTGCGCACGATGTCTCCCCACTCTGCGGCGTTCTTCGATCGCGCTCACCGCTGCGCGCCAGAGTTGCGTCGAAGCAATTGCCGCCTGCGCTCGGAGCAATGATGATGAAGCCAGCCGTACTTGTCGGCTTCACTCTGCAGCTAGGAGTGCGCGTTTCCCGAGTTGCCGCCGCAGTAGTGCAGCGCGACCACGATACCCGGCGAGGCGTCGGGAGTGGTCGGGACATACAAGTCCATCACGGTGCTGCCGCCGTACTTGACGCCGTTCTGCCAGCGGGCGGCAAAGGCGGGAGTTACGGAGGCCAACACGGCCCCAACTGCACCAAGGTGAAAAAAAAGCGGAAATGGTGAACAGGCGCAGGTTAGTTATTGGTATTTACCTTCCCGCATTGTCCGTATCAGATCGCGATTGTCACGGCAATCGCACGAGGCCGCTCTTTCCGTCGAAAGATTGCAATTGGATCACGCGCACAGACGTCGCGTCGAAGTTTGGAACATTCGACGGAATCTTCTCGTGCGGCGTGATCGGGAGCGAACGCAGGATTAGCGCGGACCGGACAACGGAAGAGCGGACCGGATAACGCACCGAAGCGATGATCCGCGCTAGCCGATGATGACCGATAATCAGTAGAGGCCGAGCCGCAGTTGCTCGCCAGATGCGACGGATGCGGCTGGCGCCGCTGCCGCGACCGCGGGCGCACCGTTGGTGTTGGCGCCAGTGCTCGGCGCGCCGGCAGAGCTGAGCGACGTTTCTTCATCGCCGCGCTTGAGCTGCTGGATCTCACCGTCGCGCCGACGCTTGTGCACGAACAGCGGGGGAGGCGTGGGCTCTTTCTTGGCCGCGCCTTCGCCGAGCAATCCGCCACTCTTGCGGCCGCGACCGGGCTTCTTTTCCGGCTTCTCGGTGCTGTCCGAGATCAGCCGCTGTTCGAGGCGAAGGGCGCGTTCAGCGGCCTTCTGCTCTTCTCGGGCGCGGCGCTTTTCCGCGACGCGTTCGATGCGCTCGAGCGCCAATTGGTTCTTGCGCGCCTTTTCCTGGAGACGCTGGGCCTTTTCGTCTTGGATCGACTTTTTGGCCAAGAGCTTTTCATTCTTGGCTTGCCACTCTGCGACGGCGCGTTGGACTCGCTCGCGGGCGATGTCTTGCGCAATCAGAATGAGGTCGTCGGAAAACGAATCGATGATGCTTCGGATGTCACGCTTGGCCGAGGCCATGCTTGCCCTCTCTCACGAGAATGCGAAACTCGTCAAGCCGAGTTGCGCCGCGCGCTGCGATGGTTGAGGCCGATACCGCTCGCGAAAACCCCAGGAAATCCCGGGGTGGCGCTTTCGGCTCGGACGCTCTCGTTTGGGTCGTGCTAAGTTAGCATACTCTCTACGATGTCGGTTGATCTCGAGACAGTAACCGAGCGCGTTCGCTGCGCGAGAGCGCGCATCGGCACGGTCCTCAAGAAAAAGTGGCATCTCGATCAACTCTTGGGTGTAGGGGGGATGGCGGCGGTGTACGCCGCAACACATCGCAACAAGAAGCGTGTCGCGATCAAAATGCTGCACGCTGAATTGTCGCAAGACGAAGCGATTCGGAAGCGCTTCCTCCGAGAAGGATATATAGCGAATTCCGTCGCGCAACGCGGCGCAGTCGCGGTCGACTACGACGACGTTACAGAAGAGGGCCTCGCATTCCTAGTCATGGAATTGCTGGATGGCGAGACCATTGAGCATCGCTGGCGCAGAAAAGATCGATCCTTGTCGCCGATTGAGGCGCTCTCGCTGGTCGATCAGCTGCTCGATACGCTCGCGGCTGCGCACGGCCGGGGCATCGTTCATCGCGATCTCAAGCCCGAGAACATGTTTCTGACCCGGGATGGGACGGTCAAAGTGCTCGACTTCGGTATCGCTCGCGTGCGCGAGCTGAGCACACCCCAGACGACCCTTGCGGGTAGCGCCATCGGAACTCCGGCGTTCATGGCGCCGGAGCAAGCGCGGGGCCGTTGGCAGGACGTCGACGGGCGCACTGATTTGTGGGCGGTCGGTGCTTCTCTATACACGCTAATCACCGGAAAATTCGTGCATGCCGGTGAGAATGCGCAAGAAACACTGGCGCTCGCGGCGACACGCCCCGCTCGCTCGATCGCCGAGCGGCGGCCTGATCTCCATCCGAGTTTGATTGCGTTCATCGACCAAGCGTTGTCCTACGACAAGGCCGCGCGCTTTCCGGATGCGGCGACCATGCAACACGTGTTGCGACTCACCTATGCCCAGATGGAGGGCAAAGAAACGAATCAGGGAATGCAGCTTGCCATTCCAGATCTGCAATCCATGCCCACTGCGCGGGCCATAACTGTGCGAAATCTCAAGCCTCCGACGCGACTCACGATGTCCGGGCAGCCGACCATGAAGCGGAGTCCAGCGCGTGTCGCTCCGCCAGCGTGGACCGCCCAGCTGAAAGAGGCGTTCGTCCCCATCTTGCGGGATCGTCGGCGCGTCTGGCTGGTCATGACCGCGGTCGCCGCCTTCGGTCTGATCGCTTTCGTTTGGCTCCGCTCGCGGGTAGACGACAGCTTGCCTGTGATCCCCATTGCCAGCGCGGCAGCCCTGCCTCAGGCGGCTCCTACCGCGCTCGCGAGCCCAACACCGAGTTCGGCTGCGACCGCGCGCCAGGGTGCCCAGCCAGCGGTGCCGAAGCCGGCAGAGGCGCCCGAGCCGCCCGAGCCGAAGGCGATTCGCGTCGATGACCTACCGCGCGAGCCCTCGGGAGGCGCTCGCCGTCATTAGGGAAGGACAGCGCGCGGGCCGTCCCGAAGCCACGTGGACACGAACACGGCGCTCGCGGCTACTTGCCCATGATGCCGGAGGCGGCGCGTTTGTCGATTTCGCCGAAAGCCTCAATCACCTTGCTGATCATTTCGAAATTGCGCGAGCTGTTGACCAGGGTCGTCATGCCGCTCACCGCGTTGGCATTGGATTGTTCTAGCGAAGCGGTCTCCAGCAATGTGTCCGAGGCCAGCGCGGGGCCGGCCGCGGGCTGCGCGCGGAACAGGACCTGCCCGTCACGCTCGAGCCCGCCCAAGTTTTTGAACGTGACGATGGCCAGCTTGGGGCCCGGTGTCCCGTCGGTGGTGAGCGTGCCGTCGCGGTCTACGCTCACGTTCGTGCGCAGGGTCTCGCCGCTCGGCCCGGTGTAGCGCGCGTTGGGATCGATTTTGATCGGACGACGGTTGGCGCCGAGGACCGGGTAGCCATCGGGCGTGGTGAGCGTGCCGTTGACGGCCATGCGAAAGCTGCCGGCACGCGTGTAGCGCTCGCCTTGCGGAGTCGAGACGACGAAGAAGCTCTTGTCGTCCGTAATCGCGACGTCCAACGGGCGCCCGGTCTGGATCATCTGCCCAGCCCGAAAATCCGGCACGGTGGTGCGCGAGACAGCGTAGCGCAGCGACCGAGTCCCCGTGTTGCGATCGATCGACTTGACCAGCGTCTGGCGGAACACGGCCTCTTCGGCCTTGAAGCCCGGGGTCGTTGCATTCGCGATATTCTGCGCGGCGCTGTCCAAGCCGGCAATTTGCCCAACCGCACCAGAAGCCGCCGACCAGATACCCGTGCTCATTCGAGATGCCTAGGAGAGCAAGCGCCGCGCCACGCTCCTTCGCCCGTGAACGTGAACGTGAACGATCTTCGGCCCCGAACCAGGGTGGGCGCTCGTACCCCAGCATCGCACCTCGCATTCCTGCTGGGTTCCGCACTCGGACGCCGAAGGCAGAGACGGACGCGGGACGAAATGGTGACCATCAAATCCAATCCCGGTAGACGGGCTGGTTGGGGCGAGGGGAGAGAGAGGAGATCGTTCACGTTCACGTTCACGTTTTTGAGAGCCGCACGCTACGGCTTTGACTCGCGTGGTGTCGGGGCTTTGACGCTTTGTTTCGACTTTCGCACCTTTGCCGCAAAAGGAGATGCTTGCGGGCGGCCCCGCTTTCGCAAACACTAGTGAACATGCGCGCTCCGGTTGCGGGACCACTCACGGTGAATCCTGCCGATATCAAGGTCCAAGCCAAGCACTTGGGGGACCTGGACAAAATCCACGAGCTGCTGCGGGCGCTGAACGACCCGTACGCGTCGAAGAACATCGGCACTTTGGTGGGCAAGATCCCGATTCTTGCCGCGCGCTGCATTCATAAAGCGGCCTCGCGCTCGAGCAAGATCGAGATCAATTCGCTCGATCACGCGATCAACCTGATCGGCAATCGTGGTCTCGAATCCGAATTGTTCGATTTGCTCGAAGATCTGACGATGTTGAAGTCCAAGCTGGAGAATACCTGAGTTAAGCACGCGCCTCTGGCCCGGAACTTGCGCTCAAGGCCCGCGTGGCCTCCGCGATTTCGAACGTCAGCTTGGCCCTGCAGCAGATGCAGGAGAGCGCCGAGCCCCGCCCGCAGGCCGCGCCCGCGTTCGATGCGCTGCTGAGTTCGCGCACCCGAGCGGCAGCCGCATCGCCTGCGCTCGTGCCGCCGGTGCGCACGCGCCTGGACGGAACCCAGGCGGCAGATGCCCTGCGCAGCGCTTGGACGCGCGTCACGGGCCAACCACCGAGCGAGCACACCGTTGCGATCCTAACCGCGCAATGGGCTCACGAAACGGGCAACGGCGCGTCCATGTACAACTACAATTTCGGTGGCATCAAGGGCATGGGGCCGAGCGGGTTGTCGGTTTCGCAACGCACGAAAGAAGGCTTTGGCGCGAGCGAGCGCTCGATAACCGATCGCTTTCGCGCGTACCGAACGGCGGAAGAAGGCGCGACGGATTACGTGCAGCTGCTCACCAAGCGCTTCCCGGAAGCAGTGCAGGCCGCGCAAAACGGCGATCCAGCCGGCTTCGTCAGCGGCCTCAAACAGCGCAGCTATTTCACGGGTGACGCCGTCGCGTACACGCGTTCGGTCACTTCACTGAGCGCGCAAGCGATGAACAACGGCTACGGCGCGGTCGGCTCGCATTTGGGTGAATTGGGCGCGCCGGCAGAGCTGAACTTGCATGCGACCCCGCTCGCGACCCAGCGCTATGAAGATTACGTGGCGGGACCCCAGCTGAGCACACCGTTGATCGACGCCCTGCGCATTGGCGACGAAATCAGTCGCGCCGCGCTCCGCATCGTGGGCTCCACGGAGCGCAAAGACTCATGACACGCAATGGCAGCAACGCCGCTCGAGCCGCGGGCCTCGAGACCGACGGCAACTACAACTATTTGGACGTGCGCTACAGCGAGCGCGCGCGACCCTTCACCGAGTACCCGGGACAGCTCACCGAATACCTGACGCGCGAATATTTGGTCGGCTATCGCGGCTCGAAATTGCTGGATTTGGGCTCCGGGCGCGGTGAATTTTTGCACGGCTTCGCGCGTCAAGGCTTTGACGCGACGGGCATCGATCGCTCCCGGCCGAGCGCGCCTCGCTTCAGCGAGCCGGTGATCGAAGCCGACTACGAGCGCTCCGGGCTGCCCTTTGCGGACGGCCAATTCTCGGTGTTGTTCTCGAAATCGGTGTTCGAGCACATCGGCGACATCAGCTCCCTGTTGCGAGAGTGCCACCGCGTGCTGTCGGCTTCGGGCCGCATGATCGCGCTGGTGCCAGATTGGACCGCGCAGTGGCGCCATTTTTATGACGATTGGACGCACGTACGCCCGTTCACGCTGAGTGGCCTGCGCGAATGCGTGGCCTGCCACGGTTTCCAGGTGCGAGAGGCGTTGCGTTTTCGTCAGTTGCCGGTGCTTTGGCAGCACCCGTACCTAAAACCGCTCGCCGATGCGGCCGCTTTGTTGCCTACACCCTTCAAGAAATCGAAATTCGTCCGCTTTTCCAAAGAGTGGATGTTGCTCGTCGTCGCTGACAAGACCGCTTAGCTGGAACGGGCCTTGCAGTAGCGTAGTGAGCAGTCTCAAACGGAGAACAAAATGGTCCAAGTCAAGATCGGCGACAAGTTAGTGGGTGACGATTGCCCCTGTTACATCGTTGGGGAGATCGGCATCAACCACAACGGCGACCTCGGGATCGCGCGTCGCTTGATCGACGTGGCCAGCGTTGCCGAAGCCGACGCAGTGAAGTTCCAAAAGCGCACCGTCGACGTCGTGTACACCGCCGAAGAGCTGGCGAAGCCGCGCGAGAATCCGTTCGGTGCCACGAACGGCGATTTGAAGCGCGGGCTCGAGTTCGGACAAGATGCGTATCAGCACATCGACCGTTACTGCAAAGAAAAGAACGTGGCCTGGTTTGCTTCCTGTTGGGACGAAGCGTCGGTCGACTTCATGGAGCAATTCAATCCGCCCGCGTACAAGATCGCTTCGGCCAGCCTGACCGACGACGATTTGTTGCGGCACCACCGCGCCACCAAGCGCCCGATGATCGTCTCAGTGGGCATGAGCACGTTGGCGCAAGTGGACCACGCGGTGGAAGTGCTCGGGACCAAGGACTTGATCCTCCTGCACACCACGAGCGCCTATCCGGCCAAGATCAAAGACCTGAACTTGCGGATGATCCCGGTCTTGCGCCAACGCTACGGCGTGCCCGTCGGCTATTCGGGCCACGAAGTGGGGCTGGCCACGAGCTACGCGGCCGTGGCTTTAGGCGCCGCGATGGTCGAGCGACACATCACGCTCGACCGCGCGATGTGGGGTTCGGATCAAGCAGCCAGTGTCGAGCCTCAAGGCTTGATGAAGCTGGTGCGCGACACGCGCACGATCGAATCGGGCCTCGGCGATGGCGTGAAAAAGGTAACGGAAGACGAAATTCCAATCATGAAGAAGCTTCGCCGCGTCGGCTGAGCGAGGAAGTGGAGAGGAGACGCGCATGGCTGAGCAACGCATCGGCGTGATGCAAGGACGCCTCTCGCCGCGTCCGGAAAGCCGCCTGCAGGCTTTTCCCCACCAGAGCTGGCCAGACGAGTTCGCGCAGGCCAAGCGCGTCGGGTTTTCGTATCTGGAGTGGATCTACGAGGCGGAGCGCGCTGAAGAAAATCCAATCGCCAGCAGCGCCGGTCGCGCGGCGATTCGCGCTTGCGCGGCGGCCAGTGGCTTGCCGGTGGGCAGCGTGTGCGCCGACTACTTCATGATTCATCGCTTGGCGGGCGGCACCGCGCACGAGCGCAGTGAACACGCGGCCGCCTTGTCGGAGCTGGTACGCTGGACGCGTGAGCTCGGCGCGGCGCGCATTCTACTGCCACTCTTGGAGACGTCTGCGCTGGCTTCGCCCGAGCAGGTGCGACAGGCGACGGAGAGCATCCAAAGCGTGTGTCCGGCGCTCGAAGCCTATGACGTCACGTTAGGCTTGGAGATGGAGATCCCGGGCGAGCAGTACGCCGCGGTGATTCGCGGTATCGGCCACCCGCACGTGCGCGCCTACTACGATACCGGCAACTCGACGGCCCAGGGCCTGGACATTGCGAGCGACATCTTGCCGCTCTTGCCGTTGCTCGAGGCCGTGCATTTGAAGGATCGCGTCGTGGGTGGCACGAGCCAACCTTTCGGGCGCGGGGCCGCGAACTTCGCCGGCTTCTTCGGTGTGCTGGCCAGCGCGGGCTACACCGGAGATTTTCTGACTCAGCACTACTTCGACGCCGAGCCCGAGGCCTCCGCCGCGCACTCGCTCGCTTTCGTTCGCAGCCAGCTGCGAGCCCGAAGGGCGGCGTAGTGCAGCTCGCGCAACCGAATCACGCGGCGCAAGGCAGTCCGGCGGAGACGCGCCAAGCCATTCGGCGTTGCTTGTTCGTCGGTTTGGGAGGCATTGGCCAGCGCCATCTGCGCAATCTGCGCGCGCTGTTGGGCGACTCGGTCGAGGTAGAGGCGTACCGCGTGCGCGGTGAACGCCAAACCTTGGACGACAGCCTGCAAGTCGTGCCGGGCGTCGATTTAGAGCAAAAATACGGCGTTTCGGTGAGCTCGAATCTGGAGCAAGCGCTCGAAAATCGCCCGGACGTGGTGTTCATCACCAACCCGAGCAGCTTGCACGTGCCAGTGGCGCTCGAAGCCGCTCGCCGTGGCTGTCACTTGTTCATCGAGAAGCCGCTGTCCCATTCGCTGGCTCAAGTCGACGAGCTGGCCGCGCTTTGCGACCAGCACCAACTCGTCACGTGTGTCGCCTATCAGCTTCGCTATCATCCCGGCTTCGTGCGCCTGCGCGAAATGCTGGCCGCGGGCGCCGTGGGCAAGCTGCTCTCGGTGCGCGCCGAGGTCGGCGAATACCTGCCCGGCTTTCACCCGTACGAAGACTATCGCCGGATGTACGCCTCGAAGAGCGCGCTCGGTGGCGGTGTCACGCTCTCTCAGATCCACGAGATCGACTATCTGTGCGCGCTATTCGGTGCGCCGCGCCGCGTGTTCTCGATGGGCGGCCACGTGTCGTCGCTCGAGATCGATGTCGACGACGTGGCGGTCTCCCTACTCGAATTTGCCGGCCCTGATGGCCGCCCGTTGTACGTGGAGCTGCATCAGGATTTCGTGCAGCGCCCCGCACAGCGCAGCGTCACCGTGCTCGGTGAGCGCGGCAAGCTGGTCTGGAGCCTGAGCGGGCGCTACTTCGAGCATAGTGACGAATCCGGTAAATCGCTCGAGCGTCGCAGCTATGCGGACTTTCCCCGCAACCAGGCGTTCCTGGACGAGCTGGCCAACTTTTTCGGCTGCGTGATCCGCGGTGAGCAATGCAGCCCCTCGCTGCGCGACGGCGCGTTGAGCCTGGAAGTGGCGGTCGCGCTCCTGGCTTCGCAGACCGAGGGCGTTCAAAAGAAGATCGAGGCGCGCTGAGATGAAAAAAGCGGAAGTGCTCGCGCTGATTCCTGCGCGCGGCGGTTCGAAATCGGTACCGCGCAAGAACCTGCTGGAAGTCGCAGGAAAACCGCTGATCGCCTATTCGATTGGCCATGCGCGAGACTGCTCGCTGGTGACCCGGACCATCGTCTCTACGGACGACGACGAGATCGCCGACATCTCGCGTCGCTTCGGGGCCGAAGTGCCCTTTCGCCGACCGGCCGAAGCCGCGACCGACACCGCAACCGATCTGCAGGTCTTTCGCCACGCGCTGCTGTTCCTCCAAGAACGAGGCTACACCCCCGAGTTGGTGGTGCATCTGCGTCCGACCGGACCGGTGCGGCACGTGCACCTGATCGAGCGTGCGATTGGCCTGATGCTCCGGCATCCAGAGGCCGACAGCTTACGTTCGGTCGGTCTGGCCGAACAGACGCCGTACAAGATGTGGCGCATCGAAGGTCAGTACTTGCAGCAAGCGCTGCCGCTCGAGGGCTTTCCGGAGTCGCACTCCATGCCGCGTCAGAAGCTGCCCGCCGTGTACCATCAGAATGGCTACGTCGACATCGTGCGCCCGCGCACCATCATCGAGATGGACTCGATGGTCGGTCATACGGTGTTGCCCTTCGTGGTCGAAGGCAAAATCCACGAGCTCGATTACCCCGAGCAGATCCCGGCGCTGGCCGCGGCGGTCGAGCGCTGGCAACGCGGGGAGCCGGATCCGGAGCCAGAGAAGCATCGGCATTCCGCATGAATTCACCCGCGCGAACCAAACTTGCTGCGTTCGATTTGTCCGAGCGCGTGTTCTTGATCACGGGTGGTTCCGGCCTGCTCGGCGTGGAACACGCCAAGGCCATCGCGGACGCCGGCGGCACGCCCGTGATCGCCGATCTGCGCATCGAAGCGGCGAGAGACTGCGCGGCGAGCATCGCCGGCGAGTATTCCGTGCCCGCGAGCGCGGTCGAGCTCGACGTGACTTCGAGTCTGTCTTGTCAGGGGGCCCTTCAGGCGGTGCTCGAGCGGCACGGGCGCGTCGACGGCTTGATCAACAACGCGGCACATAACCCGAAAGTGGAGGGCAAAGGTCTTGCTGCTTCGCGCTTCGAGAACTTTGCGCTCGAAGATTGGTCGCGCGATTTGGCGGTCGGGTTGACGGGCGCATTCTTGGTCAGCCAGGTCTTCGGTGCCTACATGGCCGCACACGGCGGCGGCGTGATCGTCAATATTGCTTCGGATTTGGGGGTGATCGCGCCGGACCAACGGATTTATCGGCGTCCCGGGCTAGCAGAATCGGAACAACCGGTTAAACCCGTTACGTATTCGGTCGTTAAAGGAGGATTGGTGATGTTGACCAAGTACCTCGCGACCTACTGGGCGGAGCAGCGCGTGCGCGTGAACGCGCTCGTCCCGGGTGGCGTCTACGCGGGGCAGCCTGCCGACTTCGTCGAGCGGCTCACCAATCTGATCCCCATGGGTCGTATGGCGAACAAAGACGAGTATCGCGCGGCACTGGTTTTCCTGTGTTCGGACGCATCGTCGTACATGACAGGTTCGAATCTGATCGTGGATGGAGGCCGAACATGCTGGTAAATGCGATCGAACTCTTGGCGCTCGACATCGACGGCGTGATCACCGACGGCAAGGTCAGCGTGGGCGCGCACGGCGAAGAGACCAAAGGCATCGCCTTCCGCGATTTGGACGCGCTCGCCAAAGCCCGCCGTGAAGGGCTCAAGCTTGCGCTCGTCACCGGTGAAACCGGGGCCTTGCAAGCCGCCATTGCCGATCGACTCAGCGCCGACTTGGTACTCTCGGGCGCCAAAGACAAAGTGCTCGCGCTTCGCACGCTCTCCGAAGAAATGGGCGTGCCCCTCTCGTCGATTTGCTTCGTCGGTGACGCGGATCGTGATGCGCTCGCGTTCGCCACCGTGGGCCTGGCGCTGTGCCCGGCGGATGCCTCGCTCGCGGCGCGCGGCAAAGCCCACCGCGTGCTCGAGTCCCGCGGCGGCGAAGGCGCCGTCGCCGAGGCGGTGGAGCTCGTGCTCCATACCCGTGACACTCAGCGCCGCATACCAGAGCACGAACGAGCCCTGAAGCGGATCGTGGAAGACAGCATCCGCGCGCATGAAAAGCTGCTCTCCGAGTCGCTCACCGGCCTCGCCGAGATCGCAGAACTGCTCGCTAACGCCCTGCGCACGGGGCACAAGATCTTGTTTTGCGGCAACGGTGGCAGTGCCGCTGACGCGCAGCACGTGGCCGCCGAACTCGTCGGCCGCTTCGCGATCGAGCGGGAACCCTATCCGGCCCTCGCCCTCACTACCGACACTTCGATCCTCACCGCCGTCGGCAACGACTGGGACTTCAAAGACGTCTTCGCTCGCCAAGTCCGCGCGCACGCCCGCGCCGGCGATATCGTGGTCGGCATCAGCACCAGCGGTCGCTCGCCCAACGTAGTCCGCGCCCTCGAAGCCGCTCGCGAAAAAGGCGCCATCGGCATTGCCTTCACCGGTCGCAACGGCGGCCCGATCGCCAGAGCCGCCAAATACGCGTTCAAAGCCCCCGAAGCGGCCACCCCCCGCGTGCAAGAACTGCACATCCTGGCGTGGCACGGCATCTGCGAAATCGTAGAAGCGGCCTTGGTCGCCGAGCGAGCTCCGGGCTTCGCCGAGACCGGCAGCTGAGCCTCCGGACCGAAGGAAGAGTCGTCGCGCCCGCGGTCGGGAGTCGTCGGCGTCAGGGGCGAGCGCGTTTGCGGCGGTGAAGTAGCGGCTCGGAGTTTTCAACCAGGGCCGCGCGTTCGCAAGTCTCCTGCCCAGGAAAGCGAGGTTCCACATAGGACGTGAGCCTTCGCGGCTCGCCGCTGACGGAGGGCTTGCTCGACGGCAGCGCCTCGGCAGCTTGCGCGCGTGCTCGCAAGTGATTCGCGCACGAAGTGGTGCGCCGCATGAACAACAGTGCGGACAAGCGCGCACCACTTGCTCGCCCGCCTTAGCTGATGCGGCGGTTGAGGTGACCGTCTTTGCGGATCCGTTTGGATTCCGGATGGATGTTGCGGGGGTTCAACGTTGGTGGGTTTCTCGGGTCGTCATCAAAACGTCGGCGTTCCAGGCTTGGCCACTGAAGGGATGTTCGCTCGACTTCGGTTGGCTCTGGTTGTGATTCGCTCGAAACGACGGCAGCAAGACGGCCCGACGCGCAGCTGCTCACCGACTCCACCAGGTGGAGTCGGTGGTTTCGGCCAACCGCACGGACAGAATGGTGCTTGATGTGACGAATTTCGTGACGAATTTCGTGGACAGGTTTTTGGCCTCCCGCTGGCTCGTATTGCGGACCAGTTGAATCTTCGTGGCTTGCTTGCGCGAGGATTCGCAACGCATTTGCTTCGGGCACGCACTCGACTTTGGAGTCAGCCGGCTTCTGGCGATTTGGACCAACCGCATCTGTCGACGACCCCGGAAACGCCGGAGATTGTGCAGGAGCGCGCCGTGCCGACGGCAGACTCCACTCCCGGAGCGCGCCGGCGCGCTCGTGACCTCGAGCCACTTTCCGCCGATCGCTTTGGCGTTCATTTCACTGCGGATGCCGAGCTGCGTGCTCTGATCGAACGTGCGCGTGCCCTGGCCAGTCATCGGCTGCCCAATGGTGACCTGGCGAGCTTGATGAAGCTGATGGCCGCGAGCTTCGTTCGACAAGAAGGGAAGCGACGCTTCGGCGCCGCGTCGAAACCGCATCGGGTCAAGACGACACCGAAGACCAGGTCGAAGCACGTGCGTTCAGGGGGCACGGAGCTTCGCCAGGTGGAGTTCCGGCGTCGCTGGCGGCGAGCGCCCCCTGCACGCTGGCGGAGTTACTCTGCCGCTCCAGGTATTGCGCCCGCACCGCGACGCCGAAGGCTGCGACGCCCTTTGAGTGTCGCGTGACCATCAACCAGAAGGATGATGGTCAGGCCGCGGCGATCGCTGCGCTGAGTTCGGTGACTGCGTCGTCGCCGGGGGCGATTGCGGCCGCATAGCGGGCCTCCACGGCGGCGTCGTTTTTGCGGCCGTCGGCGAGCAAGAGCCAGGCGAGGGTGACGTGGAATTGTAGGCCGAGGGCGGTGTCGTAGCCGCGCAGGCGCTCGAAGACGTGGATGGCGAAGGCGTAGTTCTGGCGGGCCGCGGAGGCGCGCGCGAGACCGGTCGCGACTTCGAGATCGTCGGGGAGCAAGTTGACGGCGATGCGCCAAGCGTTCCAGGCGTCGGGCAGCGAGAGCTGTTCGGCCGCGACGGCCATCGTGGCGTGAGTCGAGGCGTCGGTGGGATCGCGCTGCAGGGCGTCGACGGCGAGGCGAAGCGCGTCGTCGACTTCTCCGGTAACTAGCGCAACGCGCGCGAGACCAGTGAGCGCGCGGCCATCGCTCGCGGACAGTTCATTGGCTTCGAAGAAGCAGCGGACTGCGCCGTCGCCGTCGTTGGCGGCGAACGAAGCTTCTGCTTCCCCCAGCGCGGCCTCCAATTGGATATCGACCCGAGCGCTCTGGCGGGCGCGAGCGAATTCGGCGCGCGCGGCCCGGAATTGGTTGCGATGCGCCTGCTGAAAGCCTTCGACCAGCGCGTCAATCGCGGGGTCTGCCGAGCGCAACGCGACCAATGCCACGAAGTTGGCTCCCGGCGCGGCGATTTCTTCGAGATCGAAGCCGGAGCGGAGCAGCAAGCGGGTGAGCGAGGCTTGCGAGAAGGCGCAGCGCGCAGGGGGGAGCAGGCGTTGCGAAGCGTAGGACTTCGGCTCGGCGACGAACAGTTGTGAGCCTGCGGGCAGGCACGCGCGCAGACCCCGCAACGCGGCTTCTGGCCGCGCGAGGTGCCCGAGTACATCCACCAAAAACGCGGCGTCTGCGCGGTCGACGGGAGAGCCGTGGCACAGATCGGCCTGCAAGAACTCGGCGTTGCCGGCGTACTCACGCGCGAACTCGAGCGCGCGCGCGTCGTTCTCGAGACCGGTGACGTGCGGCGCGTATTCGCACAAAACGCGTGTGCCCACGGCCGACCCGGAGCCTGCGTCGAGCACGTGCTTGCCGCGAATCGACGGCGCGAACGCTTCGTAGAAGGGCAAGGTGCTGGGCGCGACACTGCGTAGGCCCGGGTAGGCGCGGGCCCGGCCACGCACGACGGCGACGCGTTTGCCGGAAGGAAAGCGGGCCACGACTTCGGCTTCGCGCCGACCGAACTCATAGCTCGGCTCGCGCGCGCCTTTTGCCCTCGCAGGCTCACGGGGCAGAACGGTGGTCATCGGGCGCCTTGGGCCGCGTGGGCTTCTTGAATGGCTTTGGGCACGGCGATTGTCCACGCTTCGCGCAAGGGCGTGAGCACGCGCGTCACTTCGTCGATGGCGACGGTATCCGCTTTGCGGCTCGCCACTTGGATGCGGTCGATGCAAAATCCGTAGATGCCGTCGAGCTGGCCACACAACTCGGGGGCCACGTCGTGGTCGAGGGCGATCGTGAGCTCGGACAAGATGGCGTGTGACTTCGAGAGCAATTCACGTGCACGAGCCAATTGCTTGTTTTCGATGCACAGCTTGGCGCCGTTCAGGAAGCGGAATAGGCCATCGTAAAGCGCGAGCAGCAGCTCACCCGGTGTGGAGGTGGCGTTGCGGATTTGGGTGTAGCGGGCGGCGGCGGCGGACTCGAGCATCGAAAGGGTCCCTTGGATCAGCCGGAGCTGGAGCTATAGAGCTTGCTGAGGTAGCTCATGTCGGAGTTGTTCGTGGTGACGGAGGTGTCCATCGCCGAGAATTGCTTTTGCAGGAGTGTCTGATAGCGGTCGAGCCGATCTTGCTCGCGACTCACGCTGTCCGTCATCGACTTTACGCGGTTTTGCAGGTCGGTTTGGTGTTGCGTGAGGAGGCCGGTGCCGGTCTGGTTGTAGGCTTTGATCGCGCTACTGAGCGAGCCCATCACGCCGGTGCTGGTGCTGGTGCCGGCGAACAACGCGCTCACGGCGCCCGCGTCCGCCGTCACCGCGGCGTTCAGCTTGGTGCTGTCGAGCGCGAGCGTTCCGTCGCGCTGCAGGCTGAGACCGACCGAGCCGAGCGTGTTGTATTTGCCGCTGCCGTTGATGGTTTGCAGCGCCGTGCTCAGCCGATTGGTGATGCCGCGCAGCGTGGAGTCGCTCGCGAGCTCGGAGTTGGCCGCTTTCGTCGTGCCTTTGCCGGCGGCCGTGTTGATCTTGGAGAGTACGGAGTTGTACGCCGTCACGATCGACTGGATCTTGGTGGCCAAGCTCTTCGAGTCGGCCGCGACCGACACGTCGACGGGGGCGGTCGTGGTTGCGGTCAGCGCCAGAGTCACGCCTTGGATCGCACCGACGACCTGGTTCGTCGAGCGCTGCACATCGAAGCCGTCGATGTTGACGATCGAGTTTTGCGCCTTTTGGACGGTGTTTGCCGCCACATTCAGACCCAGATCGAGCCCCGTCTGAGTGAAGGTGAGGGCGTTGTCTTTGCCCGTGTCCAGGCCGCTGACCTGCAGACGATACGCCGTGCCATCGTAAAACACCGAGGCATTGACGCGCGCGCCAGCACTGTTGATCTTGGCCGCGATTTGGTCGAGCGTATCGCTGCCCGCGATGTTGATCGACGCGGCCGTGCCCGTACCGGCCTGGATGCTGAGGGTGCCGCTCTGGCCCACGGCCGTGTTCGCGGCGGCATACGTCCCCGAGTAGGTGCGCTGGGCCTTGGCCAGCTGGGTCACGTTCATCGAGTACGCGCCGGGCTGCGCATTGCCCGCGGTACTGATCGCGATCGCGGACGAACTCGAAGTTCCCGCGAAGCTGCCGACGCCGCTGGCCGTGCTCAGCGCATCGACTGCGCTCTGCAACGTACCGAGGCTCGAGCTGATGTCCGATAGGGTAGAGATCGCCGAATTGGTCGAGGTTTGCTTGGTCTTGAGCGCGTTGAGACGCCCCGAGTCGGCATTCACCAACCCCGAAATGAGGCTCGAGGTATCAATCCCCGATCCGACTCCGCTCAGGCTGCTTTCTGCCATGGTTCTTAGCTCTACTGAACGGCCGAATTCGGCGCTTCTACAGCGATTTCTGGCTTTTTTTGCGGGCCACAAAGCAGGACGGGCCGCCGACTCCGAGAAGTCAACGGCCCGAACCTACCTCTGAATCCGACTAGTCTTCAGCGACCAATCAGGCTCAGGGCCAACTGCGGAATCTGGTTGGCTTGGGCGAGAACCGCCGTGCCCGCCTGAGTCAGCACCTGGTTACGCGACAAGTTCGCGGTTTCAGACGCCACGTCCACGTCACGGATGCGCGAGTTGGCGGCCGTGATGTTGAGCTGCATCGTTTGGATATTGCTGGTGGCAAAGTCCATACGATTCATGGCCGTACCGAAGTTCGAGCGGGCGGTCGAGACGTTCTGGATCGCCGTGTCGATGGTGGCCAAGGCGTTGAGGGCGCCGGTCGCGGTGCTCAAATCCGTCGTATTCGCGGTGATCGCGGTCAGCTGCACGCCGCCGAAAGTCACCTTGATTTGATCGGAGGACACGTTGTTCAGACCGACCTGGAACGTCGTGGTCGCAGCGGTGGCATTGATCAACTGCTTGCCGTTGAACTTGGCCGAACCCTGGATACGAGTCACTTCGTTCTGGAGCGATTTGAATTCAGTGTTGATGTAGCCGCGGTCCGTGCTGCCCAAGTCACCGTTCGAGGACTGCATGGCCAGCTCGCGCATACGACCCATGATGTCATGGACGTCGCCGAGGGCACCTTCTGCCGTTTGCGCCATCGATTGCGCGTCGGAAGCATTCCGTTGCGCGACCGTGTACGAACGGATCTGAGACTTCATGGACTCGCTGATCGCGAGGCCTGCAGCGTCGTCTGCCGCGCTGTTGACGCGGTAGCCGCTCGACAACCGCTGGAAGCTGCCAGCGAGGAGCTTCTGGTTCTGACCGAGGTTCTTCTGTGCGGAGAGTGCTGCGTAGTTGGTTTGGATATTGATAGCCATGGAAATACTCCTTCTTGGAGGTCACGAGGCCAGGGTTACTGGCTCGTCGGGGCGTCATTGCCCGTCACCCACAAGGAACGGAGTGGTGTCCCAAGGCTTGAGGGAAAAATCGCGCGAAACTCTGGCACTCGATGCGGAGTTTGGGCGCTTTTTGCCTACATGTCCGTCGGCGCGGGGTCCGCCCGGCACGCCAAACGTGATTTACCTCGAGCCAATCGCCGAGGTAGAGGCTTTCGGCGCGCTCAGCCCTGCAGCAGCTTGAGGGCGAGCTGGGGCAGCTGATTGGCTTGGGCCAAGACCGCAACGCCGGCTTGGGCGAGCACTTGGTTCTTGCTCAGATCAGCCGTTTCCGTGGCCACGTCGACGTCGCGAATGCGCGAATTCGCGGCCGTGATGTTTAGGCGCATGGTCTGGATCGAGGCGGTGGTGATGTCGAGGCGGTTCAGCGTGGCGCCGTACTTGGCGCGGCTATTCGAGATCTGCTCGATCGCCGTGTCGATCGTCGATAGCGCCGCGAGCGCGTTGCCGGCCGTGGCGCCCGCCAGATTGCTGGTGTTGGCGAGCAGGGCGGTGATCGTCAACCCGCCGAAGGTGAGCGTGATCTGGTCAGCGGCCGTGTTGTCCAGGCCGATCTGGAAGGTGATGTTGGAAGAGGTGGCCGAAACGAGCGGCTGCCCGTTGAACTTGGAAGAGCCCTCGATTCGGCCCATTTCCGCCTTCAAGGACTGGAATTCGGTGTCGATGTAGCCGCGATCGATCGACGTCATGTCACCGTTGGCAGATTGCATGGCGAGCTCGCGCATGCGGCCGAGGATGTCGTGCATGTCGCCGAGCGAGGCTTCTGCCGTCTGAGTCATCGAGATCGCGTCGCTCGCGTTGCGCTCGGCGACCGTATACGAGCGGATCTGCGACTTCATGTGCTCGCTGATGGCGAGCCCGGCCGCGTCATCGGCGGCGGTGTTGATGCGAAAGCCACTCGACAGGCGCTGGAAGCTCTTGTTCACCGCCATCTGCGATGAGTTGAGCTTTTGCTGCGCATCGAGCGCCTGGATGTTGGACTTCATATTGATCATGACGGATTCCTTCTTCGGGTTCGTGTTGTTTCGCGGATCACGACTCGGTCATGTCCTTGATTTGTCGGTGGCGTGGCCTGACGGCTTTCGAAAACCTGCCGCCAACTCGAGCAGCTTCTGCTCGAGCTCGGCCGCGCCCTGTTCGATCACCGAGCCGAGTGAGAGCTCGAGCGATACCGAGCGCCGAGCACTATCTTGGTCGTCCTTCACGTTCTCCAGCGCGCCGTGCGCTTCGACCACGCGATCTATTTCGGCATGTGTCCAAGCGTCGACGAACGGCATGCGGCGCACGGCTTGTTTCAGGGCCAGTTCCGCAATTTCCAACCTCTGGAAGCCCTTGCTGATCTTGCTCGGGTGGTTTTGATCGAGCGCGGCCAAGCTGACCTCGCCCAAGCGTCTGAGGCGTCGAGCGGCGTGGCGCACCGCCCGCGCGTGCGCGGCCTGCTCGTCGCACCAGCTCGCGAGCCGAGCGCTGCTCAGCGGCGCTTGCACGCGCTCCGCGTCGCGCCGGAGGGAAGCTGCGCTGATCGCCCGTTCGGGCAAGGTCGCGAGCAGCTCGGCGAGCGGGCACTCCTCGAAGCCCGCAATGCGCGCGCCGCCTTCGGTAGCGTTCACCAAGCGAGTGTCGGGCCGCTCTCTGGCCAGCGTGATGCTCGCGCTCTCCAGCCAGGCGCGCACGGCCGAAAAGCCGATCGTGCTCATCGCCCGACCAACCCCGCCCCAAGCCGTCACCTCGAGCAGCGGTTCGCGATCGGTCATCTTATTTTCGCCCTGGTTGTGCGTCGCCTTCAGGGTGTCGCACCAATCGTGTTCCAGGCTCTGACCGTCCGCGCCCAGGCGAACGCGCGAGTCCTCGTAGGCCGAACCTGCCGCGTAGGCTTTGCCGTCCGTGTAGGCGAGGTCTTGACCAACGAATACGATCGGCGAGCAACCGAGCCGCTGCGCCAAGGCAAAGGCCAGCGTGGAGACGCTACCGGACACGGAGAGGCCCGGAAATCCGAGTAGGCTGGTCAGCGGCAGATCTTGCTGCTGGATGCCTTCGAAGATCGGCAGTAGCGGGCCGCCCCCCTTGCGCAGGTTCTGGGGGTGCGCGGTCAGGCTCACCGTACGTGCTACGCGATCGATGTACGATACACCTTCGAACAGGTGCGACACATCGATCGACTCCATGCAGGCTAGGACTTGCGGCTCGACCCCGTAGCTATCGAGGGCGCGGGCGCTGGAGTTGAGGGCGAAGACGATGCCCTTCTTCGCGGCGTCGGCCAAGAGTCTTCCGTTCTTGCCGAGTGACGGGCCGGCACCGACGATAAACGCCGGTACACCTTGATACTGCCCAGCGAGTGCCAGGAAAGTCGGGTGGTCACGAAGGAGCTCGAGGTTCGCGAACACGTCCTGAATCCAGACTCGGGCTCGTAGTCGGTGTGTCGCGTCGTTGACACCGCTGCGCTGAACCAGCTCGCCCACCGCCGTGCGCAGGCTCTGCGCTTGCTCGGGAAAGAGCTCGCTGTATCCGGGGGTATTGATGACGGTGACGTTCTGCTTGCCATTGGAGAGCCTCGGCCAAATTTGTGTGAGATCGTGGAGCGAGCAGACGATTGGTACGTCTCCGAGATCGCTCGGTCCGGTTTCGAAGAAGCTGCGCAGAAGCCCCGGATCGGGCTCGAACACCACGAGCGGCGCCGAGCTGAATGCGCGCAAGCCGCGCACCGTGTGTCCCATGCCGATGCCGAAGACCACGAAGGTCACCGGAGACCCCGCGCGTTGGGTGACATCCAAGAGCGACTCGGGATCGAAATCCGAGCCGAGCACGTGCGAACCGCGCATCAGCACCGGCGTGCCGTCGTCGAGCTCGATGACGCGCGCTTCGGTCGCGGCCGCCTGGACCAGACTACGATCGTCGGCGCTGAGGCGCGCGTGCGCCAAATTGTCGTCGAGGAAGCTGGCTTTGAGCGGTGCGGAGTCGAATGACATCGAAGGCCCGCGCGGTGGCGCGCACGAGCCTGCAATCCATGATTCGTGCCAAACGCCGCTGCCCTAAAATTACCGGCAAAAACGCGGTATCCCGCCGGCAATCCGGAAAAACGGCGGCGCGAGCAGGCGCGCTCGCGATTCATGGCGTTGGGGCGTCGAGGCTTTGACGACGCGCGCTGCCACTTCGTTGACGAACGCTTCAGGTTCGGACAACGAAGGCGCGGCAGTCGTCACTTATACCGATGGCGTCGGGACGCTGGCCACCGATGGAACGCTCGCGACCACGGACGCTGGTTCATCTGCCGACGTCGCGCTCGGTGCGGGCGCGGCCGGAGGCACGGAGAAGCTGCTCTCGAGCGACTCGCGATTGGCTTGCTCGACCGCGTCTTTTACTTCACCACGCAGGATGGTGAGCGAGCTCGGAGCGACGATGCCAATCTTCACGCCGCTACGCGAGATGTCGGTAATCACGATCTCGATGTCATTGCCGAGAACGATACGCTGACCCTTGCGGCGAGTGACGATGAGCATGGCTACCTTATCGTCTGCATGTCGCGTGCCAGGGCGCCGAATGGGACGCGCGGTCGCGCTCAGAATTGCTTGAAAGCAGCCAGATCGAGGATGCTCTTGCCCACGGAGACCGACTGCTGCAGGGCATTGTTCAGCTGCACCAGCGTGGAATAAGCCTTGGCCGGGTCGGCCGCGCCGATGTCGCTCTGGCTCTTCGAATTTTGCAGATCGAGCGCGCTCTGCACGGAATCGCTCGCGTCGAGCTTGTTGATGGTGATACCGATGGCGGCCTGGCTGGTGGTGATCTGGCTGCGCGATTGGTCGATGCCGTCGAGCGAGTTGCCGATGGCGGCCACGTCGTTGGTGTTCAAGGCCGTGTACAGGGCATCGAGGTCGGCGAACACATCGCGGCCGCCGGCGGCCGTGAAGGCCTTGGCGCCGCTGGCGTTGACCGCGGTCGGCGTCGAGTTGCCGATGTCGACGACGTGGACGTCGTCGTTGCCATTGAACGCGCCGGCGGTCGAAAACGGCTTGGTCTCGGTGGCGCTGCCGGCGAACAGGTAGCCGGTCGTGCCGCGGGTGTTGGCGATGCCGATCAGCTGGTCTTTGATGTCTTTGACCTGCTGCGCGAGCATGGCACGTTCGTTGGCACCCAAGCTGCCGTTGCCGCCCTGCATGGCGAGCTCCTTCGCGGAAGCCATTAGATCCGAGGCTTGCTGCAACGAAGACTCGGCGAGCTCGGCGTCGCCGCGGACGGAGGTGATGGTGCTGCGGCGGGCCGTGATTTGGCTTTGCGAAGCGCTCAAGCGCGCGAGCTGCGCCGCGGCGATCGGGTCGTCGGAGGGCAAACTCACGCGGATGCCGGTCTGAGCCTGTTGCGCGGCCTTGGCTTGGCGAGCGCTGAGCTGCGACAGGTTGTTGGCTACGCTGTCGTAGCGCATCTGTTCGGTGACCCTCATCGGCCGACCGTGTTGAGTAGGGTTTGCATCAGTTGGTCGGCGACGCCAATCATCTTGCTCGCGGCCTGATAGGCGTTTTGGTACTTGGTCAGGTTCACCATCTCTTCGTCCAAGGAAACGCCGCTCTGCGATTGATGCATGCTCTGAACCTGAGTCAAAATCGCGCCTTGGGTCTCGACGTCACGCTGGCTGTTGGCGCGCGTGCTGCCAATGCTGCCGATCAGATCTCCGTACGCTTGCGCGGCCGTCTTGCTGTTGCCGACCGCGATTTGGGTGTCGAAAAGCTTGCTCAGGGCCAGCGCGTTGTCCGAGCCGCCCGGTGTAGAGAACACGTTGCTCGCGGCGGCGATGCGATCCGGGTGATCGAACACGTCTACCGAGACGCGCAGGTCGCGGGCGGCGTTGGTCGAAGAACTGCCGATGTCGAACAAGTTCCGCCCAGTGCCGCCGTCGGCCCCGACCCCCGCCGCGTGCTGAGTGTTCACGGCCGTGGCAACGTCGAACACCAGTGCGTTCAGCTTTTGCGAAACATCGAACAGGTCTTTGTCGCGAGCTTCTTTGATGCCGCCGAGCTTGCCGCCGGTCAAAAACTGCGTGATTTCGCTTCTGCCACCACCGGATTGATTGGCGAACAGCTGCAAAGCACCATTCGAGTCGAGGTCGAGCGAAAGCGAGCGCGCGTGCTGGCCATCGACGATGGTGGTACCTGCCACTTGAACCACGGTGTTGCCCGAGCCATCCGTGAAGGTGTGGGTGTTGATCAGCCCGGACATGTTCAAGATCTTCTCGGTCCGCTGATCTTTCAGGTCCGAAGCGTCGTCGCCCTGCATGGTCGCTTGCGCGATTTCCATGTTCAGCTTGGCGATCTCTTGCGCGCGCTGATTGATTTGGTCGACGCCGTCTTGCGCTTGCTGCTTCAGATCGATCGAGGTTTGGGCAAGCGTATTGCCGGTCGCGTTGGCGCGGTCGGCGAAGGCACCGGCCGCGGCCAGCACGTTGGCGCGCGTGGTGGTGTCGTTCGGGTTGGCGGCGAGCGCCGAAAATGAGGCAAAGACGTCGTTCAGCGCCGAGCCGAGCCCGGTGCCGCCGCCGTCGTTGAAGAGGGCTTCGATCGAGGCCAGCGTTTGATCGCGCGTGGTGGCCGCCGACGAGGTGCCCGTCGCCTGGCTCTCGCGGCGCTCGATGAAGTCATTGGTGACGCGCTCGAGGCCGACGGCGCGGACGCCGCCGCCGCTCTGTGACCCGAGGTTTTGTGTCTCGAGCTGCGCAACCCGCCGCACGTAGCCTGGCGTGCTGGCGTTGGAGATGTTCTGACCGGTGACGTTGAGCCCATAGCTCTGCGCCGTCAGGGCGTCGCGCGCTACGTTCAGTAGTTGAGTGAGGCCGGCCATCGTCTTAACCCTTCCAGTTGACGCGGATGCCGTCTTGGATGGCGCTCGGCCGTTGGGATCCGAACTGCTGCATCGGGGGCGTCAATCCGGCTTCGGTCAGCACGGTGCGGACGGCGTCACGCGCGTGCATCGCCAACAGGCGATTCTTGAAAGCCAAGCGCCGGATGCGCTCGAGGCTGCCTCGATGTTCGGCGCGGGGCGGCTGCTCGGTCGCGAGCGCTTGCAAGCGTTCGCACAGGGCTAGCTTCTGCTCCGTGATGCTGTCGAGTGCGGCGCGGTCGAGCTTGGTCAACACCACGCATTCCGCCTCGTGCAGCGCTTCGAGCGCTGACAACGTTTCGGTTAGCTCTTGATGTGCAACTGCCTTCACCGCGGTCTCCAATTGTTCAATCGAGAGCGGCTCGGGCTGTCATTCGCCGTTAAACGGCGGATGACCTCACCCGAGCGCGCTCAGTAGTTTCTCTGCAATCTTCTTCGAATCGATGTGGAACGTGCCCTGGCTGATCTGTTTTTTCACGTCTTCCACTTTGGCGTGATTGATGGGCTGGCCACTGCTTGCCGCGAGATCTCTGGCCGCAGACGAGATCGACACCTCGACAGCCGGACTGCTCGGGCCGCCGCTGGCGCTTGGTGCGGCCGGACCTGCCTGCTCGGCGGGTTTGGCTGCCCCAACTTTGTTAACTCCGCCTCGTTGGTACGCATCGAGGACGGGGTTGCCAGTGATACCTTTCATGAACTCCTCCGAACGGAACCGCCGCTGGAGGGGAACTCCAACAAACGATTCTTGAAAAGAGGAACGGTAGGCATCGGAAAGGCTTTAGAGAAATCTCTGGGGGCTGGAGGCCGCGGAAAAAGGCGTTTATTTCAATGGCTTGAGCGCGGGGATCAAACTGGGAGCAGGCGCCGAGGCCGCGCCGGACGCGCCCGGGGCGCCGGTGGCCGGCTTCGAAGCGCCGTGGGCAGCCATCATGCTGCGTGCCACCACGTCCGCTAGGCCCAGGCCGCCGCCCTTGGAAATGGAGTCCGACAGGGTGTCGACGATCATCGAGCCGTAGGTGCTCTGCCCGGCGGTGGGCTTGGTGGTGCCACCGGCCGCGGTAGTCTTCTCCAGCGACTTGAGCATTTGGCGAACGAAGATCGATTCGAAGTCCTTGGCGGCCTTGAGCACGCTGGGGTCGGGTGCTTCGGGCTTGGCGGGCCCGCTCGCCGCTTGGGGGCCAGAGGCCGTCGCCGTACCAATCGCGCCGATGGGGATCATTGGACGATGATCTCTGCACGAAGCGCGCCAGCGCCCTTCAATGCTTGCAAGATGCTTGCGAGTTCACGCGGCGTGACGCCGAGCGTGGACAGCGCTTGCGCGACGTCGGCCAGTGTTGCTGCGCCTTTGACGTAGGTGAGGGCAGGGCCCTTTTCGTTCGCTTCCACGTTGCTATTCTGAGTAGTCGCTGTTTGCCCGTTGCCGAAGGCGTTGGGCTGCACGACTTGCTGAGTCTCTTGAATGGCGATGGTGATGCCGCCTTGTGCGATGGCCACCGGTGAGAGATGGACGTCTCCGCCGGCCACGATCGTCCCGGTGCGTTCGTTGATCACGACCCGCGCCGAAGTCACCGGGTCGACGTCGACATCGCCGAGTTTGGACAAAAGCTCGACCGGTTTGCCCTTGAGATCGCCGGACGCTTTGACTTCGATCGAGCCCGCGTCCAAGGCTTTGGCGCTGTCTTTTCCGAGCGCCTTTTCCAAGGCTTCGACCACGCGTTGGGCGGTGCCGAAGTCGGGGTTGCGCAGGGCCAGCGTGAGCGTCTCCTTGGCCCAGAAGTTCATCTTGATTTCACGCTCGACGAGCGCGCCGGTGGGCACGCGAGCGGTGGTCGTGACGTTCTCTTGCACCTGGCTGCCAGAAAAGCCACCCGCGTTGAAGCCGCCAACGACCAGCGCGCCCTGACCGACCGCGTAAGTCTTGCGATCGGCGCCGCGCAGCGGAGTTTGGACCAGGACGCCGCCGCGCAGTGACTTGGCGTTGCCCATCGAGGACACGGTGATGTCGAGCCGCGAGCCTTCACGCACGAAGGGGGGGATGGTGGCGGTCACGATTACGGCGGCCACGTTTCGGAGGCGGGCTTGCTTGGGATCGACTTGAATGCCGAGCCGGCGCATCAAGGCACGTAGGGACTGCTGCGCGAAGGGCACGGTGATGTCGTCGCCCGTGCCGTTCAGACCGGTGACGACCCCATAGCCAACCAGCTGGTTGTCGCGAGCTCCGACGACGTCCGTCAAATCACGCAATTTGTCGGCGTGGGCCGCGCGGCCCGAGAGCAGCAGCAAACAAGCGAGGGCGCACCCAAAGAGCCAGCGGCTGGCGATCGTGCGCGAAAATTCAGTGGCCATGGGTTTGAGCATCAGAATGGATTCACGAAGTCGAGGATTTTGGTGAGCCAGCCGCGCTCCACTTGGTCGTTGATGTCGCCGCGGCCCGTGAATTCGACGCGCGCGTCGGCGATCAAGGACGAGTCCACCGAGTTGTCGGGAGCGATATCGGAAGTGCGGATCACGCCCGACACGTACAGGTGTTGCTCTTCGTGATTGATCATCACGACTTTGGTGCCTTCCACGAACAGATCGCCGTTCGGCAGCTCTTGCTTGACGCGCACGCCGATCAGGCCGCTGAGCTTGCCTGCGCGTTCGGTCTTACCCGAGCCTTCGAAGTCGAAGCTGGAGGCCATCTTGACCAGTTCGCTGGGGTCCATATTGGGGTAGGCCTTCTTCAGCGCGGGCATCAGCCCGAGCAGGGAGTCGATACCCGCACTGCGGTTGGTTTCCTTCTTCAGGTTCGTGGTCGCGCCGCCTTGGGCTTGCGCGTTTTCGTTGATGCGAACCATCACTACGTCGCCCACGCGCAGCGCGCGTGTGTCTTCCAGATAGCCGGGCTGCGCTTCACTGTAGATCGAGCCTTTGGAGGGTCGAGCATCGGCACGTAGTGCGGCGTACTCCCCAGGCTCGTACTTGCGGTCGCGGGCCGTGAAGGGCTGAATGTGGTTGGGTCCGCAGCCTGGCGCGAGCGAGAGCAGGCCGAAAAATGCCAGGCAATAGCGGCCAGCGCGGGTCATTCGACCACCAACGCCGAGTCCGGGCTCAGCAGCCGAGCGCGGAGCACGCGCTGCGTGCTCGAGACGCGAAACGAACCGAGCGCGCCGAGTTCGGTATCTGACAGTGCGGTCGCCAAGGCGGTGACACGCGCGGGGCCGTGCTCGATCACCAGGTTGATGCGCGCGCCCTTGCTGACGGCGGCGTGCGTGGCCGCTTCGGTGACGACGACGACGACGGTGACCGGTACGCGCACGACCGTGACCCCGTCTTGTTGCAGGTCGACCGTGGCGGTCAAGGTGAGTTCCCCTTCACGCTTGGGAAATTTCGGGAAGTGCGCGGCGCCGATCACCACGCTCGGTGAGGTGACCAGAGCGCGGTTCAGCTTGGCGGCCTTGAAAGTGAGCCCGAGCGGCAACGCGGCCATCAAGCGTGGCGTGAGCGCTTCGCGCAGCTCTTCGGGCGACCAACGCTTGGCCGCGCTTTTTACGCGCAAAGCGGCGGGCATGCGTAGGCTCCTGGCGTCATCGCCGGCCGCGCGCAGTTGCCCCTCGACCTCGGCACGGGAAAGCAGACGCGAGTTGCCGGGCGGAGGCGCGGGGCCCAAATCCAGGCTGGCGAGCTCGCCTTCGTCGTAGCCGTCGCTCACGTCTTTGAGGTGGATGCGCGTGCCATCGATCGTGCGCTCGACCTCCGCGCTCGCCGATAGGCAAAACGAGCTGGCGAAGAGGAAAGCGAGCACTGACTTTTTCAGCATGGGTCTCTCAACCCCGCATCTGCGTTGCCGCGCGCAGCATGTCGTCGGCGGTGGAGATGACTTTGGAGTTGATCTCGTACGAGCGTTGGGCGCTGATCATGCCCACCATTTCTTCGACGATGTCCACGTTCGATTGCTCGAGGGAACCTTGCATCAGCGTGCCGCGGCCGTCCGTGCCGGGTTCGCCGGTTTGCGGCTCGCCGCTGGCCAAGGTGGGCATGAACAAGTTGTGCCCGATGGCACGCAGGCCATTGTCATTGATGAAGCTGCTCACGGTGAGCTGCCCGATCTCGGTCGGGTTGGTCTCACCCGGCATTTGCACGGTCACCTGACCATTCGAGCCGATGCTGATCTGCGTTGCGCCCTGGGGGATGGTAATCGCGGGGTCGAGGGGTAGACCGTCGTGGTTCACGATGCGGCCCGTGCCGTCGGTTTTGAGCTCGCCGTTTCGGGTGTAGGCGAGCGTGCCGTCGTTCTGCATCACGGCCAAGAAGCCGTTGCCTTCGACAGCCACGTCGAGCTGATTGTTGGTTTGGCTGAGCGTCCCTTCCGCGAACTGGCGCGACGTACCCACGACTCGTACGCCGGTACCGAGCTGGAGCCCGGTTGGGTTCATCGTACTCTGTCCGGTGGGAGCACCGGCCGCGCGCACCGTCTGGTACAGCAGGTCTTCGAAGTCGACGCGTTGCTTCTTGTAACCAACGGTGTTGCTGTTCGCCATGTTGTTGGAAATCGCTTCGAGATGCGTTTCCTGGGCAGCCATACCGGTGGCGGCGATATTCAGAGAGCGGAACATGGGAACCTCCGATGCTCTGCAAAGCAACTCGGGTGCCAAGCCATTGCGGTCGGCGATCGCGCCAAAATCATGCTGGATCCGGAGCCGCCGCCGCACGACCGGCCGGGCACGTGGCAAACCGCTGTCAGTTGGCGTCAGGCGTTTGGCTCGCGTCGATCGCGCCCGCCGCGCCCTCGTCGATCGAGCTGCCGCCGCCCGCTTCGCTAGAGAGGCGCCGAACGCACGTTCCCTGCTTGCAGTCGGATGCGTAGGGGCAATCCGTGTTGCGATAGCAAATGGCACCGCTCGAGCAGCCCAGATTGCCAAGCAGAAACGCGATGCCGAGCAGGCACAACACGAACAACGCGCGGACGACCGCGCGCGGTGAGAGGCGTATCGACTTCATGCGTTACAATCCCAGCCTCAAGCCGGCCGAAAATAGCAGCCAGACCAACGGTCCCGAGCTCGGCAGATCGCTGCCCACGGGTAGCGCGCTAAACGATGGTTCGAGAAACAGACCCGCCCGCTTGCCGAACGGGATGACCAGGTCCATCCCCGTCGTGACGCCGAACAAAGTCTCGGGCGTGACGACGCCGATCAGCCCGCCATACGCACCCACGTTGTGTGAGAGCCAGCGCTCGTAGCGAGCTTCGCCACCGAGCGTGGCGCGCTTCTCGATCTCGGCAAATACGCGAAAGCCCAGGGCATCCGCCTGTGACTCGTCATTGCGAAAATCCATGCCGGTCGTGATGTGTAACCGAGCCCGCCGCCAGCCGAACTGGCCCGTCCCGGTATCGCCGCCCTCGAGCCCACTGCCGATGCCAAATGTGCCGTCGAGCAATAGGCCCTCGGCGTGCGCGGGCCTTGCCAGAAAGATGGCACCGATCAGCGCCGAGATACTGACGCTGGCTCGCAATGGACCAGATTTTAGGCTCATTCGCACGCTGCTGAGGGGCACATGGCAACTATCGGGCCACTCTCAAAAACGTGAACATGAATGGGAACGTGAACGAAATCGTCCGCGCCGGCACCCAGTTCGAGTTCGAACTCTCTGTTCCTCGCGCCGACCCGCCGCCGAGCGCGTGGTGTCACTCGGTCGGGAACTCAGACGGATCTCGGGGTGCGATGCGGGGTCGCGATCGCCCACTCATTTTCGCGGCGCTCCACGGCTTCTTCGTTCACGTTCACGTTCACGTTTCGAGAAGGAGAGCGCTACGCTGCAGATGCGAATCACGCAGCGCGCGGGGCGATGCGCTTGCGCTTGAGCATTTCGACCAGGGTCGTGCGATTCAAGCCGAGCAGCGTCGCGGCCTGCTTCTTGTTCCACTTGGTGCGCTCGAGCGCTTGGCGAATCAATTGGTTTTCGAAGGACTCGACGGCGTTGCGCAGATCGATGCCGGTATCGGGCAAGCGGGGCGTGATGCGCTTTTCGGTGCCCAGACCACAGACGCGCTGCGGCAGATCTTTCGGGTCGATGCTGGTGCCGGCGCACAGCAGCACCGCGCGCTCGATGGTATTTTCGAGTTCACGCACGTTGCCGGGCCACTGGTACTCGGACAAGAGCTGCGCAGCGGCGCGGGAGATTTCCAGCTCGCCGCCTTTGCCCATCTTCTCTTTGGCCTTGCTCAAGAAGTGTTGTGCCAAGAGGGGCACGTCTTCGCTGCGCTCACGCAACGCCGGCACCGCCAGGTGAATCACGTTCAGGCGATAGTACAAATCTTCTCGGAAAGTTCCGGCCAATACCGCTGCTTCCAGGTTCACGTTGGTAGCGGCGACGATGCGCACGTCGGCCTTGAGGATGCGGTTGTCGCCGACCGGGGAATACTCGCGCGCTTGCAGCACCCGCAGCAGCTTGACCTGCAAGCTGAGCGGCATCTCGCCAATTTCATCGAGGAACAACGTGCCGCCTTCGGCGAGCGAGATGCGCCCGACCTTGTTGGCATGGGCGCCCGTGAACGCGCCGCGGGCGTGGCCGAACAATTCACTCTCTAGTAGGGCTTCTGGAATCGCGCCGCAGTTGATGGCGACGAATGCTTTGCTCGAGCGCTGACTCTGCTTGTGCACGGCCTTGGCGACGAGCTCTTTGCCAGTGCCGCTCTCGCCCGTGATCAGGATGGTGCACAGGGTGTCGGCGACGCGATCGATCACTCGGTAGACATCGACCAGGGAATCGGAGAGGCCAACCACGCCTTGCATGCTGCTCGGTAGCAAGCGGGGCTCGCTGGGCAGCGCGACCACCGCTTCGGCATCGGCACTCTCGAGTGCGTCGACCGCGTCATCGAGGTCCTCGTCATTCGTCGCCAGCGCGTCGGTTGTTGCATCGAGAACGATGCGCGCGACCTCGACGACTTCAGAGTCTTTCGATTGATACACGCCCGACGTGTACTCGTCGTCTGCGAACTCTCCGAAACCTGCCGCGCTGCTATTGAGTGTCGAGTGATCCATGTGGTGCTTCCCTTTGCCCTCTGCGGTGCGAGTGCGGCTAAAGCAACCACTGGGCCAACTGTCGACGCGCTGGCGATCCAGCGTTGATCCCTTGGCGCTTCTGAATTCTGCTCCAGACGGCCTACACGCGGCCTCCGTTGGGGGGAGGGGTCGGCAGTGACCTGCCACTCGACAGCTGGTTTCTCGAATCGCCGTAATTCTGCGGCAACTATGCCTGGGTATCCACACACCCCAGGGGGGTCTAATGGACCCCAGGTGCGGTTCACCGGCTTCGGAGGCCAAGAACGGAGGCTAAAACCAAAGCTTGAGCAAATAAATTTCGCTCGTGGAACGTGGCACGGCTCGTGCTCAGGGAAGCGTCATGGCGGATCTCTTCGCCTCTATCCAACCGCTCCACAGTGCGCTCGACTACCACCTCGAGCGGCACTCAGTCCTCGCGTCGAACGTCGCGCACGTCGACACGCCCGGCTACAAGCCGAATGACTTGGCGCGCGTGGAAGCCGCGGACGGCGCAAGCTTCGATGGGGCGCTGAACGTGGCCATGCGGCGCACGAACGCGGCCCACTTGAGCACCGGCGGTGAGGGCACCGCGGAGCTCGAAGGCCGGACTTTCCAGGACCTTTCTGCGGGCGTGGGCAACGACGGTAACTACGTTTCGCTCGACCGCGAAGCCGCCAAAGTAGCGGCCAATCAGCTTCGCTACGACGTGGTGTCGGCGATCGTCTCGGCCGAATTGCGCGGCATGCATTTCGCTGCGACGGACGCGAAAGGCTAGGCGGCCATGCTGTACTCCTTCCTACCCTGCCTGCAGAGAAAGAAATTGAGCCATGCTCGGCGTTTTTAGTGCGATGGAAGTGGCGGCCTCGGGCCTCTCGGCCGAGCGGACTCGAATGAATACGGTGGCTTCCAACCTGGCCAACGCGCGGACCACCCGCACCGAGGCAGGCGGCCCATACAAGCGTCTGGACCCCGTGTTCGAGGCCATCGGGCTCGACAACGAGCGCGGGGTGATGGCCACCCAAGGTGGCGTCTCGTTGGTAAAAGTGGCGCGAATTCAGGAAGATACGCGCCCGGGGATGATGGTCTACGAGCCCAGCCACCCGGACGCGAACGCCAGCGGCTACGTCGAGTACCCGAACGTCAACGCGGTCGAAGAGATGGTCAACATGATCACCGCCTCGCGCGCCTACGAGGCGGGCGTGACGAGTATCGACACCGTCAAGCAAATGGGTCGGTCCGCGCTGGATATCGGTCGGTAAATGCCATGATTCCGATCGATGGGCCCGGGATCTCGCTGATCGCCCCGCACCAACCGGTGCAGGTCGACCCCGCACCCATTTCCAAAGATACCGCCGTCGACCCTTCCGGCGGTGCCATTTTCGAGGACTTACTGAAGAACGTCGTGGGCGGGGCGAACGACAGCATCAATAAGGCAGAAGCTATCGGCAACGAATTCGCGGCCGGAACTCGCGATGACATTCACGGCACGATGCTTGCGCTTAGCAAGGCAGATATCGAACTGCGGCTCGTCGGCAATATCCGCAACAAGGTCGTGGATGCCTTCTATGAGCTGTGGCGGATGCAGATTTAAGCAGTTTTGTTGGAGCGATAACGAAGGATCATGCCCGAAAAAGCCCGTGCGTTCTTGAAGCAGCTGACTGACTTTTGGGCTGGTTTGCCCACGGCCAAGCGCATCGCACTGGTCTTCTTCACGACCGCCGTTCTAATCGGCGTGAGCCTGCTCTCCGTGCTCGGGTCTCGTGAGCATTACTCCACGCTGTACAGCGAGCTCAGCACCGAAGACGCCGCTCAGATCGTGGAAAAGCTGAAGACGCAGCAAGTGCCGTATCAGCTGGCCGTGAACGGCACGCAAATCCTCGTACCAGAAGAAAAAGTCGCTGGTTTGCGGCTGGAATTGGCGGCGGGCGGGCTCCCGCGCGGCGGCAGCGTGGGCTTCGAAATCTTCGACCGCTCGCGCATCGGCGCCACTGAATTCGAGCAGAATATCAATCTGAGACGCGCGCTCGAGGGCGAGCTTGCGCGCTCCGTGATGAGCGTCGAGGGCGTCAAAGGCGCGCGGGTGCACTTGGTGCTGCCCGAGCACCGCTTGTTCGCCTCGCGCGAAGAGAGCGCGTCCGCGTCGGTCGTGGTCAAACTCGCCAATTCCGCCAATTTCGGCCGGCGCGAAGTGGCGGCGGTGGTCTACCTGGTGTCGATGGCGGTGCCCGGGTTGAGCAAAGACCGAGTGTCCGTGGTCAGCACAGAAGGTTTGACGCTGCACCGTCCGAACTCTGACGCTTCGGGCGGCGGAGATCTGGCAGGCGAGGGGGCCGAGCAGTCCCGCGTGATCGCTTCTCAGCTCGAGGGCGACGCCCAGGCTCAGCTCGAGCGTGTGGTGGGGCCTGGCAACGCCGATGTGCGCGTGAACGTCGAGCTGAACCCGGCCGCCAAAGAGCGCACCGAGGAGCTGTACGAGCCCGCCAAGACCGCGCTGCGCAGCGAGCACGTGGTCCAGGAGTCCAACGGTGCAGGCGAAGCGGGGGTGGCCGGCGTACCCGGCGCGAAAACCAACCTTCCCGACGCGAAAGAAGGCGAAAACGCCGAGGCCACTCCGGCGACCGGCGGTGGTGGCGTGCGCCGCAGCCAGACCCGCAATTGGGAGGTGCAGCGCATTACCCAAAAGACCACCACTCCGCCTGGCGAAATCCGCCGCCTGAGCGTTGCGGTCGTGCTCAACGGCCGCTACGAGAAGCACGGCGAAAAGTCGGTCTTCGTGCCGCGCTCGCCGGACGAGGTGCTGGCCCTGTCGTCGATCGTCAAGCACGCGGTCGGCTTCAACGCCGAGCGCGGTGACGACGTGGAGCTGCGCGCGGTGCAATTTGCTCGGCTCGATGTCGGCGACGACGCGACCGTGCTGGATCCGCTCGCCAAGTACCGTCGCTACCTGCCGTTTGCGGTGGCGGGCCTGGTGGCGGTGGTGTTGTTGGCGTCGATCATCATGGCTTGGCGCCGAAACAAGGCGAAGCAAGCCAAGGAAGCGCTGGCTTTGGCCGCGCCGGTCAGCAACGACGGCCAGCTGGGTGGCCTGATCATGGGTAGCCCCGAGGCCGCGCAGCTGGGTGCCGATCAAGCGCGCAACCTATTGCTCGAAGACGCACCGCCCGCTTCCGACGAAATCCGCGCGCGTGCGCTGGAGTTGGCCGCCAAAGATCCGGCTTCGGCCGCAGTCGTGTTGCGGCGCTGGTTGAGTGTCGGCGAGCCCGCCGCGCTGCCGGCTGAGTAGCGGCTGACCCACCCTCCTTGCCCTATTGGGTTCGGCACAGCTCTCGCATGAGGGTGGAGCCAAGTGATGGAGTTGAGTGGTCCAGAGAAGGCGGTGTTGATGCTCTTGTCGTTGGACGAGGCCACCGCCACGCCGATCCTGAGTGAGATGGATGCGGGGGATGTGCGCAAGTTGCGCGAGGCCGCCTCCAACATGCGAGCGGTTCCCGCGACCGCGCTCGAGCTCGTTTACACCGAGTTCATCCAACAGACCAAAGAGGCCGTCGCGGTTCCGCGCGGCGGCGTGCGCTACCTGCGAAAGTTGGCCGGTCGCGCGATGGGCGAGGTCAAGGCCTCGGAGATCTTCATCGATCAGCAGGAGAGCGCGCTCGACCGCTTGGCCGCTGCCGACCCTGCCGCGATCGCTTCGGTGATGGAGCACGAGCACCCACAGCTGGTGGCGGCGATTCTCTCCCAGCTCGACAACGAAAAGGCAGCGCGCGTGCTCGAGCAATTGCCCGAGGCCAGCCGTTCGCAAGTGCTGGAACGGCTCGGTACGATGACCGAAATCCCCTCCGCGTTGTTGGAAGAAGTGGCGACGGCGCTGGCCGCGGAGCTACCGACCTCGCAGAAAGACACCGTACGCACGGTCGATGGCATCGCGCGCTCGGCCGCGCTGGTGCGCCGCATGGGCCGCGAAACCGGCGAGGCGCTGCTCGGCGTGCTCGAAGAGGGCAACCAGGAGCTCGCGACCGAGATCCGGCGCGCCATGTACACCTTCGAAGATCTCTCGGTGCTCGACGCGCGCGCCCTGCGCTCGCTGCTCGAGGCCGTTCCGGTCGAAAAACTGACCATGGCCATGAAGACGGCTTCGGAATCGCTCCGAAACCACATTTTTACCAGCATGTCCAAGCGCGCCGCGGAGCGCATCAAGGAAGACATGGAAGTGATGGGCGGAGTTCGTTTGGCCGACGTCGAAGCGGCCCAACGCGAAATTGTCGAAGTCGCGTTGCGCCTCGACGCCGAGGGCACCATTTCTCTCGAGGCCAAGAGTGCGGTGGTTTGAAACTCCCCGCGGCGCGAGCAGCGAAGGCGAGCCGATGGCCGACGCACCGCGAAAAGTGAACTTCGCGCGCGTCACCAATCCGCGCGTACGAGCTCCCTCGTGGATGCCTTCGGCGCGGGGCCGCGCATCGACCAAAAAAGAAGAGCCGCTGCCATCGCTCAAGCCGCCGCCCTTGCCGAGCGAATTCGTGGATGCCATCCGACAAGAGCTCGAGCCCGAGCGCGCTTCGCGTCCGCCGCGCGCTTCGGAGCTGCCGCCGCGCATGCCTTCGATGCCCGCGCCGGCTCCCACCGCAGGTGCAGCGAGTGCAGCGGCAGAACCCGGGCCAGTGCAACTGATCGTCGATCCAGAGGCCACGCATGCCTTCGAGGAAGCCATCGAGCTGCTCGTGGCCGAACGCTCGCGGGTGCTCGAGCAGACCGCGAGCCAGCTGGGCGAGCTCGCGACGATCATCGCGCGCCGGGTGATCGCTCACGAAATTTCGCTCAATCCCAACATCGTCGCTGGCTTGGTGAACGAGGGGTTGGCTGCGCTGGGCGCGCACGACCGCGTGCTCGTGCGCATCGGCAGCGCCTTCCGCGACGCGCGCGCCAACCTCGAGCAGCGCCTGGCCGATCGCGGCGCGCACGCCGAAGTGCGCCTAGATGAAACGCTCTCCGAGTACGGCTGCTTGGTCGAGACGGAGCTCGGCCGCGTCGACGAATCGATCGAGTCGCGCATTTCGACCTTGCTCCAAGCCCTGCGCCCGGAATCGGACGCCCCGCCCGGTGTGCCGCGTTGATGCTCGAGCGGTTACTCGAGCGCTGTCGCACGGCGCCCGTTCACTCGCCGGAGGGCGTCGTGCTCGACGTCGTCGGTTTGATCGTCGAAGTCGGCGGCTTGCGCGCAGCCGTGGGCGATGCACTCGCGGTCGAGGATGACAACGGAGCCGTGCTCGAGATCGAAGTCGTCGGTTTCCGCGCCGGCCGCCTTTTGACCACGCCCCTCGGCGTATTGTCGGGAATTCGTCCCGGTGCGCGAGTCGTCCGCCTGGAACGAGGCGCGACGGTGCCCGGTACGCTCGCGCTCTTGGGCCGAGTGGTGGATTCTTTTGGCCGGCCATTGGACGGAGGACCCGCGATCGTTGCCGAGCATTCATGTCCAGTGAATGCCGCGCCGCCGCCTGCCTTCGCGCGGCGGCCGATCGACAAACCGTTCGGCACGGGCGTGCGCGCGTTCGACGCGCTGTTGCCGCTCGGAGTCGGTCAACGCATGGGCATCTTCGCCGGCGCGGGCGTCGGCAAGAGCACGTTGCTCGGCATGATCTGTCGCTCGTCCCAAGCCGACGTCAACGTGGTCGGCCTGGTTGGTGAGCGTGGTCGTGAGTTGAACGACTTCATCCGCAACTCGTTGGGCCCCGCGGGTCTGGCAAAGTCGGTGGTCGTGGCGGCCACCAGCGACATGCCGCCCTTGGTCCGCGCGCGCGGCGCGGAGTCCGCCACCGCGATCGCGGAATACTTCCGAAACCAGGGTAAAAGCGTGCTTCTGGTGATGGATTCGGTGACGCGCTACGCGATGGCGCTGCGCGAAGCCGCGCTCGCCGCTGGCGAGCCACCTGCTACCAAGGGCTACCCGCCGTCGGTGTTCGCGGCCTTGCCGCGCTTGCTCGAGCGAGCCGGGACGGGCAGCGGAGTGGGCGTGATCACGGCTCTCTATACGGTGCTGGTCGAGGGGGACGATCTGAGCGATCCGATCGCGGACACGGTGCGCAGCATCTTGGACGGCCACGTCGTCTTGTCCCGCTCGCTCGCCGAAAAGAATCATTTTCCCGCGATCGACGTGCTGCAGAGCATCTCGCGTCTGGCTCCGGAGATTTCCAGTGAAGCCAATATGCGCGCCGCGGGGGCCGTACGCGACATGATGTCGGCCTATCGCGAGGCCCAAGATTTGATACAAGTCGGCGCGTACGCGGCGGGCAGCGATGCTCGGGTCGATGTCGCCGTCGCGGCCCATCCGCACATCGAAGCATTCCTCAAGCAGCGAGTGAGTGAGGCTTCGAGCTTCGAAGAAGCTCATCGCAAGCTCGCGCTGCTCGCCCAGATGCGTGAACGAGGTGTTCGCTCATGAGCCCCCGACGTCAAAGAATCGAGAAGGTGATCGAGCACCGAGGTAAAGAGCTCGACAAGCGGATCGGCGAGCTGAACGAGCAGAAAAGCCGCGAAGATGCCGCGCTCGAGCAGGCCATCCGCGAACGAGAGGAGGCGCAACGGGCCTCCGAAAACCGGCTCAAGCTGGCCGAGGCGCCGCTCAGCGCGACCGATTGGATCGCCGCCAACGAGTGGCTGAAGAGCCGGGCGGCGGTGGCCGAGCAGGCCGCGCTGCAAGCGGTCAAGGCCCACCAGCTCACGCAGCGCGTGCGCGCGCAGGTGCTCCACGCTCGCACCGACCTGAAGAAGGTCGAGGTGCTCTCGGCGCGCATCGGCGCCGAGGAGCGCGCGCAACGCGAGCGCGCCGAACGACGTTTGGAAGACGAACTGGCCGCACAACGCTTTTTGGCCGATCGACGCGGAGACAAGTAAATGAGCGATGGTTTCGCCACAGGGCTCGGCGCAGGCGCCGCGTCGCGGGCACACGAGCGCGCCGACGACGAGAAGACGACGTTGGAGCAAGCGGAACGCTGGGCAAGTCTCGTGGGTGCGCAGTTGTCGGCGCGCGCGGCGATGCCTAGCGTCAAAGAAGAGGCGGGCGCTTGGCACCCGGGTGCCGGGGATCTGACACCGGCCACTGGCAGCCGTTTGACCGAGTCTGGTGGTGCGAATGGCCCCGCGGCGGTCGGCGAGCAAACCGCCGATGCCGATGAAAATCGCCTAATTGTTCGGGTAGATGGCGGTGATTTGGGGGAAGTGGCCCTGGTCGTGGACCGGCAAGCGGGTGCCATCCGCGTGACGATCAGTGCGGCTGACGCGGGAGCCGAGGCCGCGCTGGGCCTGGAGCGGGCTTCGCTGACGCGCGCGCTGCAGAGTCATGGAATTACCGTCGATTCCGTCAATGTCGTGCGTGCCAACAACTTCGGCACCGTTCTTGCTCCAACACGCTCGAGTGCAACGCAACGCACTCGTGAGGCCACCGAGGCCGAGTCTAAAGACGACGAGCAAACCCGGCGTCGCCTGGCACGCAAACTAAACCTGATCGGTTGAAACCCATGGTCGCTCCTGTAACCGGCACAACTAGCGCTCAAGATTCGGCGCTGAGCTCCGCGCTCGGCACGAACAAAGCAATGGGCAAGGATGACTTCCTCAAGTTGCTCGTCGCACAGCTGAAGAACCAGGATCCGCTCGCGCCGCAGGACAACACGCAGTTCGTCGCGCAACTCGCCCAGTTCTCTTCGCTGGAAGCAGCCATGGGCACGAACACCCGGCTGGATTCGATTACCTCCCAGAACCAGGGCCTCGCCAACACCGAGGTGGTCTCGTTGGTCGGAAAGACGGCGACCGTCAAAGGCAGCTTGATTACTGCGACCGGCTCGGGCACCGCGGTACCGGTGAGCTTCACGCTCAGCTCGGCCACGGACACGACCAACGTTTCGATTCAGGATTCCACCGGCAAAGTGATTCGCACCATCCCCGTCGGCGCGCACAGCGCAGGCCTGGTCAAGGTCAATTGGGATGGCCGCGACGACCATGGCGTCGTGATGGCGGCCGGCACTTACGCCGTCAGCGTGCAAGCAAAGACCAAAGACGGCACCGCCGTTTCGGTCGCACAGGAGACGACTGGGCTCGTGAAGTCCGTCGCCTTCGACAAAGGTTATCCAGTGTTGACACTGGCTAATGGAATGCAAGTTCCAGTTTCGGACCTTCTGAAGGTCGCCTCTTCTCCATAACAACCACACCCCACATTATCAACCGTACTCGGCTCTTCTAGGAGGGCTCCAAATGACTGTTCTGTCGTCGATGAATTCGGGCGTCTCAGGCCTAAAAGCAGAAAGTGACGCTCTCGGCGTCACGGGCGATAACATCGCCAACGTCAACACTTCGGGTTTCAAGGCGCAACGCGCCGTGTTCGAAGATGTTCTCGGTCACTCCATCCTCGCTGGCACCTCTTCCGGTTTACCCGGTTCAGGCGTGCGCGTCGGGGACGTGCAGCAGATGTTCACGCAAGGCACGCTGTCCAACACGGGCGTCTCGACCGACGTCGCGCTGAACGGCGACGGCTTCTTCGTCGTCAAAGGCACGGTCGACGGCGTAAGCTCGGACTTTTACACTCGCGCCGGCGAGTTCGCCATCGACAAGGATGGCAAGCTCACCAATACGGCGGGCTTGAAGGTTCAGGGTTACCAGGCGAATGGCGACGGCACCTTCGCGGCGTCGCTCTCCGATGTCACCGCGCCGACGGCGGCATTGCCGGCTCGCGCCACTACGTCCATGAACGTCACCGCCAACATCGATTCGTCGGCTCAGGTCATCACCGCCGCGTGGGACCCGCAAGATCCGGCGAACACCGCGAACTTCTCGACTACCATGTCGATTTACGATTCGCTCGGCAACGCCCACACGGCGGACGTGTACTTTCGCAAGACGGCGGACAACGCCTGGGACTACCACGTGCTCGTGCCCGGTGCGGATCTGAATCCGCCGGTCGTCGGCAATTCCGAGATCGGTAGCGGCGCGCTCACCTTCACCACCGATGGCGCGCTCAACGCCGAGACCGTGACCACGGCCGTGTCTGCCACCTTCGGCGGCGGCGCCACCGCCGCGCAAGCCATCACGCTCGACTTCGGCACCTCTGTCGCCGATGGCGGGACGGGTCTCGACGGCACCACGCAATTCGCCGGTCCATCGAACGTGTCTTCGCAGAAGCAAGACGGCTATGCGTCGGGCGACTTCTCCGGCGTGTCCGTCGACGGCCAAGGCGTCGTCACTGGCCTTTACACCAACGGTCAGAAGATCGCCATGTCGCAGCTCGGCATCGCCAAGTTCCGCTCCAACGACGGCCTTGGCCGCGCTGGTCAGAACCTCTGGATCGCGACGCGCGAGAGCGGTACCGCCGCCATGGGTACGGCCGGTAGCGGCGGCCGTGGTGCGACCACGGGCGGCGCGCTGGAAGGCTCGAACGTGGATCTCGCCAGCGAGTTCGTGAGCATGATCCAACATCAGCGCTCGTTCTCTGCCAACTCCAAAACGATCACGACTGCAGACGAAATGCTCCAAGAGCTGATCAGTCTCAAGCGCTGATAGTTCAGCGCTTGGGCTTTCGGCCGCAGCTCCAGAATAGGTGCGGGTCATGGACGAACAGGGCAGTGATCACGGTCACGCCCCGGTGGAGAAGAAGAAGGGTAAGGGTCCCCTCATTGGCATCATCGTGGCTGCTGTACTCGTCGTGGGTGCAGGTGCTGCTGGTGCGGTGATGGGGCCCAAATTCTTCGCGAAACCGGTCCCCACGAAACCTGCCGATGGGGAGGCAGAATCGGAAGACGACAAAGCTTCGGGCGATGACAAAGCCGAAGACGAGAAGGCGGACGAACCTGCGGACGAAGAGCACGTGGAGAAGAAGTCCGCGTCGGGCGAGGTGAAAGAGATCACCAACCTGGCCGCGATTGTCGTCGACACGCGCTCGGCGGATGGGCAAGTGCGCCACCTCAAGATCGCGCTGTCGATCGAACACCCGGAGACGATGAAAGAGGCCGAGTTCAAGGCCTACGTTCCTCGGGCGCGCGAAGCAGCCATCTGGTACCTGAGAACACACGATTTCGAAGAGCTGTCGGCGCCCAAAAACTTCGACAAGCTCCGAAAAGATCTCAATGACAACATCATCAACGCAGTCGGCAAGAAGCGCGCACGTCGCGTTTTGATCACAGACTTCGTGGCGCAATGAATGCCGAGCGCGACAGCCTACATGCCGCACCCAAGTCACTGCGCGCTGGCGCTCCGCGACAGAACGAACCGAGCCCGCAAGGCAAGCTGAAGCGCGTCGATCTCACGGGGCGCGAGCGGCACCTGCGCGGTGCCATGCAAGCCATGGCGCACGTCGCTCAACGTTTCGCGCGTTCCGCCCGACGGACCTTACCTTTCTTGGTCAAGCGCAAGGCGCGCATCGTGCCCGAAGCGGTCGCGATCGTGGATCTGGGCGCGGATCGCATCGTCGAGCAGGGGCCGATTTACGAAATCATCCTGGGCACGCCTGGCGGGCCCGCCTGGGGCTTGATGACACTCAACACCGACGCGATCGGCGTGGTGTTGGAAGGAGTACTCGGCGGCGGCGATAGCGGCGGGGCCAGCGGTCTCGGTGCAGACCTGACGTTGGCGCAAACGGCGCTGGTCGGCCGCGTCACGCGTGCCTTGGCGGAGGATTTCGCCGAAGCGGTGCGGGCCGAGGTTGGGATTGCGCTGAGCATAGAAATTCAGCACAGCATTGCCCGTGGCGACGAGCGTGAGGCCAATTTTGCCGACGGGCTGAGCGTCGATTGCGCCTTCGAGGGCATCGCGGGCGGCGCGCGGATCGCGATTGCCATCGGGGCCGAGGCGCTCGAATCCGCCGCGCGCGAAAACGAGCCCGCCGCCACCCCATCGGGTGACCCGCGCATGGCGGAAGCCTTGTGCGAAGTGCCGGTGGAGGTGATCTGCGAGCTCGGCAGCGTTCGGCTCGGACTACGTCGAGTGCTGTCGTTGCAACCTGGTCAAGTGTTGCGTTTGGACACCGCCGTCGACGATCCGGTGAGTGTGCGCATTGCCGGGGTGAAAAAGTTCGTTGGTGTACCCGTGATCTCGCGCGGCCAGTTGGCCGTCGAGGTCCGAGGTCGGCACGAAGATTGAAGAGAGTGGGGGCATGAGTGACGCTGACGTTCGCCCCCCGCTGCCCAACGCCTTCGACAACGCCTCCGCTCCGCCCCCGAAAGGGGGGAGTGACCCGCTCGGGGCGGGGGGCCGAGTTGGCGACGGTCTGAGCTTCGTGATGGATGTGCCGGTCGAGCTGACCATCGAGCTTGGCCGCAAAACCACTCGAATTGGCGAGGTTTTGCGGCTCGGTCCGGGTTCGATCTTGGAGCTGAACAAGGCCAACGGCGAACCCCTGGACGTGTACGTGAACAACCGCCTGATCGCGCGTGGCGAAGCAGTCGTGGTGGGTGAGCGCTACGGCATCCGCCTGACCGAGGTAGTCGTCAACGACGACGGCCGCGGTCGAGGTTCAAAAGAATGACACCCCTGCGTCAGCGGATTTGCGCGGTGCTCTTCGGCACCTGTTTCGCGCTGTGCGCAGTGGGGGCCCAAGCACAGCAAGCGCCTGCCGCTCCGGCCAAGTCCCCGGCTTGGCTCGCGCCCAAAAGTGCGGCCAAGCCCGCTAAGACGGCCGCAGCGGGACCCAGTGTGGGCCTAGGTCGCAGCCTGGCCGTGCTGTTCTTCGTGTCGGTGTTGGGCGGCAGTGCCCTGTACTTGCGCAGCAAGAAACACAAGGCGCCCAAGGCGCGACTCGCGCAGCTGCGCGTGGTCGGCTCCACCAAGCTCGGCGGGCGCGCGCAGTTGGTGCTGGCTGAAGTCAATGGCCGCCAAATCTTGCTCGGCGTGACCGATGGCTCCGTGCGCAAGCTCGGTTGGATGGATGTCGAGCAAGTCGCAGAAGAAGAGGACTTCGTGCCGGCTGCGCGCCCGCGCCTAGTTGCGGCCGGAGTCGATCTCGGAGCTCGCTCGCCGCGCGCGTCGGTCGAGCCGGCCCCGGCCCCCGCCAAGCGCTCCTTCCGTGATTTGTTGGCGACCGCGGTCGGCAATCTCGGTAACCGCCCGGATGACGACTCGGCCGCGCTGACCCTGGCCGCTGAAACGCAGGACACGTTCACGCGCTCGACGCCGCGCGCGGCCGAGAAGCGCGGCCAAGACGCGACGCGCAAGAACGGCAACCCGCAGATGATCGATCTCGAAGGCCAAGCCAAGGGCCTGCTCGCGCGCCTCGGAGATCCGCGCGAATGAATGCCCCCGCGGAGCTCTTGAAAGCGACGGAGCTGGCTCCGTCACTGAAGATCCTCCTCGTTCTGACGATCCTCGGGCTCTTGCCCGCGATTTTGTTGACCACGACGTCCTTCGTGCGAACGGTCGTGGTGCTGTCGTTCGTGCGTCAGGGGGTGGGTGCCGGCCAGAGCCCGCCCACCCAGGTGATCATGGGGTTAGCCATGTTCTTGACCATGTTCACGATGTCGCCCGTCGTGGAACAGATCAAGACCACCGCGGTCGACCCGTATCAGGCCGGTAAGATCAGCGACATGCAAGCCTTGGAGGTGGGCTCGCTGCCCCTCAAGCGCTTCATGCTGCGCCAAACGCGCGAAGCGGACTTGAAGCTTTTTTACGACGCGACCAGCGCGCCCTTGCCGCAGACTCCCGATGACGTGCCGATGCGCTTGGCCATGCCGGCGTTCGTGATCTCCGAATTGACCACGGCTTTTCAAATGGGCGTGGTGATTCTGCTGCCGTTCTTGGTCGTCGATCTGGCCGTCGCCTCGCTCTTGATGAGTATGGGCATGATGATGGTGCCACCGTCCACGATCGCGCTGCCCATCAAGCTACTTTTGTTCGTGCTAGTCGACGGTTGGAACCTGGTCGCTGGCTCCTTGCTCAGGAGCTACACGTGACCACCGACGGCGCGGTCGAGTTGTTTCGGAACGCGATCATGATCACGGCCCTGATCGCGGGGCCACCGCTACTCGCAGCACTGTTGGTCGGTTTGATCGTGGGCGTGCTGCAGGCAGCGACGCAGGTCAACGAAGCCAGCATCAGCTTCGTCAGCAAGCTAATCGCCGTCGGGCTGACTTTCGCCATGCTCGGGTCGTGGACGGTGCGGCAATTGGTCGACTACACCGGGCGCACGATCGCGAGCATTTCGGACGTGACAAGGTGATGGATCTCGACTCCTTGGTGCGCGCGCAAGCAGGCACCTTCGCGCTGGAGACCGTGCGAATTGCGGGCGTGGTGATCGCCGCTCCGCTGGCCTGGCTCTCGGCGCCGTTGCGCGTCCGCGGCGCGTTGGTACTGCTACTCGCCTTCGCCGCGCATGCCGAAGGCACGGGCGGGCTCGGCGAGCACTCGATCGAGCAAATGGCGTTCAGCGTGGGCAGTGAGTTCATGCTCGGGCTGGGCATCGGCTTCGTTGTGCGCTTGTTCGTCGCGGTGGCGGAAATGGCGGCCGACCACATCGCGCCGATGATGGGCATCGGAGCTGCTCAATTGTTCGATCCGCAAACCAAGTCGATGCAGAACGTGCTGTCTACGGTGCTGCGCAACTTCGCCGTGCTGCTGGGCTTGATCGCCGGCATTCATCGCGTGGTCTTGGGCGGGGTTTTGGCCAGCTTTCGCGCCGTGCCGGTGGGCACGTTGACCAATCCAGCCTTGGAGACGCCCGTGATTTTGGCAATGACCAGTGAGGCGTTGGCCACCGGCGTACGAATTGCGATCCCGTTCATCGCCATCCTATTCATGGCTCAGATCGCCCTCGCGTTCATTTCGCGCGCGGCACCGGCAATGCAAATTTTCTCGATTGGTTTCGCGGTGACGATGGCCACCGGAGCGCTGGTGATGGTGCTGGTGTTGCCCGATCTGGGTTACGAGCTGCTGGGTGAAGTGTCGCGCAGCGGCGGAAAAATAGAAACGTTGCTGACAGCAGTGCAAGCGCGCTGATCGGATCGTGAGTCATGGCTGACGACGATACGGAGAGAACGGAAGACGCCAGCCCAGATCGGCGGAAGCGGGCCCGTGACGACGGTCAGTTCCCGCGCTCCAAGGACAGCGGCCCAGTTGCCGGCACGATCGCCGCGCTGGGCGTGATCGGCGCCACCGCGGGCGATTTCGTGGGTACCATACGTGCCTTCTGTTTGCGCTGTTTCGACGATCCGCTCTCGCTCGTGCGCGGTGACGTCGGCCAGCTCGCCGAGCAAGCGGGCATGGTCTTGGTGAGCTCGTGCGTGCCGGTGGCACTGGCGGCGGCCATCGCGGGCACCGCAGTCGGCTTTCTGGAAGCCGGGTTTCATCCCAATTTCGATTTGCTCGAGGTGAAGCTGGAACGCCTCGATCCAATCAGCAAGCTGGGCCAGATGTTCTCGCCCAAGTCCGGCCTGATGAGCGTGGCCATGTCGCTCCTGCGGGTTGTGGTCGTGGGCATCGTGGCCGAGTCGGTGATGGAGAAAGAGTTCCCCAAGCTCGTCCGTCTATCGCGCGCGCCGCTGGGTGCGGCGGTTTGGGAGACGGCGCAGGTCGTGATGAGTGTCGCGCTCTGGTCGACGATCGCGCTCGGGCTGATCGCGGTCATCGACTACGGCTGGTCGTGGTGGCGTCACGAGCAATCGATCAAAATGTCGCGACAGGAGCTCAAGGACGAGCACAAGCAGCAAGAGGGTAGCCCCCAGATCCGGCAGCGCCAACGCGCGCGCGCGCGCGAGATGTTGAAGCGAGGGCTGCGCAAGGGCGTGAAAGAAGCCACCGTGATCGTCGCCAACCCGACGCACGTGGCGGTCGCCTTGCGTTACAAGCAACACGAGGGCGCGCCGACCGTGACCACCAAGGGCTACGACGAGATTGCGCTGCAGATCAAAAAGCTGGCGAAAGAAGAGGGGATCCCGATCATCGAGAATCGGCCCTTGGCGCGTGCGCTCGCAGAGCGCGTGCGGGTCGGGCGCGTGATTCCGGCCGACCTGTACGTGGCAGTCGCCGAGCTGTTGGCCATGGTCTATCGCCTCAAGAATCGCGGCATCCGCGCCTAATTTCGGGTCGAATGGGGGTTGCCCGCGGCTCTTCGAAACGTGCCGTTTGGGTCCAGAAAAGCACGGGTTCTCACGGCCTTGCGTTGACGCACGAGATCGGAGATAAACCCGCCGTGTTGAAAATCGACCTGACTGGACGCCGCGCGTTCGTCGTCGGAATTGCGGATGACGGCGGCTTCGGCTTTGCAATCGCCAAAGCGCTCGCGGAAGCGGGGGCAAGCGTCGTTGCCGGAACCTGGCCGCCGGCGATGGGGATCTTCGAAAAGCTGCTCGAACGCGGCAAGCTAGACGCATCGCGTCACATGTCCGATGGCTCCATGCTCCAGTTCGAACGCGTCTATCCGGTCGATGCCGCGTATGACACGCTAGAAGACGCACCGCAGAGCGTGCGCGAGAGCAAGCGCTACGCGAGCCGTGGGGACTTCAGTGTTTCGGGCGCGGCCGCGCGTCTGGTCAGTGATTTCGGTGACAAGCCGCTCGACATCGTCATCCATTGCCTGGCGAACGGCCCGGAGGTGCACCTTCCGCTGCTCAAAACCAGCCGTGCCGGCTACCTCGCGGCCGTCGGTGTGAGCGCCTACTCGCTGGTCTCGATGGTCCAGCGCTGGGCGCCCCTGATGCGTCCGGGCGCGTCGTTCTTGTCGCTGACCTACCTGGCGAGCGAACGCGTCATTCCCGGCTACGGCGGCGGGATGCACGCGGCGAAAGCCGCACTCGAGAGCGACACCCGCGTGCTGGCGTACGAAGCGGGCCGGGAGTACGGCATCCGCGTCAACACGATCTCCGCTGGGCCGTACGCCTCGCGCGCCGCGAGCGTGACCGGCATCATCGATGATGTGGTCGCGTACTACGAGATCAATGCCCCGATTCAGCAAAAGCTGACGACGCTCGAGGTGGCCAACGTGGCCGCATTCTTGTCCAGCTCGCTGGCGACGGGCATCACCGGTGCGACCGTCTACGTGGACAAAGGCTATCACGCGATGGGCAAGGGCGCCGATCCGGAGAAGAGCGCCTATCCACCGGAAAAGGGCAGCGCCTCGAACAAGTGAGCTCGACCAGTGGCGCTCTTTACGCTCCCAACGCGCAGCTACTCGGCTTTCATTTTCGACTGTGACGGCACGCTCGCCGACACCATGCCCATGCATCAGCAAGCGTGGGTCGCCGCGCTCCGCCAATACGGCGCGACCTTCGACTTCACCTGGGAGTTGTTCATGAGCCGCGCCGGCAAAACGATCGAGCTCACGGTCGCCGAACTCAACGCCGAGTTCGGCCTCTCGCTCGACCCCGCATTGGTCTCCGCCGCGCAGCGCGCTCAATTCGACGCGCTCGCCGTGGGCGTCAAACCGCTCGACGAAGTCGTGGCCTACGCCCGCGAACGCGCTCGAGCCGGCTGCCCCGTGAGCGTCGCCTCCGGTGGCGACGCCGTGACCGTGCAACGCACCCTGCGCACGATCGGCGTCAGCGATCTGTTCCCGATCGTCGTCACCGCGGAAGAAGTGGCCCACGGCAAGCCCGCGCCGGACCTCTTCCTACTCGCCGCCCAACGTATGGGCGTGGCCCCGGCCGATTGCCTCGTATTCGAAGACAGCCTGCTCGGCATCACGGCCGCCGAACGCGCGGGGATGGGCGCCGTGCTCGTTTCGCGCGCGGCCTGATAGAGAGAAGCGAGGAGCGCGCAGGTTCGACGCCGGGAGGCCGCCCGAAGCGTCGGTTGCGCTCTCCAACCGATGCTAGTCACGGTAGTGAATGTCGACGACGCCACCCGGGTTCGATTGGCTGACCACCTCGGCATCTTGCCCCAGGTCGGTGACGCGATCGACGTCTTGCCACTCCAAGAGGGGTTTCACGCCGTCTGTGCGTTGCAGGGTGATCTCGGAGAATCGAGTGCTCTCCGTATTCGGATAGTCGTCGCTGCCCGTGATGCGGTAGGCCTCGAGCGTTTCCACGCACCAGGTCAACTCTTCCTCCGTTTGTGTGTCCAACTCGGTGTCGTCGATGCCGGCGAACGAACAATGGTACGAAAAGCCGGCAGCAGACTGCTCCAGCAACTTGATTACACCCGTCAGTCGGTCGCCGGGATGAACCTTGACCAGTTTGGAATGGAATGCCTGCCCTTGCCGTCCGCCCACTTGCCATGACCCGACCGACCAAAAATTCCCGCCGCCGGCATGCGAACTTCCCCACTGCAAGACCGGCTGTAGGATTTGGCTGGAATTTTGAATCCCATTGAACAAGAAGAGTAGCTGACCCGAATGCGCGGTCGGCGCAGGCGGAACGGTCCAGCTGGTCTTGAACGTTTTGACGGGAGCTCCCAAGTTCGTGTAGTCGGTGTAGACGATCCAGCCGCTGCCGACTGTGCGCCCTTGCACGAGCTGCCGCGGCATGACTGGCAGGCCTGCGGGTAGCCTCGGGGGCGCGCCGAGATCGGCCAGCTCCAGTCCGTGTGCGTCGACTTTCTTCATGCGCCCCTGAATCATACGGAGCGAGTAGCCGGGCTCGACGTGGTAGATGCTCGAACGAGGCCGGTAACCTCCAGGGGCTAATACCAAGGGCTCGATGGGGAAAGTTTGTGTCATTGGGTCCTTCGGAGCATGGATTACCGCAAATTCCGAACGATGAGGAGGGCCCGAAATGGAACTGTAATGACAGCGATGCGAGCGTGTCGCACCCTGTCACGAACGAGAGTCACAGCTTTGGACGCGGGAACGGATCTTGAAAAGATTGGCGGCGTTTTCCCAACACAACCGACGGATCGCATCCGACGCTAGGTTGCCGGTCTCGAGCAGTAGAGTAATGGGATCGCTGTCGTGATCGAGGTGGGGGAAATCAGTTCCGAGTAAGAACCGATCGGAGCCGATGTGCTCGATCACGCTCTCGAACAGAGCCTCGCCGGGTTCGAATGCGATCCAGCACTGCTCGCGAAAGTAGGTCGAGGGTGGTTTCTTGACGCACGCCGTGACTTCGTTGTGAAGCTTTCGGTATTCGAGTTCGTCGAGCCGCCACAGCCAATATGGCAGCCAGCCGCAGCCGGCTTCGAGCACGGCGACGCGTAGGTCGGGATTTTGGCTGAGTACGCCGCCCTCGATGAGTGACAGCAACGCGAGCATCGCTTCCAGCGGATGCGAACACGCGTGCTGACCGAAACGCGTTGCGTAGCGGTCGACTCCTGCGGTGGTGAGGTTGGCGTGCGTTCCCTCGTGCAGCAATACGGGCAGATCGTGAAACTGACAGGCTTGCCAAAAGCGCTGGTAGTCTGGATCGGCGAGCGTGCGCCCCTGGATAGGATTTGGTCTCAAGACCACCGCGACCGGATCTTGAGCCAGCGCTTCGCGGAGATCAAAAACCATCTGTTCCGGATCGTGACAGGAAAGGACACTCGCCGCGAGCAGTCGCTCGGGGTTGGCTCGGCGCAAATCGAACAGCCACCGATTGTAGGCTTTGGCATAGGCGCGTGACAGAGGTGCAGAGATGTCGTCATCGTGAACTAGGTAGCTCGCATAGGTCGGTAACAGGATGCCTACGTCGATACCCAGTCGATCCATATTTGCGAGTTGCCCCGCCGCCGATGCACTGGCACTGAGCTCCGCTCCTCGCAACAGGGCTTGCGCTCCCAGTTCAATGTAGGCGGGCTCGGGCATCCCGCGATAAAGCGGGGTGCCTTTGACGGCCGGCACGGGAGGGGTCGGCAAAAGGGCCTGCGTGCCGAGCCGTTGGAGACGTTCGGTCATCGATTCGTTGCCTGTCGGCCAGTCTTGCCACTTTGGAGCCCACGCCCTGAACTTCGACGGCAGGTAGTCGGCCCATAGTGACAGGGGCTCGATGACGTGGCGGTCGGCGTCGAAGATCTTGAAACCGTTGCGCATCACTCGGCCCCTCGGATCAGAGCAAGAGCTCGATCGGGTTCAGCATTTCTTCGGTGTTCGGCCGTGCCAAGCGGCCGAGGCGCTGTGGAACCATATAGAGTCGTCCCGACGCGAAGCGGGGCCAAAAATGGCGAAGCCCGGGCACGATGACCTGAGCCACCGACAGCCCGAAGTCCGGCCGCGTCTTGTTGACGATCATCAGCTCGAGGCCGGCGTTCACCATGGCCTGCCTGCAATGCTCGATTGCTTGGAACAGAGTGCGATGCTTGATTTCCGGCAGCGCGTCGGGTGTCAGTGGCTCTTGCGTTGGATCGGGAAACAAATACGGTTCGGCAGGCAGGTCTTCGAGATATCGCGCGCTCGTCCGTCGTTGCACCGGGTCGAAGAGTTGGTTGAGCTCGGTCAACGCCCGCAAGATGCCGTGTTTGGCGCTGAGATGGCAGCCAAATCCGAGCGTGAAATCGCTTCGCTCTTTGCCATGCGCGACGGCGACGAACGACGGAATACCCAAGTCGTGAGTGAGACTCAGCACCCAGACATCGAACCCAAGTGCGGTATACTCCGCGATCATCGCGTCAAAAAACGGGTCATTGAACGCGGACAGAGCCACCGCAGGTTGAGCCAGCGCGTTGTACCACCAGATGGCCGCCGCATCGCGTTCGACCAGCTCCAGAACGCCGTGCAGGATCGCCTCCTCCAAGCAGTTTCCCGAGGCGGTGCCGTTGGGATTGTGGTCGCAAAAGACTCGTCCGGAGGCGGTTGGTGCTTCGGCGAAACAATACGCGAGCGGAACGTAGCGACAAACGTCGGTCTCTAGCGACCACGCAGGGATCCAATCGATCGTCGCGTCGGCATCGAACGGCAACGGGATTCTGCGACGAGCGTCGGACGTATGCCGATTCAGCTCGTCACGCCGGGCGAATTGACGCTCGCTGAACTGCTGCAGTGAATCTGGATGGATCGCCGAATCTCCGAGCGCGCGCAGGGTGCTGCGCAATCTCGCCTCGTCTCCCTGATGAACGGAGCTCACGCGCTCGAGTGCTTCGCACAGGGCGCTCGCCCGGGCCTGTTCATCGGTTCGGCCCTTGCCTGCGCAGGCCTTGTCGAAGACATGGGTCTTGCCTTCGAACCGCTGTGGACACAGCAGATAGCCCGAGCTGTAGACCGCTCTCGTTTCGGTGTATCGGTCGGGCATGGGCTTGACGTGGGTGACAGGCCCCGTCAGCGGACTCACCAAGTGTCTATAGCGCTCGAACGTTTTCGATGGAGTGCAGATGCGGTAGCCGCCGTCCGATTCGATGGGGGCCAGGTTGGGGTCCAATCGCACGGGTTCTCGTCCGAGGCGCTGCATCCAGTCACCGTCGCCGCATACCGAACATTGCGGTCTTCGGAGCACGCGATGGGCGGTGGTTTGCAGCGATTCGACTTCGAGCTCGATGAGCGCGCTGGCCGGCACGTCAGCCGTTTGCGATACCGCAAGATGGTGCGCCACCAAAACCGCCGTCAGGTTGCAAACACCGACGACCGCGGGCGCGAGCTCTGCCAATGGTGCTGTCACGGAGCGGCCGCCTGGTAGCTGCCGTTCCAAGAATTGCTCCACCGGATGGGATCGCTCGAGCGCGTGCCGAAGACATTCCCAACACGGGCCGCCCGCCATGGAGAAAATCGGTCCGATGAACGGCCGAGTTCCGCACGGCTTAATTGGCAGCCAGGTGATGCCTTCTGCGCGCTGTCTCCGTGCGTATTCGCGGAACGCAGGATCGCGGTAGTCGTGTGTGAGCGCGATTCGCCACGCGGGCCGCTTGGCGCGCCCGGTGGCCCCAACCGTGACGCCGGCGGCCGCCAACGCGCTGATCATGGCGTCTTGCCAGGCGGGTTTGACGGTGCCGACTGCATCGACCTCAACCAATGCCGAAGTCGGGTCGACTCCGAGTTGGCTCCAGAATGCCGCCTGACCCGCAGGCGTCGAGTCGGCAGAGATTGCCAACAACCCCGCTTCATTCAGCTCCTCGACGGCGAAGATCGTCTCGGCCTCGCTGATACGCGGTAACGCCGCCACGAGTAGCTCGCTCAGCGTTCGCCGGCCGTCGATGAGCAAAGCCACCGCGGCCGTGGGATGGCCGGCGATGACCGAGCGTTGAGTTTCTGAAACGGTGAAGACGACGCTCCCCGCCAGGCTATGCACGCCCAGATGCGGTTTGAACCGAAGGACCGTATCAGACGTGAGGGCGAGCGCGGAGGTCGGCACTAGCAGCCACAGGTCAGCGGATAGAGCGCCCCAGTGCTGTTGTAGCTCGTGAGGGCGACAGGAAGCGCAAATGTGTCGAGGTCTTTCGGCTTGTTGGGCAAGTGCATCACCAAGCGATTTGCGGGAAGGTTGCGCCACTTGCCGCCCGCCGGCTCCCTCGGCTCGTAAATCGCCTCCTTCGCTTCGACGAACGAAAACGTCATGTTCCAGGGCACGGCGTAGCCCAAGAACGTGACCAGGGCCGCATTGCCGTCGCTCACGTTTTCGGGTTTTGGAGCAACGTTCTGTCCAGCGCCGTTCGTCGGCGGGGTACCAAAGACGCCCGTGTGGATTGGGAATAGCTCTTCCGAGGTGCCTTTCGCGCTCGTCGTGGCTTTCGTGCCCTTCGCAGCCCTTGCGGCCGGTGCGGCAGTTGTTGCCTTCGCGGCAGTTGTTGCCTTCGCGGCAGTTGTTGCCTTCGCGGCAGTTGTTGCCTTCGCGGCAGTTGTTGCATCGATTGAACCGGACTGGGCTTGCTCGTGCCAAAGGAGCGCGAGCAACCTCACGATGACAGCTCCGAATTCGAAGAACGACTGAAGATCGCCGAGCCCTGTCGGGAGCGTTCCGATAGCAGCACCGGGACCGGGACCCGGCTCCCCCTTGACCCCGCCCGAGTCGTCAATGGGCGGCAGTCGCAACGGGAATTCAGTAATTCCGCTCCCGAAAAACGAGGGGAACTGCGCGTAATAAGCAGCGAGCGCCTCGGCGTAATCGTCTTGTTTCTGGGGCGGGCCGGGAAGGTAGATCGTGACGTTGTTGGGCGGACCCGTCCAGCCGGAGTTCCCGTTCAGGCCGTAATGAATCTGCGATTCACCCAAAATCTTGAACTCCAAATCCAAGTCATCCCATGGCCACGCGAACCCGGGGCAGTAGGTGCTCATCACCTTGTCGTGCGAGAAGGGGCGACGCGTACCCGGCGCTTCGACTGCTTTCAGCGTCTTGGCAAATTGTTTCTGGTCTCGCCACAGGCCGGCGATGGCGCGGAGGTAGGCGAGGCGAAACGCGATCAGCGGATCCAAACCTGCGTTGCGATTGAGCGTGCTCGGCCGCGTCGTGTGCGGTGAGCTACCGTTCGTGGGTCCGGCCTTCGACGCGGGTTTTGCGGCGGGTTTGCCCGAGGTCTTTTTAGATTTTGCCATCATTTACTCCAAGGATTGTAGACTTGCTTGCCCAGCGACAAGGGTGGACTGTTCGGGCGCCGCGAGCGCGGTGGATGACGAGTTCTTGCGCCAGGTGAGTAAGGTTTCTTCCGCGAGCGTCGCCGTACGCTCGAGTCCGCGTGTGCGCCCAAGCGCGATCGCCTGCTCCAACGCTTCACAGGCTTCGGCCAGGCGCGAGGGCATGGACCGGTAAAGGTAATTGGCTCGCCAACGATGCAGTTCGGGTTCGAGTGCACGGTCGTCGTTTCGATGGCATAGCGCGAGGCACTCATCGACCTGACTGAGTGCAGCTTCTGGCCGGTCTTGCTCTGCGTCCGTTTCGGCGGGTAAAGCGCCATAATAGTGAAGAGCCAAGCGACAACCCATCCCTGACAATATCTTGAGGATGTGGCGCGCCGTATCAGAGGAGCCGGTCGCCCAACCGTGAATTACGGTGCCGTAGCCCTCGAACGCGGGCAGGCCATATTTGGCCGAGAGTCCCAAGAGTTCTTCTGTCGCTCGGCGAGCGCCGTCGCGATCGCGGGAATACTGACAAACAATGGCCTTGTAGAGCAAGGCGATTCCGAGCGACGGGATGTGACCGATGGTGCGCGCACGCTGGAGGGCCTGATCAGTGCAGGCCATCGCAGCATCGGGGCCATGCGAGAACCAGCGGACGAGCCCTAACGTCGCGCTCGCCCATACGAAACTGTCGAGTCCGAACCGACCTGCTTGGTCGTCGGCTTTCGGATCGTATAACTCGAGCGAGCGTTGCAAGGCTTCGGCCGCAGCGATGAAGTCGCCGTCGGCATGCAGGGCTAGCCCCCGCAGCGTTGCGCCGGCGGCCTGCGAGCTTCGATCGTGCGAGGCGGCAAACACCTCGAAACGTTCGGCCAGCTGCCGACACTCACCGCGGTTGCTCGCGACATGATGGTAGAGGAACGCATGATAGAGCGTGGGTAACACGAGGCTGGGGTCGTCGGCGTTCGCGAGTTCTTGCAGGAGGCTCATCGAGCGATCGACCGCCGTGCGCACTTCGGGATCGGCCCAGCCGCGCATGGCCATGAGAGTCTGTGCGAAAAGACCGTTGACTTCCAACTCCTGTGCCGGCCGCGAAGGCGTGCGCAGTCGAGTCAGCCAATGCATGGTCTGGCGCGCCTGTACGAGCGCTTCCTGCAGGGCGAAACGCTGTAACGACACGGTTGCGGCCTTGGTGCCGTGGGCGACGGCCGTCTCGAAGTCATCGGCTTCCGCGTAATGTCGCGCAAGCTCCGCCGGTAGCGCCTGAGGCACGTTCGCTGCGCTCCCCTCCAGAACGCTCGCGATGCGCCGGTGAACGGCGCGCCGCACGCTGCGCGGCATGCTTTCGTACGCGACATCGCGCAGCAGCGCGTGGCGGAAGCTATAGTGTCGCCCTTCGACGTGCCGGCGTGGCAAGAGTAGTTCGCATTGAATGAGGAGCTCGACGTCCACATCGACAGCGTCGGCGCTGCGCGCCGATGCCGCAGCCAAGACGTCGTGCGAGAATTCACGACCGATGGCTGCCGCGACGCGGGCCGTTTCCGCGGCCGGCCCGAGGCGCTCGAGGCGCTCGGCCAGTGAACCCTGGAGCGAAATTGGCACGGACGTAGCGTCGAAGTCCGCGGGCAGACGGTAAACACCGTTTTCTTCGAGCAGGGCCCGCTCGAACAAATTTTGCGTGAGCTCCTCGACGAACAGGGGCACACCGTCCCCCCGGGCGATAACGAACCGGATCACGTCGTTGGCCAGGGGGCGGCCGTTCGAAGCGCGGGTGACCAACTCTTGCGAGAGCTCGTCGCTTAGTACCGATAGTTCGAGGCTCGAAACGTCCTTCTCGTCCCAGGGAGCAGCAAATTCGGGCCGCGCCGTGAGCGCCAACAGAGCCCCGGCGCTGCGCTTCGCCGATAGCACGTAGGTCAGGAATTCGAGCGTCGTCGGGTCTGCCCAGTGCAGGTCCTCGAGAGCGAAGAAAGTCGGGCCGTCCGCGAAGAGCAGGCTCTCCAGAGCAACGAACAATAATTCACGCTGCTTTTGAGGTGAGTGCTGACCCTGCGCCGGGCTGACTTGGTTGGAGATGGCGAGCCACTCACAGACCACCGCGGGCACCTCCGTGGTGTCGGCCCCGGCTCGTTCGAGCGCACTCGTCACGCGGCTAGCGGCCTCGTCCGAAGATTTGGATTCGCGAATGCCGAGATGGTCGCGCAACAGCTCGAGCAGGGGATAGAGCGCGACGTTTCGATGCTCGGGCATACACCGACCATCGAAGGTCGTGCGACTGTTCGCGGTGGTCGTGCGCCAGAACTCGTAAAGGAGCCGCGTCTTGCCGATACCGGAAGGCCCCCTGAGCAAGAGTGCAACCGTTGCTCCTTCGCGAGCGCGCTCCCAACCTTCGCTCAGCAGCATCAGTTCACGGTCTCTGCCTAGAATCGAATTGGCCACGTACCTTCGCGGAACGATGGCGAACCCACCCGGGCGCTCGCCGAGAAGTCGATGGAGCTCGCCGGCGCCCTGACCGGCGCTGGTTTGCGTAGGCTCGACCAGCATGTGACTCTTCAGCAGTTGCACCGCTGCCTCGCTGACGAGGAGCTCACCTGGTTGGGCGATCGCTTCGAGTCGCATGGCCGTGTCGGGCGTTTGCCCGATCGGCACGTGGTTGCCAGACACGAGGATGGTCCCGGCATGAAGCCCGACTCTCAACTCCAATCGCAGACCGTTGGCTTCTAGTCCGGCGCTACGCCGTCTCACGTCGGCTTCGAGCTCGAGCGCCGCCAGCGCGGCCGCTCGTGCGGCCGAGTCGCGTGGTTCTGGATAGCCGAAAAACGACAGCACTCGTTGTCCCAAGTTCCCGGCTGAGTAACCACCGAATTTGGCAACCGTGTCGCGGCCGAGGTTCAGTTGGTCGCGCGTCAAGGCTTCCAGAACCTCCTGATCGGCGCCGTCCCCGAGGGCTACCACACCGAGGCTCCAGCTCATCGCGGTCACCCCGACGCGGCGCACCGATGGTAGGCTCGCTTCCCAGTTCTCGACAGTTTCTTGAGTCGGCGCTTCGCGCGTCGTGGTGAAACGGAGGTTCGTCTCGAAAGTGCCGACCAAATCATCCATGCGGATGTTTGACAATTCCTCGAACACGTTCGCCGCCGAGCGGGCCCGACCCCGTAGGTCCTTGCGGAGGACGCGGCTGAGCAGCGGGCCGATCGGGTGTGCGGCGATGCCGGCTGGCATCAAGACGTCGCTCGGACCCAACTGCTGGTAAAGGAGTTCGGCCAGCGTGCCGCTGCGAATGACCGGTGAACCGAGGAGGCACTCCAGGAAGACCAGTCCCCAAGCGTAGAGATCAGACTGGGGAGTCGCTGGTTCCCCGCGAAGTTGCTCTGGCGCGGCGTACGCCGGCGTGCAGAGAATCTCGCCGGCGTTGGTCAAGCTGGCTTGCTCGGTGCCGGCAACGCGGGTGAAGGTTCCAATACCGAAGTCCACCAACTTGACGTTGGGCTGGCTGCCGGTCCCCATGACCATGACGTTCTGCGGCTTGATGTCGCGGTGCACGATGCCCTCTGCGTGCGCACAGGAGAGGGCGTCGAGTACCTGGGCCATGATGGTTTTGACCTGGTTCGGCTGGAGGATCCGTCTCCGCCCGAGGATGTCGCTCAGGGTCTCTCCCGGAACGAACTCGAACACGGCGCAGAGCTCGCCGAGATCCGTCTCGAGAGTGTCGAGCAGCGCGACGATGTGAGGATGGCGGAGCCGTGCGAGCAATTGCGTCTCTCGGTGAAAGCGCGAACGCTGTCGCCGGGTGATGTTTTCAGAAGCACCGGAATCGATGTGGAGCACCTTCACGGCGACGGATTGGCCCGTGCTCAGCTGGGTTGCCCGATAGACGGTTCCGAAGCCGCCCCTGCCGAGCAGTTCCGCGATCGAATATCCTTTCAGCGTGCCGTAACGCCAACCGCTGTGATCGTTGTTGGTTGCGAATTTCATCTGCTGTCTCCCGAGTTTCAGACTCTCCGGACCGAAATCGCGTCTGTTCCGATGCGAATGAGGTTTCTTTGCCGCTGGATGATCGCAGCCGGATCCCCGATATCCTGATCGCGGAACGCTTGTCGAACTCGGAAAACATCCACGTTGATCTGCTCTTTGGACGCGCGCAGCATCGACTCGACGTTGTCGACCAAAACCCACCCGCCTGGTGCCGGTGTGGCCGGTCGCGATGACAGTAGCCCGAGACGGACTCTAGCCAAGGTTAGGAGCAAGTAGTACGCGGATCTGCTGCCCAGCGATACTTCACCGCCGCTCCATTTCATGTCGAGCTGAACGCATTCCTCTGCTGCGGACACGCTGAACACGAGTTCTATATCGCGTACGCAAAGTCGCTGCTGGGCTCCTTCCGTAGCGGCGGTCGCCGAGGATATCCCGCCAGTGGTAAACTGAAAGCGTTCGCCGCCGACCAAGACTTCGGCCCCTTCCGTGAGGGACACGGTTTCGTTGGTCAATGCGGACTCGCGCCACCAGGATCCACGCTCGTCTCGGTAAATCGTCAGCTCTGGTGCCGTGGCAGACGGTAGTACGCACAGGCCATCGCTGACCTGGATTGTCGAGTCACCATTTGCGCAAACGAGCGTCGCAAGCGAAGGGGGCGCCGACGCATCCGTGAGCACGAACCTGTTGTCGCGACTCCCGAAAGAGACCTCGGTGCCTTCGGATATTTCCCGAACCGTACCCGGCGCGAGCGGAGAGCCATTCAAAAAAGTTCCATTTCTGCTGTGCAGATCCTTCAACTGCCATGAGCCGCCATCCCAGCGAATGGACGCGTGACGACCTGAAACACGGCGCTCGTCCAACCTCAGATTGGCGGTCGAGGACCGACCCAAGATCTGGTGCCTATGAAGCTGGTAGAGCTGACCTGAGCTTTTTGCGAGCAATTTGCCCACGAGCGACTCCTTTCTGAACCCGCAGGGCCCTACATGACCCGTCTTTTAGCCCAGCCCGTAGCCGACAAACATTACAGGAGGATTTCCGTCGCGTCGACGGCGCAAGCGGCGCGCACGTGAAGCCGCGCTGTGCACTGAACGTTTCCGGAAATCGAATTGGAGACTTGAGCCCAGTGGGCGTGGGTCCTGGCATTTCGAACCGCACTTCGTCATCAAGTTCGTCGGAAATGAGTGGGAACAATGGACCATCCGACGCGCGACTTGCAGACCGCGACAAGCCCGTTGCGTCGGCCTGCCGGCTGGAGCAATCAATTCAGTGCCTAGGAACATGACCGGGACAATTCGCGGGTCAGCGGTAGGTCCGCGCGTGCGGACATCGCTTGAATCCCCTCTGCTGAGCCGGTTGCAAGTCGCTCTGTCGGCGGCCAACGGGCAGGGGTGGATTGACGGGTGATGTTGGTTGTAGAACTCAGTTCGGGCTTCACGCAGCCTACGACCCATCGAGGCGTGCTACTCGATTGATCCTGGTCCCGATTGCGATCTAGGCGGGCGCGATTCGAGAGTCGGAGAAACGAAGAGTGAGTGGATCAGTTCGCTGCGACCAGAGACCCCTTGGCGTCGAAAGACGGATGCGAGTTGATTCGCAATGGTTCTGACGGAAGTCTGGCGCAGAGTTGCAATCTCCCGGTGCGAGTGGCCCTCGACGAGGTAGCGCACCACCTCGAATTCAGCCGCTGGCAATAGGCCCCTCATGCGCTGCTCAGGGCGGGGCATCGAAAGGCATTGCAATTCCACGCCTGCTCCGTCGAAGAAACTAAATGACGCGACGCGGCGGAAGTCGCCTTCGCGCGCCGACTTCGCGGCCAGCATCAAGAACGGGTTCACTCGCGAGGTGGTCATCGCGACTCCCATTAGCGCGAGCGCCTGTCGCGCCGATACCGCGATGGTCGCCGCCGACAGACCGAGTTCAATGGCGACTATTTTCTGGCATTGACCACTCAGCACTCGCTCCAAGACCTCTAAACGTCTACCCGACAGCTTACGGAGCGGGCGTTCGTTGTTTGCGAGCACGAGGTAGCAACGGGCCGGCCCGAAGAAGCCCTCGACGACCGTACTGGTCCCGTCGACGAGCTGGCTCCAAACGAGAGCCATGGGGACCTCGCTGCTCGTTCTCCCAGGCTCGAACTGTCCCGCAACGTCCCGGATTGTTTCCAAAGTCATGCCCACTCCTTAAATGTCCACTCCAATGGCTCGATGCACGGCGTCCAACCGTGACTGATCACTAGGCGAACCATCCGGAGCTGACCATTTCAGCGGGATATCAGCGTGCGCGGGCCGCTCGCGAACCGATTGGCCTGTTCAACTGAGTTGCCACGGCCCGAACCGAGCTGCGATTTCGATTCGCCGATCGCTGCGGGCTACGGGGTGCCGTGATCGCTGGCGCGAGGAAACTGGTCCTTGCTGATGCCGACGTCGGGCGGCGTATCGTTCTCGATTGACGGAAAGCCGGCCCGGGGGGAGTACGCACGTGAAGATTGGCATCTCTCGTGTTGGCGCGAGTTCGAGAGCCATGATCAACTACGGCCGATCGGAATTTCTTGTCCGCAGCGAGTCTTCGGATCCTGTACCTAGGGCGAGCAGTTGGACGCGATGCACATGAATCAGAGCTTCACGGCCGGGGCATTGGGCGGTCGCGCGGGGTCTGCGCGCGCCGTCAACCGCTCTTGATGATCGTCTCGGCCGTCAGCGGTTGGGTCGCGATCAACCGCTTTTCGCTGTGGAGCTCGCTGGCCGCCGAATATGCAAAACCGCGCTGCGGGCGGGCGAACAAGTAGCCTTGCAAGAGCGAAGCGCCGTTCTCGACGAGCACATCGCGCTCTCCAATCGTCTCGACTCCCTCGCATACCACCTGGATTGCCAAATCGTGCTGACAGACCTGGAGCATCGACTTGACCAAGGCTCTTTTGCGGGGAGTAGTGTCGATGTCACGGATCAGCGACATGTCGAACTTCACGATGTCGGGCTCGAGTGCCGTGAAGCACGACAAGCCGGCGTAGCCTGCGCCCAAGTCATCGATGGCGATTTGGTAACCGAGCTTGCGCAGCTCTGAAAGCCGCGCCTTTACCTCGGGGATACCGTCGAGCGACTTCCTTTCCGTGATTTCCAACACCACCCGGCGAGCATGGCAGGACAGTGCCGACTCGACGGAATAGAGTTCCGGGTCTGCCAAATCGCTCGCGTGCAAATTGACGAAGAGCGCGCAGTCTGCCGGCGCCCCTGCGATCTCGGAGCTGACCCGCAAGCGGATCATTCGGCCGAGCTCTTGGACTCTTCCCAAATGCTCAGCAGCCGCGAATAGTTGGTCCGGTCCAGAAAAAGTGCTCTCGCCGGTTCGCACCAAGGCTTCGAAGCCGAAAGCAGCTCCCGCGACCGAGACAATCGGCTGATAGACCATGAATAGCTGGCGCAAGGCGCTATCGAAGCGCTCTTCCAGCGAGCCAGCCTCCGTTCGCCATCCCTCGTTCTCGCACACCTCGAGTGCGCGACGTTTCAAGGAGGCGAGTCGATACATGGCTGCGGCCGCCCGCACCGTCTCGCCCAAGACCAGCGGTGTCACTGGTTTCAGCAAATAGCGGAAGCTTTGGTGCTCGACGGCCGCGATGGTGCTGCGCAAGCTGGGACGCCCGGTGAGAATAATCACGGGGACTTCGGTGTCGAATTGACGCACCACACGCAACAGGTCGATGCCATCCATGCCCGGCATCATCAAGTCGGTCACGATCACCAGGTATCGGTCGCCACGTCGCAGACGTTCGACGACGCCCTCGGCGGACTCGCAGCTATCGACGACGAATCCGGCTGCGATCAGGATGCGCTGATAGGCCGCTCGCAGACCCAACTCGTCGTCCACGACGAGGACCCGTCCGCCGTCAACACCAGCGGCGTCGTGCATGGCCTGCAGTACGGCGCATATCGTGGCGAGATAAGGTGTCGGGGGTGCGAGGCGCAGCGCAGCGTACAACCAGCGAGCCTAAGCCCCGTAAAGCTCGACTTCGCACGGCGCACACACGCCGTGGCTCACATTGGTGGATTGGGCACCCAGTAGCCCGGGTGCCCAATCCCAAATCGATGGCTCGTCGGCGCGCCGAACCCTTCCGCACGATTCGCAAGCCACGATCATGCCGCGAACGTCCGTGAAGAGTCGCATGCGGTCGTCAACCGCTGCCCGGCGCTCGAGCCACGAAGTTTCGATCACCAATGAGTGGATGACCACGAGTCCGTGCCCGCCTGCCATCGCTTGCGCACGCATTCTAAACTTGCGATAGGCGTTCGGACTGGAACACTCGTAGATGTGTGTCCACGTGTGGGAGAAGGCGAGTACGCGCTCGAATCGACTCTGATAATAGTCGCGCAGTGAGGGTGTCAGATGGTTACCGATCGGGCCAAGCGAAGCCCAATCGCTGGCGAGCTCGGGAGCGCCATTTTCTAGGGCGAAACGCCGCCAGCCCTCGTTCACGAAGCGCAGCGCCAAATCTGGACCCAAGAGGTAAGCACTCTCTCGCTCGGTTTCGAGAGCAGCGCAGATCCCTGCCAGTCCCGCCGAGTTCGGGAAGCTTGCAAGGCTGGACGCGGAGCGCACTGACGGGCAATACGGCCAGCGCCGTATAAATGATTAGCAGCCACAGCCCAACTTGGAGCGGCACTCGGGCATCGGTCAATTCCGAATCTCCGCCTTACAGCGAACTTTGGCCGATCCAAACTGCGCGCGATCGTGGGCGGCATCGACCGCTAATTCAGCCCTTCTTTTTTCGCGCTCTCGCGACGTGCCCGACATTCGCGTCGCATCTTTGCAACACCCCCTCGGATTTGATTTCTGCCATCGGTGCGCAGCAGCTATTCGATCAACCTCGCGCATTCGCAGAGTCGATCGACATCGATTCGTGCTCAGGCCATTGCAGCGTATTCTCGAACTATCGAAGACTCACCGTCTCCGGCAACAATCGGGCCACCCCCTCGACACTCAACGGGAAGAAAGTGGGTGTCGAACTCGGAAAGTGTGACACCCTGAGCTGTCCGTGCTGAGGCGGCTGCGAAACGAGGAGGCTGGATGGGACTCGAACAAACCGGACCAACAGCCATTTGGCGGTCGGCGATCCGAATCAAGAGAGGATTGCCGATCCGTCCACATCGTGATTGAAAATGGCGATTTGCGCGGGGAAAATTCTGCCCTGCGTCAGCTCAACGAGCTCCTCTTGCGTCGAGCGGCGGCCGCCGAACAGGCGTTCGCGACGCTCTCGCGTGGCGAGGTCGACGCCATCACGCTCGGGTCGTCGTCATCGACGCCGTTGCTGCTGCATGCCGCTCAAGAGGAGCTGCGCAGTAATCAAAGACTGTGGCGATCCATCTTCGACGGCGCTCTCGACGCAATGCTGCTCACCGACGACGCGGGGCGGTGTGTCGATGCGAATCCCGCTGCATGCGCGCTGTATGGCATTGCTCTCGAACAGCTCATCGGTTGCGGTGTCGAACTGATGGGGCCCGAGTTGGTTGGCGATGCGCAGCGGCGAACCCTGTTGGCACGCGGAAACCGCCGTGGGACCTTCAACCTGACTCGTCCGGATGGCGCGCGCAGCGTGGAGTACAGGTCGGTTCCGAACGTGGCGCCGAATTTGGATTTGTTCGTCCTGAGTGACGTGACCGAGCGTGTGGAGGCCGAGCGCAACGAGGCCGTCTTTCGTGGCGAGCTGCGCGCGAGTCGAGACTCCCTAGAGGAGGCACAGTCTGTCGCGCACGTTGGAAGTTGGACGTCAGGGGTCGGACCCGGCGAACAGCTGCTCTGGTCAGCCGAATGCTATCGCATCTTCGGCATTCCGGCCGGAACGCCTATGACGGTCGAGTCGTTTTTCGAATACGTGTCCCCCGCCGATCGTGAACGCGTACTCCAGGCCAGCCGCGATGCCACCGAACGCGGCGCCGCCTATGACATCGAACACCGCGTGCAGCGCTCCGATGGTGTACTAGCCTGGGTTCGCGAGCGCGCGGTGGTCGAGCGCGACGCGCTGGGGCGCCCCATCCGCTTGCTCGGTACGGTGCAAGACGTGAGTGACCGGCACGTTGCCCTGGAGGCATTGCAGGCCAGCGAGTTGCGCTATCGGCGCATCGTCGAGAACACGTCGGAGGGCGTGTGGACGTACGACGCGCACGGCGTCACCACCTTCATGAACGCGCGTATGTCCAGCATGCTCGGCTATACCGGCGCTTCCGAGGGGATCGGAACGCCCATCCCGGCCACGTTGGCCGCGTGGTGTCAGCTCGCGGCCCCCCAGAGAGCTCCGCCCGAACCACGAGGCGGGGCCGGGCGTGTGGATGTCGCGCTGCGGCGAAAGGACGGTTCCGAACTCTGGACGTCGATTCAGGTAAGCCCGATTTTCAGCGCCGATGGTAGCTTCGACGGTGCGGTCGCGCTCGTCGCCGACGTCAGTGGTCATCGCCTCGCAGACGTGGCGCGCGCACGGCTCGCCGCAATCGTCGAATCGTCGGAAGACGCGATTTTGAGCGCCACCCTCGACGGCACCATTACCAGTTGGAACAAGGGTGCCGAGACACTCTATCGCTATCCTGCCAGCGAGATGCTGGGTAAATCGATGTTCTTGCTGATCTCGCCCGCGCACATGCAGCAGGACCGGGACATGCTGGCGGCCGCTGCCCGCGGTGAGGCCGTACGTCAGTTCGAGACCGAACGGTTGCGAAGGGACGGCGCAGTCATCGAAGTTGCACTCACGTTGTCTCCCGTGCGCGACGTGAACGGAACCGTGATCGGCGTGTCGAAGATCGTCCGTGATTTGACCGCGCGTCGACAGACCGAGGCCGCGCTGCGTCGCAGCGAGGAGCAGTTTCGTCAGGCGCAGAAGATGGAAGCGGTTGGCAGGCTCGCGGGCGGTGTTGCCCATGACTTCAACAATCTACTGTCAGTCGTGCTGAGCTATTCGAGTTCCGCCCTCGAAAGCCTCGAACCGAGCAATCCGCTGCACGCCGACGTCAAGGAGATCGAGATCGCCGGCAACCGGGCGACGGAGCTGACCCGGCAGTTGCTTGCGTTCAGCCGGCAGCAGGTTCTGCAGCCGAGGGTAGTCGACCTCAATCGCACTATCCTGGGGATGAAGGGCATGCTCGCACGTCTGCTGAGCGAAGACATCGAATTGAGCATTTTGCCCGGGACCGGCCTCGGCAGCGTGCTCGCCGATCAGGGGCAGCTCGAACAAGTCTTGATGAACTTGGCCGTGAACGCGCGAGATGCCATGCCGGACGGGGGGCTGTTGACGATTGAGACGACCAATGTCGAACTGGACCCGCTCTACGTTGGCGCACACTTGGGAGTGCAACCAGGCGCGTACGTGAAGCTGACGATCGGTGACACGGGCGCGGGGATGGATGCTTGCACACGCGCGCGCATCTTCGAGCCTTTTTTCACTACGAAGGAGCAGGGCAAAGGGACGGGGCTCGGCCTCTCGACGGCGCTCGGCATCATCGAGCAGAGTGGCGGTCATATCGACGTTTTCAGTGAAGTCGGCCACGGTTGCCGGTTCGAAGTTTTCTTGCCGCGGACGGCGCGAATTGCTCCGACGCGGGTGGAAGCCACGTCGCTTGCTTTGCTGCACGGCTCGGAGACAATCCTACTGGTCGAAGACGAGACACAGGTGCGCCGCGCCGCTTGCGCGATCCTTCGCAGGCGAGGCTACGACATTCTGGAAGCCGCCAACGGCGAAGAAGCGTGCCAGATGTCGCAGACCTCCGCCAAAAGTATCCACTTGTTGCTCACCGACGTGGTGATGCCCCGCATGGGCGGTCGCAGGCTGGCCGAGCAGCTTTTGTTACTCCGCCCGGAAATGAAAGTATTATTCGTCTCCGGCTACACCGACGATGCGATCGTTCGGCACGGTGTCCTCGCCGCCGGTATCGCATTCTTGCAAAAGCCGTTCACTCCCGAGACACTGGCGCGCAAGGTTCGTGACGTGCTCGACGCGCCTGCGGAGAAGCAGCCATGAGCCGTGAAGCGCATGCGGCGACGATTGCAGACCTGCATCGGCGACTGTCCGAGGCCGAACAGACCATTTTGGCCTTCACTCGCGGCGAGATCGACGCGGTGGTGGACTCCGCAGAGGCGACGCCCATCTTGCTCAGGCATGCTCAAGACGAGCTGCTCCGCCGAGAGCAATTACTGCGGGCGATCTTCGACGGAGTGGGTGACGGCATCTTGTTGGTCGCTCCCGACGGCGTCTGTCGAGACGCGAACCCTGCCGCGTGCGGCTTGTTCGGCGTGCCGAAGTCCGAGCTGGTTGGGCGGCGTATCGAGGATTTTACCGCCCCTGGGTTCGACGTGGTCGCCGAGGGCGCGAAACTCAGAGGCGTCGGTCGAGGACACGGCACGCTGCGAATTTCGCGCCCCGATGGCGCGGCGCGCGTTCTCGAATACAGCCTGGTCGAGGACATCTTGCCCGAGCTGCACCTAGCGGTCTTGCGCGATATCACCGATCGCAGTCTCGCGGAGCGCGCGCTGGTGACCAGTGAGAAAAAGTATCGTCAAATCGTCGATACGGCGCGGGAGGGGATCTGGCTAGTGGACGCGGAAGCTCGAACCACCTTCGTCAATCGCGCGCTCGAGGAGATGCTCGGGTGCATGCCGGGCGAGATATTGGGCCGGAGCGCCCACGATTTCATGGACGCGGAAGGGCTTCTGCTCGCCGCGCAGGGCGAAGAGCTCCGGCGCCAAGGCGTGGCCGAGAGTCGTGAACAAAAATACCTGCGCAAAGACGGCAGAGAGTTGTGGGTGCACATGGAAGCTGGCCCGTTGAGTGACGAGTCGGGAAAGCCGACGGGCACCCTGGCCATGGTGACCGACGTCACCGACCGTCGGCGCGCCGAAGAAGCCACTCGTGCCTCGGAGGAACGCTATCGACTGCTATTCGAGAATAGTCCGTTGGCTATTTGGCTCGTCGATATCGACAGCTTGAAGCTTCTGACCGTCAATCAGGCCGGGATAGAGATCTTCGGCTATACGCGGGCCGAGTTCCTCGCCCTCACGGCGGCGGACTTGCTCGCCCCCGAGGAGCGTCCGCGTGTACGCGAGAGTTTTTCGACGTTGACCGACGAAGGCGCCCGCCATGCCAATTGGCATTCGAAGAAGAAGGACGGCAGCACGCTGGAAATCGCGCTGACCGCTCAGAATTTTCTGCTCGACGGCCGCTCGGTACGACTCTGCATCGGACAAGATTTGAGCGAACGCAACCGCCTCGAGGCACAGCTGGCTCAGTCGCGGAAGATGGAGGCAATTGGGATCTTGGCTGGTGGCGTCGCGCACGACTTCAACAACTTGCTCTCGATCATGGTCACCTACACGGCCTTCACCCTGGAAGCGCTCCCGCCAGGGGACCCGTTGCGCAGTGACATCGAACAAGTTGCTCAGGCGGGGGAACGAGCGACGGCGCTCACGCACCAGCTGCTCGCGTTCAGTCGTCGACAGATCCTCGAACCAAAGATTTTGAACCTGAACGCGACGCTTGCAGGACTGGAGCCCATGCTGCGCCGGCTGCTCGCCGAGACCATCGAGATTGTGTTGGTCACGGAGCCCTCGTTGGGCAGCGTCAGCGCCGATCCTGGCCAGGTCGAACAGGTGATCATGAACCTAGTGGTGAATGCGCGGGACGCGATGCCCGATGGCGGAGAGCTCACCATCGAAACGGCAAACGTATCCCTAGAGGAACGGCATTCGAGCTTCACGCCCGGGCAATACGTGAGGCTCTCCGTTTCCGACACGGGCTTGGGCATGGACGCTGCGACCCGTGCTCACATTTTCGAACCATTTTTCACCACCAAGGAACTGGGCAAGGGGACCGGGCTCGGGCTCTCCACGGTGCTCGGCATCATTCAGCAAAGCGAAGGCCACCTCGAAGTGCGCAGTGTTCTCGGCAAGGGAACCACTTTCGACGCATTCTTACCGCGCGTCGATCGCACACCGAGCGTGCCCGTCGGGCCGCCGGGCGCGCCAGTGGCGATGGGCGGAAGCGAGACCGTGCTGCTGGTCGAGGACGATGAACAAGTCCGGACGCTCAGTCGCTCGATCTTACGCCGCAATGGCTACGAGGTGCTCGCCGCGGCGAACGCCGGAGAGGCCTTCCTGATCTCGGAGCAGCACCTGGGCCGCATTCACCTGCTTCTGACCGATGTGATGATGCCGCGCATGAACGGGCGTCAACTGGCGGAGCGCCTCGCCCTCACGCGGCCCGATATGAAAGTCTTGTTCATGACCGGCTACACCGATGACTCGGAGGTGCGCCAGGCGGCGCTACAGGCGGATGTCGCGCTGCTCCACAAGCCAATCACGCCGCTCGGCCTCGCCCGCAGCGTGCGCGCTCTGCTCGATGCCGCGCCCGCTGCGTTCGCACGGGGCGCGCCGTGAGCCCACACAGCCTTTGCTAACCAGACTCACTTTAGGTGGTCACTCGTGGCTGCTTTGTCTACCCGCTGGAGACCCATGAAAACTTCCTCATCGCGCCCGTCAGCGACCAAGATCTTGACCGGAATTCAGGGCTTCGACGAGATCACGAACGGAGGGCTGCCGCGAGGACGCACCACGCTCGTAATGGGTGGGCCGGGTTGTGGTAAGACGGTCTTCGCGCTGCAGTTGCTGGTGAACTGGGTCTCTCACGGCCGGCAGAGCGGGCTTTTCGTCGCCTTCGAAGAGGGCAAAAGTCAGATCGTGTCGAACGCGGCCACGTTCGGTTGGGACTTGCCGGCGCTGACAAAAAAGAAACTATTTTTCTTGGATGCGCGCTTGGCTCCTGACGTCGTCAAGGCTGGCGAATTCGACTTGATTGGCATGCTCAGCGTACTCGAGAGCAAAGCCAAGCAGATGGGCGCCAGCCTGATCGTGTTCGACGGCATCGATGTGCTGCTCGGGTTGCTCGACGATCCCGTCGCGGAGCGGAAGGAACTCTACCGGATTCGGGACTGGCTGGCGAAGACCGGGTTTACGGGCATCATCACCCAAAAGGCGACCGCGAGCGAGCTCGACCAACGCTACAATTTCCTGCAGTTCATGGTCGACTGCGTGCTCGTGCTTCGGCACCAGGTGGTCGAAGGCTCTGCCTTTCGCAACTTGCGCGTGCTCAAATACCGGGGCTCGGGGTTTTTGGGCGATGAATTTCCGATTTCGCTCAGTAGCGGCGGGCTGCAGCTGACCAACCGTGGTCCGACCGAGCTCAAATACGAGGTCTCCGACGAACGCGTGTCCTCTGGGCTGCCGCGCCTCGACAAGATGCTGCGTGGTGGCTATCACCGGGGCAGCAACGTCCTGATCTCCGGCGCGCCGGGCTGCGCCAAATCGACGCTCGCGGGTCTGTTCGTTGCCGAGGCGTGCCGGCGGGGCGAGCGCACGCTGTACGTCAGCTTCGACGAAGGGTCTGCGCAGATCGTGCGCAATCTCCGCTCGGTCGGCATTCAGCTGGCCCCGCATCAAAAATCTGGCTTGCTCAAGATGTATTCGACCCGCACGCGCGGTCCCAACATCGAGGACCAATTCGGCGATCTGCGGGCGACGGTGCGCGCCCACCGCCCGCGCTGTTTGGTCGTCGATCCCTTGTCGGCGCTTTCGACCAAGCTCTCCCATCTGGCTTCGGCTGACGCGGCTCAGCAGTTCTTGGACTTTCTCCGGGTGGAGCAGATCACGGTCGTCAATACCTCCTTGATGGATGGCATCGGCATCGACGAGGCGACCGCAACCGGGATCTCGACGATCGCCGACACTTGGATTCACTTGTCCTATCTCGTGCAAGATGGTGAGCGAAATCGCGCGCTCACGATCGTGAAATCGCGCGGCACTGGGCACTCGAATCAGGTGAGAGAACTGATGCTTTCGAATGCAGGCGTCACCCTTGCGGATGTGTTCGTGGCTCAAGGTAAGGTACTCATGGGGGTCGCCCGCTGGGAGTGGGAGCAGGAGCAACTCGCGAGCAAGCAGCGCAAGCTCGTGGCGTCGGATCTCAAGCGACTGGAGCTGCAGCTCGCCCAGGCCGATGCCGCGGCACGGCTCCAGGTCGTGCGTACCGAGATGGAGGCTCGTGACGCCGAACTCGCCGTTCTAGCACTGGCGACGGGGTCCGCCTCCCAACTGCTCGTGACCGACCGGGACGTGCTGCGCAAGATGCGCCACGCGGACGAAGAGGGCGACGTCGCCAAGGTGCGCCCGAAGCGGGCCGTCGCGAAGAATCGCAGCAAGCGAGCGATCTAGTATGGCCAAGCCGGAAACCAAAATCCCACGACTGGTCTTGCGCCTGTACGTTGCGGGGGATGCGCCCAATTCGCTGCGTGCGGTGAGCAACGCCAAGGCACTTTGCGATCAACACTTTGCCAGCCGCTACGAGCTGGAGGTCGTCGATGTTTTGAAGCACCCTCGACGCGCGCAAGCGGACGGCGTGGTCGTGACGCCGACTCTGCTCAAATTGCAGCCTCTGCCAGGGCAAAGGCTGGTTGGCAGCCTGAGTGATTCAGTTGCCGTATTACTCACCCTGAGCGGCCGCTGACAGCCGACTATGCGGGCTCCGTAGCCGGGGGCTCCGCGTCCGCGATGACGGCCCGTACGATTGAACGCACATGCTGGGCCGAGAACGGCTTCTCCACGTGGTGATTGGGGATCGTCTCGAGAAACGCACGACCAGCCTTGGTGGTTGCGCCGCCCGTCACGAACACCAGGCGTCGGACGAGGTGAGGGAGCTTGCTCGCGAGCGTAGCGTGGATATCCATCCCCGTCGTTTTGGGCATCATCAAGTCGCACAAAACGACATCGAAATTTTCGCCGGCCAAGAGTAAACCGAGCGCTTCTTGGCCGTCCGTCAGCACGGTCACGTCGTGCTCCCTGTCCAGGACTCGGCCCAGCATCGTCGCGACTTTCGCGTCGTCGTCCAGCACCAACACCCGTCCGGGACGCGGCTTTGGCGCGAGCTCGGCAGTAGGCGCCGCCGCGAGGGCAGTCGGCTCGGAGTTCGTGCCCGGCAAGGCGATTCGAAAAGTGCTGCCCTCGCCCAGTGCGCTTTCTACTCCGATCTCGCCACCCAACGCCCGTACGATGCTGTGACAGATCGAAAGCCCAAGACCCGTGCCTTCACCGATGCCCTTGGTCGTGAAGAAGGGATCGAAGATTCGGTCTAGGATTTCGGGCGCAATCCCCCTGCCGGTGTCGCTCACCTCGATGATGCAGCGCCGGGAGGCGTCCGTCTTCGTACTGATTCGGACGTGGTTTTGGCTAGGTTGACCCGCCGCAATCGATTGCGCTGCGTTCACCAGCAGGTTGACGAACACCTGCCCGAGCCGCGCTACGTCTGCGAGGACCGGGGGCACGGGGCCGAAATCTTTGATCACACGCGCCCGTTGCTGGAGTTCGTTGAACGCTACGTCGATCGAGAGATCCAAGAGCTGCCGCACGTCGATCGCGACTCGACGTTCTTCGTCGGCGCGAGCAAATGTCTTCATCCCATCGACGATTTGACTGACCCGTTCGGCACCTTGCGCGGCCTCTTGCCGCAGCTCGTTGATGCGCTTCGTCCGTTCTAGTGGGGCGTTGTCCGAGCTGCGAAGTTCTTCGGCCATCAGATCCAAGCTCGAGACCACGCAGGCGAGCGGACTATTGATTTCGTGGGCCACCCCCGCCGCGAGCATCCCCACGGCCGCCATGCGGTCGGCGATGACGAGCTGTGCCTGCAGTCGTTGGCGAACGTTCGCCATCCGCAGGTGGGTGCGGATGCGCGTCAATAGTTCACGAGACGAGAACGGCTTCACCAAGTAGTCGTCGGCCAGCGTCTCCAGGCCCTCCAGGACGGCGTCCTCGCCGGCGCGGGCAGACAGCAGCACCACTGGTATAGCGGCCGTTCTCGTGTCGTCTCGCAGTGCCTTCACCAAGCCGACACCATCCATGCCCGGCATCATCACGTCGCTCAGCACGAGGTCGGGGGGACGAGCGACAGCCGAATCGAATGCGGCCCGTCCGTCCTCGACCAACTCGACCTGCCAATACGGCGCGAGTAGCCGGCCGAGGTATGCGCGCATGTCTGCGTTGTCATCGGCAACGAGCACGCGTTGGCGGAGGACCGTGGAATTGGGTGACGGCGAGCTCGATATCGATGTCTTTTGCCTTTCGACCGGTAGGACGGGGCCCGGCGTCAGCTCACGGATTCTTGGCTCGCTGCGAATTCGCTGCGTCGGCAGATGCGCCGAGCCGAGGGGGATCGAAACCACGAAGGTCGTCCCTTGCCCAACGATGCTCTCTACCCGAACCGTGCCGCCGTGTGCTCTCGCGAGCTCATCGACCAGGGCCAGCCCAATGCCCGAACCCTCGAACTCGCGCCCGTGTGCGCCCGAGACGCGATGGAATCGCTGGAAGAGGCGGGGAAGCTCGTGCGCGGCGATGCCAATACCCGTGTCGTGCACCGACAGTTCGAGGTGTCGACCGACCGTACTCAGCCGTACCTCGATACTACCCTCGAACGTGAATTTGAAAGCATTCGACACCAGGTTGAAGACGATCTTTTCCCAGTGCAAGCGGTCGACGTAGACGAGCTCGCAGAGGGATGGGCAAGTGACGACCAACTTCACCCCGGCCGATCTAATCAAGGAGTCGAAGGCGCCCACCAACCCCGCCGTCAGCGCGGCCAAATCGGTGGGTTCGAACGACGACTCGAGGCGCCCTGCCTCGATGCGCGAAAATTCCAAGAGACCATTGACCAACCGGACCAAGCGGAGCGCATTGCGATGCGCGGTCTTCAAGTCATCCCCGGACAGGCTGTCCTTGAGCAGCGCGTCTTCCATCGGTCCGAGGATCAAGGTGAGTGGAGTTCGGAACTCGTGACTCACGTTGGAGAAGAAAGCGCTCTTGGCTTGGTCGATTTGGGCCAACGCTCGAGCTTTCTCGCGTTCGTCTTCGTACGCGCGTGCCCCTGCCACGACCGTGGCGACGCCCGCCGCCAATAAATCGTAGAACGCGCGGTACGAATCGAGCAGGGGCAACCGCGCGCTGACACCCGCGACCATCACGATGGCGGGCAAATCTGCGCCCGGCAGCAGGATCGGCAGCACGAGAGCAGTCCGCGGCTGCTCGGGGTAGGGGCCTACGCTCGGTTCGCCGAGACGCTCTGCGAGATCATCGAGCCGTTTCGCTTGCCCGCTGTGCGCGACTTCCCCGATTGACCAGCTGCGGTCGTCGGCCGAGCCCAGTTCGACTGCGGCGAGGCAATGCAAGCTGCCGCGTTCGAGGCCGGTGTGGCTCACCAAGGTTGCGCGGTTCGAGGCGATGTCGATCGCGTACAAAAGACAAAATGGCAGATCGAGGCGTGCTTCAACCATCACCGGCGTGCACAGGGCAAAGGCTTCTTCGCTGGTGCGCGCCTTCCCCGCAAGACTGGCAAGATCGCGCGTGATCCCGGTGCGTCGCTCGGACAACATCTGAGCGGTCATGTCGGTCACTGGGTTGAAGACTCCGCCGACGCCCCCGGATTCATCCGTGATGGGGCTGAAGGAGAAGGTGAACCAGGTTTCCTCGAGGAACCCGTAGCGGTCCAAGAACATGCGCATTTTCTCGAGGTACGCGCTCTTACCGGCCCAGGCCGATTCGTAGGCCTCACCGATCACCGGGAATGCAGAGGCCCAGCACACGCGAAAATCCTGTCCCATCGCCTGGGGGTGCTTCGGTCCGCAGATGGGCCAGTAGCCATCGTTGTAGATCTGGACGTGGTCCGCACCCCACGAGAGCGACATGGGGGAGTTGGACGCCTGCGCTAAGCTGACCGTCGTTCGAAGGCTCTGCGGCCATGACTCGATCGGACCGAGCGCGGAGTCGGACCAATCCATGGTCTCGATCAGCTTGGCCATTTCACCACCGCCGACCAGCCAATGTTCTGACGACCCGCCGAGCCGGGGTCCACTCTTGCCGCGGCTCAATGGCTGGCTCACTTTCCGTTGGGTGTATCTCGTCCAAGCAGCAGTGAGTCGTCGACGAGCGACGGCCTACTGAATCGCGAATCCCAGATCAGTCGAATACAAACGTTACCACGCGCAGGCTCCCGCAATCGGGAAAACCCTCGAGCGCAGGCCAGCTGCCAACGATTTGACACGCCAGCGGCTTGACGGGCCGCGGGTGTTCAGGTGTCAAAGCCCTAGCGCGGGGGTGGGGGAGGACTGACTGTCCCCCTAGAAATAGGCGATTTCGCGCGGAAAGGGCGGTGTTTTTGCTGGCATGTTTCTCGCAAACCGGGGGCCGTGGCGTCAGCACCGACACCGAGTCCGACGATGGGTCCGCAGCAGAGCTTCTTGGCTGAGCTCGCGATCCCGACGGCGATCATCGGCATCGTGCTGATGATGGTGCTGCCCTTGCCGGGCTTCCTGATCGACGTGCTCTTGGCCGTCAGCTTGGCGATCTCGATCGGCGTGTTCTTGATCGGGCTGTTCATGGAGAGCCCGCTGCAGTTCAGCGCGTTTCCAGCCGTGATTTTGGTCGCGACCTTGCTGCGTTTGAGCTTGAACGTGGCCACCACGCGGCTGATCTTGTTGAAAGGGGCAGAAGGCGGGGGCGCGGCGGGGCGAGTAGTCGAGACTTTCGGAAAATTCGTAGTCGGCGGCAACGTGGTCGTCGGCTTGGTGGTGTTCCTGATCTTGGTGGTGATCAACTTCACCGTGATCACCAAGGGCGCTGGGCGCGTCGCGGAGGTTGCCGCGCGCTTCGCCTTGGACGGTATGCCGGGCAAGCAGATGGCCATCGATGCCGACCTGAATGCCGGCATGATCACTTCGGACGTGGCCCGTGGCCGCCGAAAAGACCTGGAACGCGAGGCGGATTTTTTCGGCGCGATGGATGGCGCGAGCAAGTTCGTCAAAGGCGATGCCATCGCGGGCTTGCTGATTACGGCCATCAATCTGGTCGGCGGCCTGATGATCGGCCTGTCGAAGGGCATGACGCTGGCCGCTGCTGGCGAGACCTTTTCAATCCTTTCCGTTGGTGACGCGCTGGTGTCGCAGATGCCGTCGCTGATGATTTCGACTGCCGCTGGTGTGGTCGTGACCCGCTCGGCGACCGGTGACCAGCTCGGTCGCGCCTTGAAGACTCAGCTACTCGGCAGTCGGCGAGCTGTCGCGGCCACTGCCGGCGTGTTGACGCTATTCGCGCTGATCCCAGGTATGCCGGCGTTCCCGTTCTTGGCCCTGGCTGGCTTGCTGGCGCTCAGCGCGCAAGCCGGATTGAAGAGAGATGCTTCCGCCCGCGCCGTCGAAGCCAACGTGCCGAGTGAGCCTGCGGTCAAACCCGGCTCGAGTGAGGAAATCGACGCTGCCTTGCCGGTCGATATCTTGGCCCTGGAGGTCGGCTACGAGTTGGTGCACGCGGTCGATCCACAGATGGGCGGCAGCTTGGTCGACCGCATTGCCGCGCTGCGCAAGCAGATGGCGCTCGATCTCGGGATCGTGATTCCGCCCGTGCACGTGCGCGATAACCTTCAGCTTCCCGCGGGCGCGTATCGCCTACTCTTGCTCGGCACGGAAATCGTGCGCGGGACGACGCGTGCAGGGCGTCTGTTGGCGATGGACGCGGCGGGCAATGCGCCGAGTATCGACGGCGAGGCCACCAAAGATCCCGCATTCGGCACACCCGCGCGATGGATCTCGGCGCGCGACCGCGAATACGCGGAAGCCCTCGGCTACACCGTGGTCGATCACACGACCATCATCGCCACGCATTTGTCGGAGACCGTGCGCGCCAATGCCCACAACATCCTGGGGCGCGGCGAGTTGCAACACCTGTTCGAAGTGTTTTCGCGCACCACGCCCAAGCTGGTCGAGGATCTGGTCCCGAACTTGCTCTCCTTCGGGGAGGTGCTGCGCGTGCTTCGTAATCTGCTCCGTGAAAGCGTCTCGATTCGTGATTTGCGCTCGATTCTCGAGGCATTGACCGAACTGGCGCCGCAGACGCGGGATCCAGAGCAGCTCACGGAGTTGAGCCGTCAACGCTTGTCGCGTCAGATTACCGCCTCCTTCATGGGGACGGATGGCACCTTGTCGGCGCTGGTGCTCGACGCACCGGTCGAAGACATGTTCCGCCGCTCGCTGCGCGAAATCGCTCAGGGCACCGGCGGCGCACTGGATCCCGAGCAGGCGCGCCTTTTGGGCGTCGCCCTAGAAGCTTCAGTGAAGAGAATGACTTTGGCGGGCCGCCCACCGTGTGTGGTGACGAGCCCCGACGTGCGGCGCTATCTCCGGGCTTTCGCCGAACGTCGTTGCCCCTCCCTCGCGGTGCTTTCTTTCCGCGAGCTCGAGCCCGACGTGAGCATTCGACCGTTCGAAACCATCACGCTGAGCAAGGCGGCGGCGTGATTCCCTCTGGAAAGTAGGCACTGGTGCAGTATCAGAATTTTCGTGGCGCAGACCTGAAAGAAGCTCTCTCGGCGGTTAAAGCGACGCTTGGACCGAACGCGCTGATCGAAGGCACGCGCCAGATCAGCAACGGCCGCGGCGGCGGGCTCGGCCACTCTTACGTGGAGGTCACGGCGGCCGCGCCAGCAGGGCTCAAGTGGCCCTACGCGAACCGCGAAGCCGCGGCCGCGGCCGAGGTGGCGCCCATGAGGCGTCGCGAGCCGCGCAAAGCGACGGCTTTCGGCCGCAACGCGCAGAAATCTGCACCCAACCTGATCCGTGACCCGAGTGAGATCGAGCGAGAGTTGGGCATGCTGCGGCAAATGCTCAACGAGTTGAACGAGAGCCGCCCCCCGAAGGAGCGTGCGCTGACCGAGTTGCACGCGGCGGGCATCGAAGGCGCACTGGCGCGCGAACTCGCCACCGGTGCAACCAAGGTGGCGCGTCGCGGCCGCGAAGCCCTGCGCGCTTGGCTGAGCGGGCGCATCAAAGAACGTTTGACCGTCACGCCGTCTTTGCTCACCGACCCCGCGCCGCGGGTGATCGCCTGCGTGGGCCCGACCGGCGTCGGCAAGACCACGACCTTGGCCAAGCTCGCCGCTCGCGCTCGCCTCGATCATGGACGCAGCGTCGGCGTGATCAGCCTGGACACGTTCCGGGTCGGCGCGGTCGAGCAATGGCAGCGCTACGCCAATCTGATGGGCATCCCCTTTCAAATTGCCAGTGATCGCACGACCTTCTTGCGGGCCATGGCCGACATGCCGACGGACTTGGTGTTGGTCGACACCGCGGGTCGATCGGTGCACGGCACGGCCTGGCCGCTCGCGGGCTGCCTGCGTGAGATCAACGACCGCAAGCTGAACGTATTGCTCACGCTGCCGGCCTGGCTGCGCGCTAACGACGTGACGCGGGTGCTAGAGATGTACGACGATCCGTTGCCGACGGAAATTGTCGTCACCAAGCTCGATGAAACCTACCAAGTAGGAGGAATCCTACACGCTGCGTTGCCTAACCAGCTCCCCTTCGCTTATCTGTGCAACGGACCGCGCGTACCAGAAGACATCTTGGACGCCTCCGTCGACGGTGTACTCGACGCTGTGTTTCCGAGTGAGGCGTGAACTCTTCGTATGAGGCGGTGGTGTCCCAAGCTCCGGTAGGCAAAAGTCCGACGCGCGGGCGAGAGGACGACAATGCGGTGTACGAGCGTTTCATGCCGCTCGTGCGTCGGATTGCGATGCGTACGATCCGTACGCTGCCGGCCTCGCTCACGTTCGATGACATTCTGTCCGCGGGCTGGGTCGGCATGGCAGAGGCGCTGCAACGCCGCACCGAAGACATGCAGGACGAACACTTCGAGGCTTACGCGTCGTACCGCGTGCGCGGCGCAATCCTCGACTATTTGCGGGTTTTGGACCCGCTTTCGCGTAAATTGCGGGGCGCCTCGCGGCGCATCACCGAAGCTGCTTCCGAGCTCACCCATCGGCTCGGACGTGTGCCGAACGAAGACGAACTCGCGGGCGAGCTCGGGTTATCTCTGCCTGCGTACCAAAGTTTGCTGATGGAGATTTCGGAGGCCGGATTTGCGCGGCTCGAGATCTCAGCCATCGCCGAACCGGCGTCGTTCGATCCCTCGCCCGAGGCGATCACTTCACAGGCCGAGATCGTCGACGGCATCGCCACCGCCATCGACACATTGCCGGAACGGCTGCGCCTGGTGCTCGCCCTGCATTACCAAGAAGAATGCAGTTTGCGTGAAATCGGGGAAGTGCTCGGGGTAACTGAGTCTCGCGTGTGTCAGCTGCACGCCGAAGCGGTGCATCTCATTCGCGCCCGGCTCGAGAGTCGTCCGCGTCGAGCGCCTGCGCTCGGGTCCGACGCCCGACGCTGATGAAGCTCGGCGCCGAGAGCGCGAAAGGCCCGACGCGGTGCGCTGTTTTGCAACAAGCAGCCCCCACCAATCGCCGCACCGCAACGCTAAAGGACCGGAGGGAACGGCCGTTTGCTTACGGCGGAGCACCGTCTCGCAGGCGACCTTCAGAGGCGTATTCAGCGGTCCGAGTGCTGGCATCCGACTTGCAGAGCTTATTCACGAAAGAGTCACGAAGACTCGTAGACGCCAGTTTCGGCGGCTTTTCAGCCCGGAGTTTCGTTGCCATGCAGATCAATAGCCAACGCTTCGGCGTCGTAGACCTCGCGGACGACGCCGTACTGAACTTCCCCGAAGGAATCATCGGCTTCCCGCGTGAGCAACGCTTCGCGCTGATTCCGCACCACGGCTCGACTTACTTGGCCTGGTTGCAATCGGTGACCAAGCCCGAGTTGGCGTTTCCCGTGGTTTCCGCCCACTACTTCCTCGATAGCTACCCTGATGTCCCAGTCAGCCCGGCGGCGAACGCGGCCGGTGTGCAAGGGAACGAGACTGACTTCGCCGTGCTCGTGGTGCTGTGCGCGCCAATTGGTCAACCCGCGACCGTCAATCTTCTGGCCCCGATCGTGGTCAACTCGGAGACACGCACGGGCGCTCAGGTGATCCTCGACGGTTCGCGCTTCTCCACCCGCGAGGTATTCGTGGCGCCGCCTGCTGCGCGCGCTGCGGAAGAAACCTCCGAACCCACGCCTGCCCTAGCGGCTGGCTGAGCAAGCAGAGAATCAAGCGTGGTCGCGTCTCCCTCACCCGGTTCGTTCGGCAACGAAGAGGACTCTTGGTTCGGCGGCGGCGACGACCGCGATGCCGAGGCGCGCGCCGAACAGAGCGTGGCTGCGCTCGGAGCGCGGATCGTGGGTGCCAAGCCGTTTCCGATCGCCGCCCGTCGGCTCGAGGAACTGACGCGCAACCCGAAGGCGCGCCTGGAACAAGTGGTGTCCGTGCTGGAAACGGACCCCGGCCTGTCCGTTCGCTTGCTGCGGTTGGTGAATTCGGCCGGCTACGGCCTGAAGGTGCGCGTCACCTCCGTGCGCCATGCCGCCGTGTTGGTCGGCACGCGCCGCCTGCATCAGGTCGCGACGACGGCTGCTATTTTGGACTTGTTCGAGACGAACAACGAGACCGCGGTCGAGCTCCTGGAGCACGCCACGGTCGTTGGCTCGTTGTGCCGCTATTTGGCGGTGCATCTCGGGCTGCCTCACGACGAGCTCTTCACCTGCGGCTTCTTGCACGACATCGGCAAGCTGATGTTGCTCGACACCGAGGGCGAGAAGTACGCCGAGCTCGTGCGCAATTACGGCGGCGCGCCCGATCAACTACATATCCACGAGCGACGGGTATTCGGCTTCGACCACGCCCTGCTCGGCGCGCACGTGCTCAGAGCCTGGAACATCCCCGATCCGGTGCCAAAGGTGGTGCTCTATCACCACGCACCCGCGCGCGCGTTGCAAGACACCTTGCTGTCTTCCATGGTGCATACACTGCGCTTGGCCGACATGATGTCCTACGCCTTGGTGTTGGAGAGTGACCAAGAGGGCATCACCATCGTCACCGAGAGTGAGGCCGCGCAGTACCTGGAAATCTCCGAACCGCAAGTCGCGGCCATGTGGGCTGATCTGCGCGCGCTCGCCGATCGCAGCCGCGCGCGCTCGCACGGTCAGCCAGACATGGAAGTGGTGGCGCCGCGTCGACTGGAAGTGCCCCGCTCGCTGCGTCCCCGCCGCTCGGGCGCGCCGCGTTCGTTGCCGCCCGCGAATTCGCAGCCCCCCAACAGCATGGACTTCGCACCGGCCTCGTCGCGCGGCCCAGGCTCGTCGCGCTCGAATACCGACGTCAACGAGGTCCCCGCGCACTTCCCGTGCGTCGCCTGCAGTAAGCCCAGCTTTGGCAACATTTGTCCCGCCTGTGAGGGGCAGGTTTGTCCGGAGCACCAGCTAGGACCCGATCACTGGTGTGTGCTGTGCATGGGCGAGTTCGCCAAGTTTCGCAGCAAGAATGTGGTTCCGGGCTATTTGAAAGTGACGGGTTTGGCGCTCGCTGGCTTCTCGGTCGGCGCCTCGGTCACGGGCGTGATGGTCTCGCAGACGTTCGCGATCTGGAAGCTGATCGTGGCGCCGCTGACCATGGTGCTGCTATGGGGCGTGCTCTTGCCGGTTGCGCACCGGCTGTGGCTGCGGAAGCGCTTCGTGAAGTCGCGACCCAAGGGGCGGGTGCCGTTGCCGATCAAGTTGCCCCGACCGAACCCCGTCTTCATTTCCTCGCTCGATGCGAATCTGAAGAGCGACGGCATGATGGGGCCGAGCATTTTGCCCCCCAGCCAGAGCGGGATCTCGATCGTTTCGGCGCGCGGGGACGTACCCCCGTCCGAGCCGACCCAGCCTTCGGTCGGAGCTATCGTGGCCGAAGCCAAAGCGTCTGCCGCTCTGTTGCAGCAAGTGCATTTGCCGACGCAAAGCAGCATGCTGGCTGCCGCCGTCGTCGACTCCGCGCCGTCACCAGCCGCGAGCACGGTGGGGCCCGCAGAGGCGACCAGCACCCCCGTCGTCGCGGCTGAGGGCGGCGAGCAGAAAGCCCCACCCAGCACGAAGGAGCTGGACGCCGCCGCTCGTGCGCTGGAACGCTCCAGTGAGGTGATCCCCCGGGTACCCAGCGTTCCGCCCGAAGCAGCCGGTCCACTGCGCGGCGCGGCGGCGAGTCTCAATCCGCCAAGCTCTCCGCCGCCCCAAGCCGAGCCGATAGCGTCGCTCCTGCCAGAACTGGTGAAAGCCAAAGACTCGGTTGCGGCGCACATTGCGTCTTTGCTCGGTGAGCCCAGCGAAGGCTTGTCCGAATTTCCGAGCATGGGCAACGAGAGCGAGCTCGAGAACGTGGTCGCCTCTGTGTCCGCGCGTCTCGCTCGCGAATTCCCACAGAACGATTACATGGGGCCGAGCGCCGAGTTGCGCGCCGCCACGATTGCGCCAATCCCCGAGCGCCCAGAGCCGGTGGTCGAAGCGAAGCGGGATCCCGTAGTCGAAGCGAAACCAGAACCGGTGGTCGAAGCGATCGAAGCGAAGCCGGAACCTGTGGTCGAAGCGAAGCCGGAACCTGCGGTCGAAGCGAAGCCGGAACCTGTCGTCGAAGCGAAGCCGGAACCTGTGGTCGAAGCGAAGCCGGAACCTGTGGTCGAAGCGAAGCCGGAACCTGTGGTCGAAGCGAAGCCGGAACCTGTGGTCGAAGCGAAGCCGGA
>Ga0247778_1000212_pt1 | contig 100041 bp, 97 predicted proteins | sample UWRJL049202B5_FD_179939 | JGI IMG/M metagenome (GOLD analysis project Ga0247778, IMG submission 179939) | Plant litter microbial communities from Arlington Agricultural Research Station in Wisconsin, United States - UWRJ-L049-202B-5 | ecosystem: Environmental > Terrestrial > Plant litter >... | reverse complement strand
GCCGTGGACGCCGGGTCTCGGTGGTAATAGTCTCAATAGGAATAGCTTCAGTACTGCTCATGACATGCCCCTTTAAAGCTTATAGTATAAACAACAGCCCGAAGGCTGCTGTATGTTTTTTAACCAAACGCTGATTATTTTACGAGATAGTGCTTCAGATGTTCGACGGCTTTTTCTGCGTCAGCGATAGCCTTCTTCAAGTCTTTGTCGTCGGCGTGGCCTTCATGGACGGCGCTCAAAATTTCACGGGCTTTTTCCTTCACGGCAGTGCTGGAGTCCATAGCCTTCTGCAACTCAACTTTGGCCTTGCCGCTAACTTCTTCAACACGGGTGGTTGCTTCACTTATAACGGTGTTCAGCTCCGTATGCAGCTTCTTAAGCTGGCGTTCGGCTTCGTGCACGCCGTTTTCAGCGGCAGTCTTGATGTCATCACGAGTGTCTTTGCCACTCTTAGGAGCTGTTAGGATACCGGCGAGGTAGCCAGCTGCGGCGGCAATAACCGTCCCAAGTGCAAACTTTTTAGCTGACTTATTCATTATATTTAATCCCCTTTTTTACCTTTTTTATCATGCACCATCCCAATAACGCTATGTACAAAATTGAGCAAGCTGAGCTTGCCCATTGTGTTGCCGACCATGTCGCTGACTGCTTCAGCTGAATCGACAAGTTTTTCCGCCTTAACGGCAATACCCTGAATGGTTTTGACGAGACGGATAACGGCAACGACGGCAATAATTGCCACCGTAACAAAGACAGCGAATGCACCAGCAAGGATAATAAGGATGATTTGCTCGGTAGTATTCATAAGCACTAGTAGTATACCCTTATTTTTCTAAATTACCAATACGGGCTTTTAAGAAGTCCTTAAACTCATCGCCAATATCGTTGCGGCGCAGCGCAAAGTCAACGACCGTCTTGAGGTACTCCAGCTTATTGCCCGCGTCATAATAATGGCCGTTTTTAATCTCGTACGCATGGAACGGATGGTTATCGTCAATCATCAACTGCATGGCGGTTTGGATCTTCAGCTCACCTTCCCCGTTAAATTCAGCAGCGATGCGTTCCAGATAGGGCAGGATTGCAGAGGTCAGCACATAGCCGCCCACGCTGGCCAGGTTGGATGGCGCGTTGGCCTTGCCTGGTTTTTCTACAATGGTCGTCATCCGTAAAAGGCCGTCGTCCTGGCGTTCGCCGGCAACAATACCGTACCGGTCATAGCCCTCATCATTTTCCATAGGGATGCACGACAGCACTGAGCCGCCGGTCTGTGCATGGACTGCCAGGGCTTGGGCAACCCGGCTGGGCACGGCTTCTACGAATTCGTCAGCCCAGGTGTAAATAAACGCTTCGTTGTTTATGAGATGGGCAGCATCCAGCAGTGGTGCGGCGTTGCCAAGTGGTTTCTTTTGGCGTACAAAGGCGAAGTTTGCCATGTTGGCGATGTCTTCAAGGCCTTCAAGCATCATACCCTTGCCACCAGACTGCAGAATACTAGCCAGCTCGGCATTTGGGGTGTCAAAATGATCTTCAATTGCCCGCTTGTTATAGCCAGTTACGATAATAATATCTTTAATACCGGCGGCTACCAGCTCTTCGACGACATACTGAATGATCGGCTTGTCGACGATAGGCAGCATCTCTTTGGGCATGGCTTTGGTCTGCGGTAAGAAGCGGGTCCCAAACCCGGCAGCGGCTATAACCGCTTTCGTTGGCTTTGCGTAGTTCATACGTTCTCCTGTAGCTTCTTAATTTTTTGAGCGGTATTCGGCTAGTACTGATTGGATACGGGCAAGCAACGCCTGGTATTCCGCCTCACCAAACACCGTGGTGTCTACCGTAATGCACGTACCGATGTTGAGGGGCGCGTAAATGCTGTCGAGCTCATCTGGTGTTCTGTCTGTCTGCACGGTATCGACGTGGCCTGGATGCCGGTCGCCACTTTGGTAGCGTTCGATAAAGCGCTTACTCCGCACCTCACGGTCGGTTGTGCAATATAGCTCAAGCATGGTAATGCCGTGGCGCTGCACAATTTCAGTGATACGAGGGATGGCGAACTCAACGTAAAAGGCGCTTTCAACCATAAAGCTGCGGCCTGCGCCAGCCAGATCGTCCATGAGTACAAACAGCATGTCGGCTGTTGCGCGGCCGATGTCGCGTGACCATGCACCGTCGCCGATACCCATATGGTCGAACAACAATTCTTTGATATCGTCCTTGCCGATGCGCGGCATTGGCAAGTCTTTCGCCAGCTTACGCGACAGCGTCGTCTTACCGGTACCCGGGATGCCCTGTACAACAATAAGCACCGGCTTTGCCATATTCAATCTACAGTCCAAGTTGTTTTTTGATGAGTTCTTGCGCCATACCCGGGTTTGCCCGGCCCTGGCTCAACTTCATAACTTGGCCCACAAGGAACCCAATGGCTTTCATCTCGCCATTCTTTACATCTTCTGCGGCTTTGGCGTTTTCTTCGATGACTTTTTTCACAATCGCTTCCATTGCACCGCTATCCGACTCCTGGATGAGGTTGTGCTGCTTAGCAAAAGCGGCAACATCAGCGACGTGCTCGCCATGCGTCAACACTTTGGTAATGAGCAGCTTGGCGTTCGAGGAACTTAGCTTGCCAGCTTTTACGAGTTCATTCACCGCACGGTATAACGCCAACCGGCCCTGGTTCGTAATCTGCGTATTCAGTGTTGCGGCAACCGTGTCGTCGCGGCGCAGCGGTATTTCGATGTTCACGAACCAGTTCGTGAGCGGCTTGGCCAGGTCTTTGTCGTCCATGACCTCTTCCAGCAGGCCTAGGTACGAAATAGCAGCATCATCCAGCTCTGCTTCCAGAAGCGTCTCCATCGCTGCCTTATCCATGCCCATGGCGCTCAGGCGCGTACGCCATGCGTCGGGCATGACCGGCATTTCGGCGCGGACCGTTTCGATCATCTCTGGGCTAATAACAACCGGCGGGATGTCCGGGTCTGGGAAGTAACGGTAGTCGTGGGCGTCCTCTTTGGTGCGCTGGCTGAAGGTGCGCTGCTTGGCGTCGTCCCAGCCGCGGGTTTCCTGCACGATAGGGGTGCCCTTTTCCAGTAGTTCAATCTGGCGGTCAACTTCGTATTCAACGGCTTTTTCAACAGAACGGAAGCTGTTGAGGTTCTTCGATTCCGTACGGGTGCCTAGCTTATCTGTCTTGCTAACGCTGACGTTCACGTCAAAACGCATGTTGCCGTAATACAGGTTACAGTCGCTGGCACCAGAGTAGCGCATGCGCAGCCACAGCTCTTGGGCGTAGGCTTTAGCTTCGGCGGCAGTGTGCATGTCCGGTTCAGATACGATCTCAACTAACGGTGTGCCAGCGCGGTTCAGGTCAACAAGACTGTAGTCCTTGCCAGTCGGGTGCGTGCTTTTGCCGGCGTCAGCTTCCATGTGCGCGCGGGTGATGCCAATTGTCTTTGGCGTGCCATCAACATCAACCGTCAGTGAGCCACCGATGATAATCGGGTGCTCAAACTGGGTGATCTGGTAGCCCAGCGGCAAGTCAGGATAAAAATAATGCTTGCGGTCAAAGGTGCTGAACTGCTGCGGCTCGGTGCCGAGCGCAAATGCGGCGCGCATCGCTAAATGGACCGCTTCTTTATTTAAGACCGGTAACGTACCCGGCAGCCCAAAGCACAATGGACTAACGAGCGTATTTGGCTCGGCTTCACGGGCATCGTTGCCGACAGCGGCGAATAGCTTGGTGGCTGTTTTTAGCTGTACGTGGCATTCAATGCCGATGGTTACGGTGTATTGGTCACGAATTTGTTTGCTGACCATTGGGCAGTGCTCCTAAATCTTTAAGTGCCTGGCGGGTGCCGACAAGCGCTTGCTTTACTTCGGCTTCCTTGAGCTTGGTAGTGGGATCGGCGTCAATCTTGCTGCGTAATTTGTGCGCGGACCATACGGCATCGCTGTCACTGAATAGGCGTTGAGCCTTCAGCATACGCTTACCCATGGTGTCACCGCGGAATTTGCGCTTTTGCAATGCAACATCAAGCAACTTATCAGCTTCAACCACGGCTTCTGGCCATTTGGTCTTATCGCGGCACAGCTTTTGCATTTCTTTCCAATCGTTTTGGAACTGCTCGACGTTCATCGGCTTTGGGCGGCGGCGCAGGTACAAAATACCCAGCACAACACCCGCCAGCACGGCAACGGCGGCAATATACGGCCATGCAATAGCCAAGATGTGCAAAACGCTTTTCATCACGCGCCCAATCCTTCTACGGCTTTTGCCATGCCAAGCAGTGCGCGGTCGGCGCGCTGCGGTGCGACAATCTGGATACCAACCGGCAGTCCGTCAGCGGTACCAGCGGGTACGCTAATGGCAGGAACACCTACCAGGCTTGGACCAACAGTCATGACGTCAGTGAGGTACATTTGCAATGGATTAGCGGTGTTTTCGCCAATCTTAAAAGCTGTTGTCGGCGCAACGGGGCCGACCAAGAAATCAACCTGGCCGAATGCGTCGTTAAATTCATTAATAAGCTTGGTACGGACGGTTTGCGCCCGATTGTAGTAGGCATCGTAGTAGCCGCTCGAAAGCACATAGGTGCCAATCATGATGCGGCGTTTCGCTTCTGCGCCAAATCCCCGGCCGCGAGAACCCATATAGCTGTCGTCGAGATCTTTGGCGTCCGGATAACTGTACTGGTATCGCTGACCATCGTACCGGCTCAGGTTACTGCTGACTTCTGCGGGAACGACGACGTAATAAACGGCCAGCGCCAACGGCAACGACGGCAAACTAACTTCACTCACCTCCGCGCCAGCAGCCTTGATCTTTTCAACCATGGCGCGAATCTGCTGCTTTACACCGTCGTCCACGCCATCACCCATCCATTCCTTGATAACACCGACCTTTTTGCCCTTAAGATCACTAGCCGAATCCGCATAGCCAGCTTCGTCGCGTTCGATAGTTGTGCTGTCGAACGGATCCTGGCCAGCCATGACGTCATAGACTAATGCAGCGTCAGCAACGGTGCGCGCCATAGGTGCGGCAACGTCAGTGCTACTTGCCATGGCTACAATACCGTAACGGGATACAGAGCCGTACGTTGGCTTAAAGCCTACACAGCCTACAAAACTAGCTGGCTGGCGCACTGAACCGCCTGTATCGCTCCCTAATGCAAATGGCGCTAGATCGAGTACCACCGATGCCGCAGAACCGCCAGATGAACCGCCGGGTACGCGACTTTTATCGAGAGGGTGCTTCGTTGTGAAAAAGTCACTGTTTTCGGTAGAACCACCGTGAGCAAAAGCATCAAGGTTGGCCTTGGCGACGCAAACAGCGCCTTCAGCCTCTAACTTTTCGATAACCGTTGACTGGTACGGCGCGTTAAAACCCTTCAGCATATTGCTGGCAGCGGTTGTTTCGGCACCAAAAACGAGGTAATTATCCTTTGCAATGAACGGCACGCCGGCTAAACGTCCGACTTGTTCGCCATTTTTAATAGCAGCGTCGATGCTGGCAGCGCGTTGGCGTGCGCGTTCGGCGGTCGTCGCAATAATCGCGTTATATTCTTTTTTTGCTTCAATTGTCTTGAGCGCCTGCTCCACCAAATCAGTCGCAGTGAGCGTGCCGGCCTGGACTTTGGTGGCTAGCTCTGCAATAGGTAGCCACTGGCTCATCCGATCATCCTCTTTACTTTTATCTGGCGGTCCAGCGTATGGGGTGCGCCACGCAATAAATCATCAGGCGATGCGCCGTAGTCGGCGACTTCATCGTCACGGGTTACATTCGTCAGGCCAGTCACCTGGCTGGTTGGCTGCAGGCCGGTTACGTCGGCTTGCTGGAGTTGTTCCACGTACTGCAGGATATTCGTGAGTTCCGTGCGGTACGTCTCAGCTTCCTCATCTGAGATTGTCAGCCGGGCGAGCCGGGCCAATTTTAATACGTCGTCGCGTGTTAAGTCTGCCATATTTATTCCACTATACCAGATGTAGAGGCCGCTCGCCAGAGGCTTCAGCTGCGCTAGCGTGCAGCCGCGTCGGCTTCGGACGCCAGCGGCCATGCATTAAATGTACAGCCGCCCAAATTGACTGATTGCTGCTGCATGACGGGCGCTGGTTGGCCAGCACCAGGGCATGCAACATGATCAAACCCTAACCAGTGGCCGCTTTCGTGGTTAATGACCATAGCGTCGTATTCCTCAATATTCAAATGCTGGGCATTCCAAGGGTCGGTCGCGCCGGTCCAACGGCCATAGTTAATCACCACATTGGGATGGACGGTACAGCTGTAATAATCGTCGCATATCGAGCCAAAAGTCAGAATGGCCGTCGGCGACGCCAGCCAGGCGTGCAGCTGGCAGCCAGCCTCACTATATACAAAGGTGATCTTGCCGTTATCATTCCACCCGCGAGTGTCGCCATAGGTGGCAGCCAGTTTCAGTTTAAAGGCCGGCAGCACACTATCGTCCAAACCACGCTGGGCTGCACAATAACGATATACAATCGTACCTTGCGCTGATGCCAGACGGAAATGAAGCGTTTGCGATTTTGTGAGCGCATACACCGTGGCGGTCACCGCCTCACTCACATTCAAAGGTGCAACACCGCTTATTGCCGATTGTGCCGTTATATATGTGCGTACAGCATCTTCAGATAATGCCATTGTGTTACCAGACTGCTTGAACCAGTTACCAATGTCAGCAGCCGTGGGCTGTATGATCTTTGTACCGTATACATAGCTTATCGTTACGCCAAGTTGCTTCTGCAATTTTTGTAACTCGGCCTGCGTATCGATGGCAGCTGGCGTGTCAGTAATCGTTACGAGTGGTGCCAGCGCCTGTACGTCGCCACGGGCATAGGCATCAGCCAACACTGTTTGTAACCGGGACATATCCAGCCGGTAACCCGACTGCGGTTCGGCAACGCGGAATGCGCCATCCTTAAATACGATGTGCTTACCCGTTGCCGGCCGTGTGTACTCTGGCTCAATACGCTGCGCCTGCGCGGCAAATGCGGCACTGTTCACGCGCACCACTACCGGCACCGTATGGTGAGTGAACAGGCTGAGCATCGGCAACAATGGCCTGCTTTGCTGCAACTGCTTGGTAGTGGCTGCAATGTCGGGCGTAATGCCCCATGCGGCAGGGTCAGTCGTCGCAAGCGTCTTGCCGGGTGCAATAAGTGCCACCGTGCGCGACAAAACAGTGCCGGTCGTTACTCGCTGCGATAATGCCGTGTACGCCACGCCGCCCACATTAACGGCACCCACGCTGTAATACGGCAGCACGCGGCCTTTGTACATAACAGCCATAGCCACATTTACCCCTACCAGCGCTATAACAAGCGCAAGACCTGCATATAGCACAAAGCGCGGCCAGCGCTTCCGCTGCCGTTTGTTACGCGCAAACTGGGTATGGTTAATAACCCTCATATCTGCTTAGTAGTATAGCGCATTTAGCGCGTAGACTGGCTGGAGATGCAGCTGCTTAACAAGCGCCGTTAGTCTGGGGGTGGGTAGGAAGGTTCTTAAGCTTCAGACCGTGGGAGGTAAAGATGCTATAGCCGGGGAAATGGGCGCTGCTTTCAGGAATCCAAGCGGTCTCGTCGTCGGTAACTTGTAATTTCAGCCATTCAGCGGTTTTGCTGGTGCTGCCATCTTTATTCTTGATGGTCACGAGCGGGCCGCAAGCCAAACCAGCTACCTTAAGGACGGCGCCGTTTTTAATCTTAGAACCGTTCGTAAGGCTGCCTTCCGGCAAACTTGCTTTGTGACCGGTGCGTGGTCCGGTGTAAGCGGTTGCGGTAGTAACGTCGCAGTCGTTATGGCGGCCATCAACGACCACATATGGGTCATTTTGATGGTTGCTATCGGGGAACAGTACGTCCCCCTGGTTCATGGTGCCATACACGCCACAGGTGTCGTCGGTCAACTTTTGCTTGTACGCCACGCCAGCATAGGCGGCGCCGCGTGCGGTGCCGGTGTCACTGTTGTCGGTGCCATCACTGGTATCGCCAGTGCCGGTTTCGTCAGTTGGCGTCGGATCAGATTCTGGTGAAGTAGTAGCTGCTTCGCTCGGCGTTGCCTCAGTGGTCGGGTCAAGCGTCGGGTCTTCGGTTGGTTCTTCGGTCGCTTCTGGCGGTGTTACCTGCTCGTTCTGCGGGTGCTCTCTTGCCGAAACGGCAGCTTTGGTTTTACTAATGTCGTTTACTATTACGGCACCACCGCACAAAACGGTCAGCGCCAAAAATGCTCCGGCACCGCCGAGTATAATACGCCGGCGGCGGCGAGCGGCGGCCTCATCGGCATCTACCGCTGGATCTACCGCCTCAGTACGGACTGCCGGAATAACATGCGTCTCGGCAGGGTCTTCATCTCCGATGCGTCGGCCACGGTACTCAGTGCCTGGGTTTTGCAGATTGTCATAGCGGTCATAAGGGTCGCCAGTACCAGTAGTGCCGGACAGATGGTCAGTGGTTTCGTCTTCGATGCGGGGGTACAGTGGCGTGCCATAGTGAGGGTCGGCATACCCACCTGCAGGTTCGGCCCTATAGTCATCAGCGTTCAGATACGCCTCATCATAATCCGGGTCCCCCATATGCGCGCGGCGTTCTTCACGGGCTGCTTCCCACTCCTGCCAGTCGATTCGTCCACCACGGTCATGTGTAGGAATATCCGATTCGGCACCGCTCGGCACGACTGCACCTTCAGCGTGTTGCGGCGGGCGGCCAGCAACAGGAAAATTATCGGGGAACTCACTTGGACTAGTCATAGGCTTATTATTATATCACTATACGTCAAATATGCAACTGGTAAGCACTTGCTCTTTGCTTTGTTTTAGTATAAAATATGCCGACTATGAAACAAAAGGTAGCTTTCTTAGCAGCAACGACTCTATTAGCCGGCGGGTGTTCAGCGGGCACAGAGCGCTCAGCAGTGCCCGAATGGCACGATGCGCCAGCAGCAACCGTCGAACAGCCCGCACCGAGCGAGCAACCACTTCCAGGAAAGATCGTTATAAAAGTGGGTGCTGCCGCCACCAAACACGTCCCCAAGCAGGTTGCGCACGAAGTAAACACCGCCGCTGCGGTAACTATCGTGGTCGGCCCACGCGTTGCCGAACCAGAAGAATATATCGCCTCTGCGGTAGCAATTAAAGGCGGCTTCTTAAGCTCCGGTCACCTGCTGCGCACCAAGAAAGGCAACCCGCAAACCAGTTGCCGTGATGCAAAGGTCATTACCCCGCAAACAACCGCTGCCGGTAGGTACGACCTCCCATTCACCCAAGGCAAAACGATACAGACCGAACACAGCGACACTATTTCAGACCCGAAACAAATCGACCTTGCCCTCCTGCGCACAAAAACAACACCATCAAACACCGCAACACTCAGCGCTAAAAACCAAGACATGAAGCCCGGCACTCGCCTGACTATTGTCAACTACCAGCCAACACCAAGCAAAAATCTGCGGGCGCCCGATTTATCAGGCGAGCACAGCGAACCAGCCATTCTTGACGGCTACGTGCTGTCAGACCCTCAGGGCGACAGCGAGCAAATTGCGGTGATGACCGGTGTCGATGAGAGCTACGGTGCTATTTATGACGACACGGTCCGCGGCGGCGCCAGCGGCGGCCCGGCATTCACCCCTGACGGCATTGCACGCGCCCTGTTAACCGCCTCAGGCGACCCCCGCACTGACAGCTACACCGTACCTGAACTGGAAGATGAGTTTGGCGTCGATATAGAAGGCGTACACACCCCGGACGAAAAAGTACAGCTCACCTGGATGCAGCCCATTAACGACCATTTAGTCCGTTCGCTAGGCACCAGCCCGTTGGCTGCGACCGTACACTGCGCTACATCTTAGATTTGATATCAGCTAAGATATCGCGCAGTTCGGCGGCTTTTTCAAACTGTAGGTTCGCGGCCGCCAGCTCCATCTGCCCGCTCAGGTCTTTAATCAAGGTCTTGTATTCGTCTTTCGGTATCTTCTTGAGGTCGAGCTTGGCCGTTTTGGCTTCTTCCGGCAGGTCGGGGCGCATGCCCTTTTCGATAGCCTTGCTAACGCCAGCCGGGGTGATGCCATGTTCGGTATTGTACGCCTCTTGAATGGTGCGGCGGCGCGCCGTCTCATCGATGGTTTTTTGCATGCTATTGGTAACACGGTTAGCGTACATAATGACGTGTCCTTCTACATGACGGGCAGCGCGGCCGACCGTCTGAACCAACGCTTGCTCACTGCGCAGGAAGCCTTCTTTATCGGCGTCCAGAATAGCCACCAGCGACACTTCAGGCAGGTCGAGGCCTTCACGCAGCAGGTTGATACCGATCAGCACATCGTACACACCCAGCCGCAGGTCGCGGAGGATATCGGTGCGGTCTAGAGTATCAACATCACTGTGTAGGTAGGCGACTTTAATGTTCAGCTCTTTTAGATAGTCGGTCAAATCTTCGCTCATACGCTTTGTGAGGGTCGTTACTAACACGCGCTGCTGTTTCGCGATTGTACCGCGGATTTCAGCAAGCAGGTCGTCGACCTGGCCGTCAACCGGGCGGATTTCAATCGGCGGGTCAAGCAAACCCGTCGGGCGGATAACCTGTTGGGCGGGTTCGGGGCTGCGGCTGAGCTCATACTCTGCCGGCGTGGCGCTGACGTACACAATCTGGTTGACGTGTTTTTCAAATTCGGTGAAAGTTAATGGCCGGTTGTCGAGAGCGCTCGGCAGGCGGAAGCCGTGCTCGACAAGCACTTCTTTGCGGGCACGGTCGCCGTTGTACATGCCGCGGATCTGCGGCATAGTCATGTGCGATTCGTCGGCCAAAATCAGGAAGTCATCAGGATAATAGTCAATCAACGTCGCCGGCTGTTCGCCTGGCTGCCGATTAGTGAGGTAGCGGCTGTAGTTTTCGATCCCTTTTACAAAGCCGGTTTCTTCGAGCATTTCAAGGTCAAAACGGGTGCGCTGTTCCAGCCGCTGAGCCTCAAGCAATTTGCCTTCCTTTTTGAACTGGAATAAACGCTGCTGCAGTTCGTTCTCGATGTGGCCAATGGCAATCTTAAGTTTATCTTGCGGTGTTACGTAGTGTGAACCAGGGAAAATCGTTAAGGTGTCTGGCTTGCCGAGGATTTCGCCGGTCAGCGGGTCAATCTTTACGATGCGGTCAATTTCGTCACCAAAGAACTCGATACGGTAGGCCAATTCTTCACCCGCCGGAAACACATCAACCACGTCGCCGTGCACGCGGAAGGTGCTGCGGTGGAAATCGATGTCGTTACGCTGGTACTGGATGTCGGTCAGCTGGCGCATAAACTTGTCACGTACGCGGCGCTCCTTCACCTTTAGGCGGATACTCAACCCGTCGTAGTCCTCTACCGAACCAATGCCGTAGATACAGCTGACGCTGGCCACGATAATTACATCGCGCCGCGACAATAGTGCGCCGGTGGCAGCGTGGCGCAGCCGGTCAATCTCTTCATTAATCTGCGAGTCTTTTTCGATGAATGTATCCGACCGCGCAATGTATGCCTCAGGCTGGTAGTAATCGAAGTAACTCACAAAATAGTGAACGGCGTTCTCTGGAAAAAAGTTCTTGAACTCGCTATATAACTGGGCGGCGAGCGTCTTGTTGTGGCTCAGCACCAGCGTTGGCCGCTGCTGTTGCTGAATAATATTCGCCATCGTAAACGTCTTACCAGAACCAGTCACGCCCAGGAGGGTCTGATGCTGCAGCCCATCATCCAGCCCTTTGGTGAGCTGTGCGATAGCGCCAGGCTGGTCGCCCGTCGGCTGATAGTTACTGTGGAGCTGGAAAGCAGTCATCCTTCTATTGTATCAAGAAATATTTACTGGGCGAGTACAAGTTCTTGCACTTTACTGCCAGTGAAGCCGTCCATGATGGCGCTTATCTGCTGCTTTGTGGTATCGTCGAGGTTGCAGTCAGAACTGGAACCGTCACTGCCGCGCACAAACATATAATAGTAATCACCTATCTGCTTGACCGATGCGCTGCCTACGTCTGCGATTACCTGCGCTGGCGTATGACCCTCGCCGTCCAGGTCACCGTCCTTCATAGCACGATGTAGGTAGCTTGAGCCCTTACAGTAACCCGGTACATCGTCGAATGTGATAATCGTGGAGGTGTCTGTTGTGTGATAGCTGAGTGAACGGACATTATCGGGGTACGGGAATGCCACCTTCCACTGTTTTATGGTCAGTTTTTTGCGGTTTGCAGTACTCGTTTGGCTGCCGTCGTCAGTGCCCGTAGCCGAAGGCAATTCAACCTTTTGGTCGGGGTTAACAAAACGCTTGCCGTCGTGGGTTACGCACACTTCAGGGTAACTCGTTTGCAGCACACTTTGGTCTGCGGCTTTACAATCGCTAAACGAATTTACGGTTGCAGATGACGTCTGCAACGGGCGTGCCCATGCCAGCCACACCACCACTGCCACACCAATAACGGCAAGGATAATAAGAACGATTTCGCTGATAGCTAGTTCTTTTCGTTCCTTACGATTCATATGTAGTAGTTTATCCATAGATGCCTATCCGGCGTGTGTTGGTGGATGGGTTGATGTTTCGCGCAGGAACCAGTGCATGTCGCCGTGACTGAGTTCTTTGTGGAGGTCGCTATATTTCGCATCCAGAATCTTGAGTATTTTGTGCACCAGGCGTGTGGGGTCAGAATCGTAAACAACCAAGTCGTTTGCTGGCGGGGGCAGTAATTTCATAAGCTCAGGGATCATGTCGGCAGCGCCGCCGCTCCCCAGGAGGACACCACAGGGTTTGTGGGCTTCAAGTGCCGAAGTGAACTCATGCAAGCTGCCGAAGCGGCCGCCGATAGTTATAACCGCATCGCTGCTCTGCACCAGGTACAGGTCGCGACCGACATAATTCAGGCCGGTAAAATTGATAAAGTCAAAGACGTTGTAAGGCAGGCGGTACTTGCGTACGTGCTCCAGCAAGCTGCTCGCCGGCGAAAAGCCAATGCTTGTGCCACCAGCTTCTTTAGCTCCTAAGGCGGCGAAATATGGCAAGCCCACGGTGGCACCGGTTGTCAGGTTATGCCCAGACTTGCCAATTTCTTTGCCGAGCTGCTTGGCGGCTTCGTGACCTGCTTCAACGGTCGGCCCCGCGGCAGCACCCGAAATACAGATCGAGTAGCGCAAATATGATAGTTTTTTGAGATCTGGTGTCATGATTAAATAGTATCCTTATGCTTCATTGTACGATTCTTGTTCAACAAGCGCCAGCGATCCCGGCGCCAGTTCGGCAGATAGCTGCCGATGCACTGCCGCTTCCAGGTTCTCTTGGTTGAGGTAGCGCATCATCAGCTCGTGCCATAGGTTATCACGCACAAAATGCACGATGCGGTCAGCGAACGCCAAATGATTACAGTAGCTGAGCGCTACATCAAGGGCATTGCACGAGACGATTTCGCCTTCATGTACAAACCCAAGACACTGCGTATCTTTCCAGAACGCCAAGCCGGGCGCAATTGCACTTAATACGTCTTCGCCCGCATACCATTGCAAATCATCGGGCTGCACATGCGGCTCGAATATTTCAGGGTGATAGGCATGTGAAAACGTAGCGTAATAGCGTTGAATCATACGCCACGGCACTGGCTGCCCGGCCAACTTGGCAGCAGTGAACGGCTCGCTCATTGATGAACGCTTCATGATTGTGCCAAAATCTGGCCGCACTTGTTGCAGTTTAGCGTACGAGCTATGTGCCCGGATACCGTTCAATTCATCAAGTATCAACAGCAGCGTGGCCATCGCCAAGCCGTCAACCTGGTGCGTAAGCGGCAGCAGCACTACAGCACCCAGTTCGGGGAATGATACGATATTGTGCTTCACCGATGACACATAGTCGGCTGCCAGCTCCTGCCAGCGCTTTGAGGAAGGCTGGACGATGGCAACTTTACGCGTCTCGAAATCGCTCGGTGATAACTTGGCATACTGGTCACGAAAATTCCGGTGCCAGGCATCCGGCTCCGCAATCAAGGCGGCGGCATAAATACTGGCTACGGTCTCGTGCTTCAGCATCGAATCTGCCGAACGGTAGCCAAGCTGCTTCATAGTGACCTTCGGTATTTTCTTCTTCAGCAACCGCTTGGCAACACTACCTTTCAGCGCAAAGACTTTCTTGGGCATATCGTAGGCCTCGATGGTCTTTTGTACCTTTCGTACGACCTCATTCGGTTCGGCGTCGGCTGCAATGCCAAGCGTATCGCGCAACAACTGCTCGTCGTGCTTGAGACGTTCATGCAGCATCCCATACAGCTCTGGGCCGGTCGTGTCACCCGGGTCTAAGCCTAGCTCGGCAACCTTGCCGCGCATACGCTGCAAGACTTCACTCGTCAGGCGAATATCGGTACTCGGTAGGCCGGCCGCATGTTCTAGAGCCTGGATACCCTGGCTAAAAACTGGTTCGACGGCCCCCAACGCCTGTGACAAAAAACGTGTCATGCTGTTATCAGATTACCATAAGCGACGCCTGTGGGGCAACGCGCTTACGCCTCTACAACGCTGTTGGTTTATAGTTGGCTGGGGCGTGGTGCAAGAACTGCAGCAGTTCTTTTTCGCTCAATAAGCCGGCTTGTGCGCCAACTTTCTGACAGACACTCATAGAGTTAATTGGCGCCCAGCGCAAAGCATCCTCTAAGACGAGGCCTTTTGCGGCAGCGGCCACAAATGTCGAAGCAAATGCATCGCCAGCACCGGTACGGTCGACAGGCGGGGCGGGATCAGGGTACAGCGGCATTTTGAGGCGCTTAGTACCATCGGATGCGTACGCGCCGGCTGGGCCGTCTGTGATAACGACAACCTGCGGCCCGAGGGCATGTAGTTTGTCGAAGAGGTCATGGATGTCTTCGTGGTTGCCGCCGCCGACAAATGCCGCTTCTTCGCGGTTGAGGATCAGAACGGCTGAACGCTTGTAGATACGGCGCAGGCGGTGAACACCAGCTTCCATTTGGAACGTGCCGGGCTGGAAGGCTAAGTATACGTCCGGGTTGTCGTCGAGCCAGTCAGCAACTTGATCGTGATATTCGATGGCGTGTTCACTGATTGAGCTAAAGTAGACCCACCGTGGTTTTTCCGCCTTTGTAATGTGCGGCCAGTGGTAATGGTAATCTTCGTGCTTGATAAGAATGGTTCGTTCTGCCTCGTACCACAAAACATAGTGATAGTTACTTTTTTTGCCGGGGTTAATGCGCACAAAACGGGTGTCCACTTTATTCTTGCCGAGGGTGATGATCATGTCGCGGCCTTCATCGTCGCCACCGACGTTCGTAGCAAAGCTGCTCTTGAGCCCCATACGGGCGAACGATACGGCTGCGTTTGCGGCATTGCCGACAGCCTTAATAACTTCAGCGTGGTCAAATGGTATCTTCGTACCGAACGGCATGGCAAGCCATTTGCCATGTTCGTTTTCGACGACCTGTGCGTCTTCTTGGAACAATTTTATAAATGCATCGGTTACTATATCGCCGACACTCAGGACATCGATCTGGTGCATAGCCCCTCTTCTTGTTTCATTGTGCTTATGTCTATTGTGGCATGGCGCAGCCTGCTTTGGCAAGCCTAAGCCGGTGATAATCCCGTGTGTTTTTCAATCCGTCCCAGCCGCATGGCATGTTCATCAAAATGGGCATCGTGCGCCCTATCATGACGGTCAAGCCGCTCTAGCCGCTTATTGACAATGCTCACTTCGCCAGTCAGCTCGTGGAGGTCGTGGTCAATACGTGTGACGGTGTGCTTCACGGTCTGCAGCTCGCCATCGATGCGATCAACCTTTTGTTCCAAGCTGCCAAAACGTGCATCAACTTGCGCGAAGCGTTTGTCCACCTGCGCGAAGCGTTCATCCATTTCGGCAAACCCAGCCGCCGTATGTAGCCGCAGGTCCTCAACCGCTTCGTCGATCATCGGTTTGACCCGGTTGGTTATTGCATCATCAATACTTGTATCAACGATGCCTTTAATAGCGTCTAAATCTTGTGTCGTTAAGCTCATGGCCAGAATGTACCACACACTCGTCCGTTAGCAATAGCGTAATTTTGTATGCTATCTAGAGGTCTTGGGCGTGCGACACAAATGCGTCGTGGTCGAGGGTAGATTCGTCCAATTCGCCCTTACTGGCCAGCGAGGCGGTCTCGAGCTGCTTCAAAAATAATTGCTTGATCTGCGCCTTGGCGCTGCGGTCTTGCGCCCATGCTTTCAGCACTGGGTCCTGTAAGGCACGCGAATATGAGAACGTCAGACCCCACGGGTGCGGGCCCTTCTTGGCAATACGGTTCAAGTTTATGAAGGCGTCCTTAGATGTTTGGCCGCCGCTTAGGAATACCACGCCGCCAAGTTCATGCGGCACGTGTTCGTGCAGCGCGCGCACCGTGCGGCTTGCAACGTCATCGTGCTTGATAGGAGCACCGCTATCCTTGCCGGGCAGTATCATAGCCGTCTTCAGGATGGCACCCGGCAGGTGTACGCGGAAGGCGCGCATGGTCTGGAACAGAACATCGTACACGCGGGTCATAACCTTATCGCATTGCTCGATGGTGTGCGTGCCATCAAACAGCACTTCAGGCTCCACAATCGGCACAATGCCGGCATCTTGGCAGATACGGGCGTAGCGGGCTAGCACAAAGGTATTCGCGCCGATACATTCGTCAGTCGGAATACCGTCGCCGATAGTAATAACCGACCGCCACTTCGCAAAGCGGGCGTCTGCACCGTGGTATTCGGTCATCCGCTCCGGCAGGCCATCAAGGCCTTGGGTCAGCTTTTCGCCGTCAAAACCGGGCAGGTCAATCAGGCCGCCATCAACTTTAATACCCGGCGTTACCTTACGGGCCTTCAAGTATTCGCGGAACAGTGGGCCAGCGTGCGTGGACTGCCAGAATGTTTCGTCAAAAAAAATAACGCCGCTCATGTACTTTTCAGCACCGGGGGCGGTCAGCAACAGCTCGCGGTATTCGCGGCGCGTTTCGGCGGTACATTCAACGCCGACGGCGTCAAAGCGCTTTTTACAGCTATTATTACTTTCGTCTGCAGCCAGCAGGCCTTTGCCGTGGGCCACCAGCATTTTGGCGATCTCTTCGAGGTGTGATGTATTCATACTCTCAGTATACAGCTTACGCTTAACATGGGCACGTATAAATGTAGACTGCCGGATGGCGTGGGCGACTATTTACGGTCGATTGCGTCGTGTGCGGCTAGCGTGATGTGCATGCCGGTCAGGCCAAAATGCTCAAAGAGTTCGGCTGGCTGGCCGGATTCACCAAAGTGATCGCGCATACCCACGCGCTTGAGCGGCGTTGGCATCGTTTCGGCAAGCAGTTCGGCGATTGCACCGCCCAAGCCGCCATTGATTTGCGCTTCTTCAGCGGTCACCACCGCCCCCGTTTTATGGACGCTGCGCAGTATGGTCTGCTCATCAAGGGGTTTGATAGTCGGCACATGGATAACTTCTGCTGAAATACCATCTTTTGCCAACATCTTCACGGCCGCTAACGCGTGATAGGTCATGGCACCGGTCGCAATAATCGTAACGTCACTGCCCTCTTTATACACATATGCTTTGCCAATTTCGAACGGCGTTTCGTCGGTCGTAAGCACCGGTGATGCTTCACGCGCCAGGCGCATGTAGCCGGGCCGCGAGTCGGCCGCCATGGCAAGGGTAATCTTTTCAGCTTCAACGGAATCGCCAGGGGCAAACACCGTCATATTCGGCATGACGCGCATCAGGGCTATGTCTTCAAGCATTTGGTGGGTAGCGCCATCAGGCCCAACACTCAAGCCAGCGTGCGAACCAATAATCTTCACCGGGCGGTCGTTCAAACAAATGGTTGTACGAATCTGCTCCCAGTTACGGCCCGGGCTAAACGCGGCGTAGCTGCTAACAAACGGGATTTTGCCCATAGCCGCCATGCCAGCGCCCACGGTTACAATATTCTGCTCGGCAATGCCAGCTTCTATAAACCGCTCCGGGAATGCTTTAGCAAAGGCGTCCATCTTCGTGCTGTCGGTCAGATCGGCACAAATACCAACGACTTGGCTGTTTTGCTCTCCGGCCTTGACCAGGCCGCGGCCAAAGCCAGCCCGGATCGGCTCCCGCTTGGCATCTTTGTCGTCAAAATCATCGCGTAGGTGCAGGTTCATATCAGTGGGTCTCGCCTTTAATTTTGCCTTGTAGGCTGTGTATTTCCTTCAACGCCAGCTTTGCCTGTTCGTGGTTCGGGGCAACACCGTGCCAGTAGAAGTCGTATTCCATGAAGTCGACGCCTTTACCCGGAATAGTGTGCGCCAGGATAACCACCGGCTTCTCAACAATCGCTTTCGCCATGTTACAGGTATCAATGACCGCTTCAACATCGTTGCCGTCAATTTCTAACACGTACCAGCCGAATGATTCGAACTTGCCGCGCAGGTCTTCCAGGGGCATGACCTCTTCGGTCGGGCCGTCAATTTGGATGTTATTGCGGTCAACGATCGCTACCAGGTTGCTGAGCTTATATTTGCCAATGAGCATGGCTGCTTCCCAAATGTTGCCTTCATTCAGCTCACCGTCACCGGTCGTGACGTACACGCGCCGGCGCGTCTGGCCGTCCATGCGCAGTGCCAGCGCCATACCGGCTGCCTGGCTTAACCCAGAGCCGAGCGGCCCGCTGGTCGTTTCCAGCCCAGGTAATTTCGTACGCTCGGGGTGGCCTTGCAGCCGCGAGCCAAATGTACGCAACGTCAGCAGTTCTTCACGGCTAAAATAGCCAGCGTTTGCCATAGCGGCATAGCGTACCGGGCAAGTGTGGCCGTTACTTTGGACGAGGATATCGCGCTCTTCCCAGTCAGGATTATGCGGGTCGTGCTTGAGCACGTTAAAATACAAAGCCGTAAAAATCTCTACTTGTCCGAGAGAGCCGCCAGGGTGGCCGCTCCCAGCCGCCTCAAGCATCTTAATGATGTCCTGGCGGATCTCATTGGCTTTTAACTCCAGCATTTCTACGGAAAAAATTTGTCTCATACTGGTTATGATTATACCTGTTTACGCCGGACGGGCAACTGCCCGGCAAGCGTTTCTAGTTTTTCGAACGATAGGCGGGGGTTGGGGGCATGCTGTATGAAGCCGCCGACGTTGAGTACGTCCACGCCGCCAGCTGCCAGCAACGATGCGTTCTGGTCATTCACACCACCGTCCCAGCCAATCTCGAGTGTCGGCTTCAGCTGCTTCAAATGCAAGACTTTTGAAAGCAAGCGCTGGTCTGCCTGGCCGCCAAAGTGGCCCAAATTGCCTGAAAAAACCAATACGTGGTCTACATACGACAGTGCCGGCGCAATGGCGTCCGGGCTGGTCTCTGGCTTGAGTGCCACGCCCACTTCAACGCCGTGCCGGTGTGCAAATTCGGCAAACGACACAAAATCACCATCGGCCTCAGCATGCACAATAACCAGCTGCGGCTGCAAGTCTATAAGTAATGCGGCGTGTTTGAACGGGTCTTTATACATCACGTGCAGGTCGGCACGCATACCACCGGGCCACCACACGCCGTCTATAGGGACGGTCTTAGTGGGCGCAAACACGCCATCGGCCAGGTCGATATGCACGCGCACCGCAAAATGAGCCAACCGCTCCATCTGCTGCTGATATTCTTCGGGGTTGCTGGCCAGTACGGTCGGACAAATTGTTGTTGCCATAATCTACCGTTAGTATACCGCTTATGGCTGGTAAACGGAACGGCTAACGTGGTCGCTTAACGTGCACTTTCACGCGCGTTTTCACGTATGGCCAGCTAAAACCGGCAATCAAAGAAGCAGCCAGCATTAGCAGGAGCCCGTATCCAATGGCAAAGAATGGTATCAGCAGCGCCATATTGCCTTCCGGTGGTTGCGAAACAGCAGTAGCAAAACGGTAGGTCAGCCAACTGTCAAACAGTAGCCCAAACCCCACAAAGCCATAAAAACCAGCGGTAACATCAAATTGTTTGTAGCGGTGCGCGAACCACTCGGTCAGCCAGGCGACGCCAACATAGCGCGACACGATCATGACCTGACACACTACCAAATAGACGAACGGGAAACGGCTGATAACACTAATAATATTGCCGGTGCCATACCAGACGACCGACCAAATCGCAGCAGGAACCATGGCCACCAAACTTGCTGTTGTGTACGTTTGCCGGATAAGAAATTTCATCCGAGCTTGTCCAGCTCCTGTATCCGCCGTTTATAGCGCGCGGCCCCGGCAAAGGGCGTTGTCAGCCATGTTTCGGTAATCTGAAGTGCTTTATGAATATCCATATATCGTGATGGCAGGCACAGCACATTGCTGTCGTCATCATTACGCCCGGCACGGGCTTCTTCAATGGTCCAGGCCATGCTGGCGCGAATACCCTTATAGCGGTTGGCGGCCATGCACATGCCCTGCCCCGAACCGCAAATCAGGATACCACGGGCATCGCGGTCGTCGCTGGCGCGCATCGCTAACACGGTGCGGGCGGCGAACTGCGGAAAGTCATCACCGGGCGTGAGTTTTTCATCGCCCTCATCAACAACGGTATAGCCGGCATTGGTGAGCAGTGTAATCATTTCCTGCTTCATGGCAAAGCCATTGTGATCGGCACCGATATAAATAATCATGGTGCTTATACTATACCGTTGTTGGGGCTTACTTTTCAACGGTGCGCTGTATCTTCGAGCGCCAGTCGTGTATCTGGCTTTGCGCATTTTTTGAAAATTGATCGGCTTCGTGCAGTATCTGGGCAATGATATCGTTGCGCTTCAATGTGCGTTCGATCCGGGCGTCGTAGTCGCGGATCCGTGGCTCAGCATAGCGCCAGGCGCGAATGGCGTACACCCGGCTGCGTGCGGCGGTCTTGCGGCTGAAGGCGGCAACAGCCACTGCATCCTGGCGGCTGCGGCGCTTGAACATCGTCCATGCCGTGACCGCAGTAGGTTTGATGCGCGGGCGCACATAGGCAATGGATTTGCGGATGAACCCTGGCGCGCGAGGGATCGTAATAATAACGATAGGACGGGGGGCGCGCGGGGCTGGCTGCGTAGGTGGCTTTGGCTGTCCGGAAGCAGCCTGAGCGGACGGCTCCGCAGCGGCAGCAACTGGCGCGGCCACGACTGGCGTTTCTGTTTCTTCTGCCTCATTACGAAGGCCTTCAGGCGTAACCATTGCCGACCGGATGGCTCTGATATCGCGCATGATACCCTTGCGGAACAACAGGCAGATAAAGACTAATAGAAAGCACGCCAACACCACATATACCTGCTCGGTAGACAGTACCACGCCAGTGCCCGGCACTACGCCTGCGGTGGCAAACTGTACGACGGCGTTGTCAAAGGCTTCGACTTGCAACAAGTCCCACACCCCCACGAGTGCAGCGAGGCCGAACACGATACCTATAATTGCCTTCCGATACATAAACACCCCGTATGTGCTATACAAAAATGTAATTATATCACAATATGGGGTGTTATGCACGCTTTTACGCGTTTGCTTTAAACCGTTTTAGACTTTGTGCAAAATACGGCCGATATCGGCGACTTCTTCAACCAAACGGTTGCTGTAGCCCCATTCGTTGTCGTACCAGGCAACAACCTTCAGCAGGTTACCGCCAACAACGGCAGTCAGCTTCAGGTCAACGATAGCAGAGTGGCTGTTGCCGATGAAGTCACTGCTCACCAGCTCTTCTTCGGTCACGTCCAAAATGCCCTGGTAATATGGCTCGGCAGCGGCTTTCTTGAAGACTTCGTTCACTTCTTCTACTGATACGTTACGCTTGGTAACAATCACGAAGTCGCTCAGCGAAACGACTGGGGTGGGAACGCGGATACTCAGGCCGCCAAAGATACCCTGCAAGGCGGGCATTGCCTGGCCGGCGGCAATCGATGCACCGGTGGTGGTGGGTACGATGTTCTCGGCGGCGCTGCGGGCTTCGCGCAGGTCTTTCGCCGGAGCATCTTGCAAGCGCTGGCTGGCGGTGTAGCTGTGGACGGTGGTCATCATGGCTTTCTCGATGCCGAAGTGGCTTTCGATAATAGCAGCGACGGGGGTAATACAGTTGGTCGTACAGCTGGCGTTGCTAACGATGTCACTGCTGCCTTCAAGCTTGTCTTCGTTCACGCCCAGCACAACGGTCGTTGCACCCTCACCCTTTGCCGGAGCGCTGATAACAACTTTCTTGGCACCGGCGGTAATGTGGGCGCGGGCCTTGGCCGGGTCTACAAAGAAGCCGGTCGATTCAATAACGACGTCAATATCCATGTCTTTCCACGGTAGTGCAGCCGGGTCTTTTTCAGCCAAAACCTTAATAGCAGTGCCGTTCACAAAAATACTGGCGTCGTCGTGGCCAACGTCGTGCTGGTAAGCGCCATAGTTACTGTCGTGCTTCAGCAGGTGTGCCAATGTCTTGGTATCGGTTAAGTCGTTGATGGCAACGATTTCAATATCGTCGCGGTCAAATGCGATTTTAAAGGCATTACGGCCAATACGGCCGAACCCATTGATAGCTACCCTTGTTTTTGCCATGGTGTATCATCCCCTTTTATAGCGTTAGCATATTCTATTAAACATTGTACAAGAGTTTCTCTCTGGGACAAGAGCGCTTAAGGTTAGCATATGCATTCAGTGACTTATTCCATAGGTCGGGTATTTTGCCGGGCGTACAATAGGCGGACAAAATAAGTAATGGGGAGGGCTGTTTTATGCATATTACTTCAACGATGGGGAGCAAGTACAAACAGTACACGCGGGCCGTGAAACGAACGGGCACCGCGTTATTAGTAGCGGGCGTTTTTGCCAGCCCACTGGCATTCACTGGCGCGGTGGGGGCTGCGCCCGTATTTACGGAATACCCGATACCAACGCAAAACGCCAATGGCGCAGACGCCACGACCGGGCCAGATGGCGCCATGTGGTTCAGCGAGCGCGGCGTGGGCAAAATCGGCCGCACGACAACGGCGGGCGTGACCACGGAATACACTATTCCATCGCCGCATTCATCGCCGGTGGGCATTACAACCGGCCCGGACGGCGCAGTGTGGTTTGCCGAAAGTGACGGCGGCAACGTCGGCCGTATCACTACCGGCGGTACATTTACCGAGTATCCCCTGCCGAGCGGCGCATCGCCGACCGACGTCGTGACCGGCCCCGACGGCAACATATGGTTCAGCACTTGGACGTGGGGCGCAGGAAAAGTAGATATCAGCACCGGCACCGTAACCGAATACTCAGCCCGGACCGGCAGCAACGCCCCGCAGATGCGGGCAATCACGACCGGTCCTGACGGCGCACTGTGGGCCACTGAGGAATCGCAAAACTCGCTCGACCGTTTTGACACCAGCGGTAACCTTACCCGCTACCCGATCACGAACGGCATGGTCAACGCCGCCGACATTATAACCGGCCCCGACGGCGCGCTGTGGTTCACCTCTTCTTCTGGCGGCAGCATAGGCCGTTTTGACATGACAACACATGCCCAAACCAGCTTCACGACCGACGAGCCATACTACATACCGGAAATGACCATCGGCACGGACGGCGCACTATGGTTCACTGAAGTAGGCGCCAACAAACTCGGCCGCCTAACGACCGCTGGCGCATACAGCTCGTACAGCGTACCAAGCCGCACGTCGCCATACGGCATTACCGTCGGCTCAGATAACGCCCTGTGGTACACCCAGTACGGTGGCGATAAAGTTGGCCGCGCGCTCGTTAACCACGCGCCAATCGTGAATATCACCAACCCGGGCGCGAACAGCACGGTGAGCGGTACGGTGAATATTACAGGGACGATTAACTCGAACTCGCCGTACAATGTACAGCTATACGTATTTAACAGCGCCGGCCAGTCCGTAGCCGCCAAGTACCAATACGCCGTACCAGACAGCACCACTGGCTACGGTTACAGCTGGGACACAACAGCCGTGCCGAACGGTAACTACACGGTATACTTGTCCGCCCGCGACGCCCAAGGCAACAAAGATGCCGGGTCAACGTCTACGGTGCACGTGACCGTACAAAACTAAGCGCATTCATTAGAACGCGCTTGCGCAGCGCGCATATATAAAATGAGGGGTTTGCGAGGCCCCTCATTTTGATTCACACATTTACATTAGGAAAGACAGGGGATGCACTTTAAATTATGTACTGGAAAGACAATCGTGCATATAACGACGAAAGAATGAGTTGTGCGGAAAATAATATTTCAAAATTACGTGAATTAGTAGAGTTAATCATTTAAAGTAGTTAAAGATATGGAAAAATTAGAATATCTGAGCGTCCCCTTAGATGGCATTACTACAACGCTACAACTGCCATATATCATTTACTCCTCTCACGAATATGAGATCGTCCTCAAAGAACTGACATCTAGTGACGTGGAGCGCGCTTTCAGACTTAGAATTGTTGAGGATGCCAATACTGGCGCTTATCACATGGAATCGACCGAAGAGTACAACTTTTACGGTGATGATCATATTCAGTATTACTTACACGATTCCAAGTTGCAGCTTTGTGTCGTTCCTAAGAATAGTATTTTAGATAACACATTCCGCGAACGGCTATCACTGGCACTTGAATGTGCCCTCGGATATTTTGATGAACACGTATCTTGGGTTTACGAACAATTTGCCTCAGTAGCATCGCGTGGTGCCTACAGATCACATATGAGCATGTGCAGTAAAGGCACCTTCGACGCAAAGGTGGTGGCTATAATCCGGCTAATTATTAGCTACAAGGATTCTGGAGAACTACCAGAACACAAGTTTGAAACACTTCGTGCACTATTAAATTCTGCCCGACATCAGGCAGGCGCTGCAGATGTAGCATGCGTTCTGTATTTCAGCGTTCTGGAGTCCGTATACGTACAAAGTAATCAGGAACTTGCTTATAAACTCTCGATGAGAATGACCAAAAAACTCAACAAAGACCACGCCTTTGCGAGAAAAGTTATGGATATGTATTCGAGGCGCGGGGATGTTATCCACGGCACTGAAAAAGGTGATGTATTTTCACAGGAGGAGCTACGCCTACTCGAAGGGCTAGCAAAGAGATCCTTTGTCAGCTTCGTCGAGACCCCTCGTGATTTCAGTAATACGAAGCTCGATAAGCTGTTATTGCAGTAAACAGCTCTACGCCATTATGTTTTAATGGAGTCATGAGTATAACAAAGCAGCAGTTAACCGAACTCGAAAAGTTTCAGAAGAATCTTACCCGCTATCAGGATGCTGCAAATGCAGTGTGGGCAGCCCGACGTACATACGCTTCCAATGCTGACCTGGAAAAAAAGATGAAGCACGAGAAAGACCTGAGAGACAAGCTGAATATCGAGTACGGCGGTCTAGAAGACACTATCAACAATTTACTTGGAGGTAAACCTCTAATGATCGTGCCTAATATACCTGGTTATCGCTGGGACATATTTGCCGAAGCTCTTTCTGCTCGATTTAGTAGCACCAAAGGAGATTGCTTAAATATGGCAACCCAGTCCACAGCACAGGCCGTAGGCAAAGCACGACAGCTTATAAAAAATCCCAACTCATCAAAATCTACTACTCCAGTTCCAGTATTTACAGACGAGCTTTTAAGGAAAGTCCGAAGTCCAAAGATTAAAAAATTATGCGAAGAATTAAACAGATCTTTACCTCAAAATCCCAATAGCGCCGCCCTGCTAATGAGGACTATTCTGTTGATTACTCTGCAGCAGAAAATGGGCAGTAAAGCTAAAAATGATTTGGCTCCGGTCTTGAATCAAGCCATAGCCCAAGATGCCTATGGTGATACGGCTATTAAACGGATACTGACAAACTTTGCCGGACTACCCAAGACCCTACTAGATGCCACACACCATAGTCAGTGGATGATTTTCACCGCAGATGATGTTAGTACTTGGCTGCCTGGACTTGTAAAGGTGATTCAGGCTACCTATCCGTAGTTTATATTATTGAGGGCTTATCTCACCCTTATAGAGCCAGCTCGGCACCTTGATATCTTTTGCATCAGGAGCATTGGTAAAAGCTAAGCGTATGAGGCGTATAGCCGTGTATGCCTCTCTCATAATGTCTCTCTGCTTGTGGTTGTACTCGTACTTAAACTCGTCTTTCAAGTCGTGGTGTGACGATTTACTGCGTTCACTACGAACTTTCCTGAAAGTCTTGAGCATACCATCTATAGGGGAGCGGTCTCTGGCGGTCATAAATCTATTGAAGTATTCCTCAAGTAGAGCTATTGTCCCTTTCTGTGTATCCTCAAAGCTTACGACCATTCTCTTTTTAAAGAAATTTCTATTAATATTGTCGCTCATAAGTTTATCCAGGGTTTCTACAAACTCCTGATATTCTCGTTTTGTCGGCATGAGTAACCTATGGAAGTTGCGCGGAGGGTCTGAGCCATCTGCGTAATCTTTCTTGAACAGGTACACGCCTTCGATGGCTACGGCCATTCTGTTGATAATTTCTAACTCGACTTTAAGCGCCTCGTACATGGTGGTATCAAAGTCCCAATCGCCTATAATCTGAGATTTAACAAAGCCGTACTCAGGGTCATATTTTGCCATATCTAACAACCGATGCTTCCAGAGCGTCTGGTGTTCTGGTGTGAGCTTGTGTAGATAGTAAGGTACACCAATAACGCAGGTTTTAGCGTCATTCTCATAATCCTTACTAAAGCCCATGCCGAATGTCTCCACGATTACCCTCTCGCTTTCAGGCATGTCATCATCGTAATCTGCAAGAGAAATTCTACCAGCAACACCCGAGTAGTCATATACGTAGCGTGGATCGTCTCGGTAGTTCTTAAGAACTTGGGGGTCAAAGGCGAGAAGTTCAAGCTGAGGCATTCCTAACGCCAGCATTAAGGAGAATGGACGACCTTCGTAGTCGCTTTGCTTTACGACATTTTTTAGGTGTTTAGCCGTTGGGTAAAGCACGGCGTATGCGAGTTCTTGAGGGCCGACGTGGGCGAGGGTTTTTAGGAGTACCTCTACATTACCCAAGGACATGGCCTTAATGTGGGGATTGGGATGACCGAAACCGAAGTGAATCTCAATATCGCCACTTTCGATAAGGATTCGTAAGTCTTGTTTTGTGAGGGAGTACTTTTCGCGCAACGTAGCTAAGGGCAAACCATTAAACTCGCGAGCATATAGATAGAAATTGGTGATTTCATCTATAATCGTAGGCTTTTGTTGCTTTTTCATAAGTACGGAATAATCTTAACCAATGATGAAATCGGTGGCGCCGGCCAGACTCGAACTGGCGACACGATGTTTTCAAAGCACCTGCTCTACCAACTGAGCTACGGCGCCACCAAATTCACAATTAAGCTAATTATACACCTTGTCTAGCGGCTAAGCATATCTTTCTAGAGTCGCATAACTGACAACTTATAAAAAATAAATCCAAACCTGATTTTAAGTTCTAGGTGGTGTGAGGGTAAGTATTAGAGCTCCTGATCCTAGCGGCGTTATAAAGCCGATACGCCATAGCAAACGTATGCATCCGCAGCAGCACATCATAATCAGTATACTGCGGGAAATCAGCCACCGGCACCCACTGATATCGATCATGTTCAAAGCTCAGGTGTATGGGCGTGTCTTTGGGCACATACGTCTGATAGAACAGCCACGTGCCGGTACCGCCGCCGGCCAGGCGGGGATTGCTGGTGGCGAATACCAGCGCGGGGGTATCAATCTTCAGGCCACATTCTTCTAAGGTCTCGCGCGCTAGCGTCTCTGCGAGGCGTTCGTCTGGCTCAGCGCGGCCGCCGGGCAAATCCCAGGTGCCGGCGTGGAGGGGGTCGGTGGGGCTGCGGCGCAGCAGTAATAACTCACCTGCTTCGTTCACGACCAGCGCGCGGCAGGTCACGGTCTTTGGCGTGGCGGCATCTAAAACGCGGTTATCAATAACAAACTGCAATAATTCCTGGTGCGGCACGTAGCCGCTGGCAGCGAGAGCCGCTTCGGGGGTGAACCATTCAAAGCTGCTGTGCTCGGGGCTCAGCGTAATAGTAACGTCATCTGGCACGTATGCAAGAAACAGTAGCCAGCAACCGACGCCGTAGCCGCCGGTGCGGGTGGCCGCAAAAATAAGCTGCGGGTCGTGCAGCTGCAGACCTGCTTCTTCTTGGGTTTCACGAATAACGGTCTCGTAAGCGTCTTCGCCGGGTTCGGCATTACCGCCCGGGAAGTCCCAGCCGCCGGGCCGGTTCTCGTCAGTGTCGCTGCGGCGCAAAAAGAGTATTTCGCCGCGTCCGTTTACCAGTAATACCTTGGCGAACGTGCGAACCATAGAATTATTTGCCGTAACGGGCGATAGATTCTTCGATGATCTTCTTGGCGTCTTCGACGTTGCCCCAGCCTTCTACTTTGGTAGAACCAGGCTTCTTGAGGTCCTTATAGTGTGTAAAATGGTGCTCGATCTGCTGCTTCCAGCGTTCACCCAAGTCGTCGATGCTGTTGATGCTGTCGCCGGTGTTGCGGTCGTCTGCGGGTACAACAACAACTTTGTGGTCGGCTTCGCCGTCGTCAATAAAGTTCAAAACGCCAATAACCTTTGCTTCCAGCCACACGCCGGTCGGGATCGGACCGGTCACAACCAATGTGTCCAGTTCGTCGCCGTCTTCGTCTTTGGTCTGGGGGATAAAGCCGTAGTTACAGGGCTTGGCAAAAATCATCGGCTCCACGCGGTCCAGCATAAAACAGGCGCGTTCGCGGTCCCATTCGATTTTCATGTTTGAACCCTGCGTGATCTCCACAACGGTGTTTACAATGCCGTTTTGCCAGTCACCCGTCGTTAGTACTTCGTTAAAGTCAGCCATAATACACTCCTCTTTGCTTCATGGCTATTGTACACTGGTAGTAGCATCATGACAAAGATCATTGGACACCGTGGCGCGCGTGGGTTGGCGCCGGAAAATACTCTGGCTAGCTTTACTGAAGCCCTGGCCGCTGGCGTTGACGAGATTGAGCTGGACGTACGTGTTACCAAAGACGGCATATGCGTCTTGAACCATGACAAATTCCTGCACGACATATCCGGCCGCAGCCTGCGCCACATGCGCATTGCCGATTGCACACTGGATGAGCTACAGAGCTTCCGCCAGGATATTGCCCTCCTGGAAGATGCCATTGAACTTATCGACCGCAGCGTACCGATTATCGTAGAAGTAAAGCCACGCGTGCCGACTGCCGAAGTCATTGCCGTTATCGACCGCTTCTTAGCCAAAGGCTGGCAGCCGTCCGACTTCCTGCTGGCATCATTTAGCCAGCGCACACTGCGCCAATTGCACGCGGCACTGCCCGGTATCGAAAAGGTCGTGAACGAGCATTTTGGCGGCTTCCACGCCACCTGGCGCGCCCGGCGGGTACAGGCCAAGCGCCTAGCCTTTAACCAGCACAACCTGTGGTGGGGATTCATTGCATCAATGGCAAAGCACGGCTACAAAATAATCGCCTACACGGTGAACGACCCCGCCAAAGTCGCCAAATGGGAAAAGCGCGGCCTATTCGCAATCGTTACTGACTACCCCGACCGCTTTAAGAAATAATATGCAGCATTGGACACTCGACCACACTGAACAGGTAGGGGCGCGTATGCTGACGTTCTGGTTTAAGCCGGAACGGCCCGTAGATTACGTGGCTGGGCAATTTACCGAGCTATTCTTGCCGCACGACGCCGCCGATACCCGTGGCCTGCGGCGCTGGTTTACTATCAGCAGTTCACCCACCGAGTCGCTGGTCAGCATCACCACCAAGATGGCGGCGCACGAAGGCAGCAGCTTTAAGCGGCAGCTCGCCAACCTGCAGCCAGGTACCGTCATACAAGCCGCCGACCCGATGGGCGACTTTGTGCTGCCGAAAGATAAAACCATACCGTTAGTGCTGGTTGCGGCCGGCATTGGCGTAACACCTATCCGCAGTATGGTCACCTGGCTGGCGGACACACATGAAGAACGCCATGTATCGCTCATACAGGCGGCCGGATCACCCGATAGCCTGCTCTACCAGGAACTGTGGGCGCGCTATCCCCTGAGCTATACCAGTATCGTCAAGCGGCCCAGCGCCGAATACCAGGGCGCTGTTGGCCCGCTCACGGCGGACGCCATTCTGCAGGCCGCACCGCCGGACGCTCGCAACCTCTACTACTTGTCAGGCCCTGAACTGCTCGTAGAACAGCTTACCAAAGACTTGATTGCGGCCGGCATACCCGACTACCGGGTTATTACCGACTACTTCCACGGCTATCGCTAGCCGAGGGCGATGCGTACCGTACGGTGCTCGTCCCTATCGTCTGCGGTGTATACCATGCTTAATCGCGGGCCGTTGTGGCGCATGCCAGACCGCAATACGACCGCCCGCCAATCGGTCTCTTTTGTTTGCAGGTCAAAATGGGTGATGGTAGCTATTTCACGCTCTTGCTGTGGGCCAGTGCCAGCTTCCTCGCGTGCCGCCTCGACACAGTTCCAGTGGGCGACCGCCTCAAGCACACTTGGCACATGCAAGCCTAAGCCAGGATTCTGGGCTTGGCGCTCGGCGAGTATCGCAACTTGCTCTTCCAGCGGTTTGCCGCTCAGTTGTTTGTCGTCTTGATCAGGCATCAGGCTGAACTGTAGCGGCGAATCACCGATAGGGCCGGATAATTCACGGCCATTATAATACTGGGTTATATCAGGGCTGACGGCCGACACGCCATCGGGTATCTTATCTTTGAAGCTCCGGGCCGCATCCACGATTTGCTGCGGCCTGGCGACCACGTTCGGCGTAATCACCACGGTATGATTCACGCCGTCTGCCTTTTGGTCGGCAACATAATCGTACACACCCGTATCACGCCATAGGTTGTCTTGGGCAGCAAATAAATCAGCGAATAATTCGTCCGTAACGACAATACCCTCGCTGCTGCCTCCCGGGTAGGCGCCAGTGGTGATTTCCTCTTGCCCGGAGGCCGTCAGCGCATCAAGTGTTTGCTTATATGCAGCAAACGCGCGGGGTGCCTGTTCCTGAATTTCGGCAGCCACCGTGTCAACGTCCGGATAGGCGTAATCAGATTCCGGCCCACAATAATCGGGGTCTCCGTATATATCAGAGGTATCCAGTGTCTCGATGCCCGTATCATTACCTTCGTCAGAGAATGACAGCTCGGCAGCTTCACCGGCGTCATCCGGCCCTTCAATAGGTCGGCTATAGTTTTCGGCAGGAAAATCGTTCATGGCATCCCTCTCAGCAAGTGCTTACTAATATAAAAATCATAGCACACGCGTGCTAGGCAACGCCGTATTGGCGCTCGTGGCCATCGAGATATTCACGTATATATAGTGCGGCCGAAGCACCATCGCCGGTAGCGCTGGCAATCTGCATGGTCGCGCCGCTGCGGACATCGCCAGCTACGAATACACCGCGCATGGATGTTTCCAGGTTGTCGTTCGCTTTGATAAGCCCGATTTCATCGAGTTCGATATCGGTACCGGCCAAAAACTCAGTGTTTGGCTTCAAACCTACGAATACGAACACACCATCGGTTTGGAATTCGACTTTGTCGCCCGTTGTCTTATCGGTGCCAATAACGTGTGTGACCTTGCTGTCCTCGCCAACGATTTCATCGGTAGTGGTATTGAAGTGCACGGTGATCTTGTCGGCGTGCTTCTCTTTTAGTTCCTGTTGGAGGACTTCGGAGGCGCGCATGTGGTCGGAGCGGACGAGTAAGTCGATGTGCGACGCAAAACGCGTCAAGAACATCGCCTCTTGTACGGCGGAGTTGCCGCCGCCTACCACAACCAGTTTTTTGTCGCGGTAAAACGCGCCGTCACAGGTTGCGCAATAGTGCACGCCGTGGGCGTAGTATTCCTTTTCGCCCGGGACACCGATTTTCTTGTAATCACTGCCGGTGGCAATCAGGACTGCCTTGGCGAGCACTTCGCCATCGGTCGTTTCCAGGCGCTTGTATTTGCCTTCGTCGGTAACGCCCTTTACGTCAGCTTGGATGCGGCTGACTTCACCCAGCTCAATCTGCGCGCCAAAGCGTTCAGCCTGCTCGCGCAACTTATCGGCATATTCCAGGCCGGCGATACCTTGCGGGAAACCGGGATAGTTGTCGATCCAGTCGGTCACTGCCGCCAAGCCGCCAACAACGCCACGCTCGTATAATACGGTGTCGATGTCCTCGCGGGTGGTGTATATGGCAGCACTCAATGCTGCCGGGCCGGCACCAATCATAACAACATCGTGGATGGGAGCGCTGGTGCGCGTTGGATCGTCTGCCATAGTGTCCCTTTCTGGGGTTACGCTACTGCCGGGGCAAGTTTAGCGAGGTTAAAGCCTACGACGACTTCTTTGCTGTCGTCTTGCTTGGTAACAACCGTTACCGGAACCGTTAGGGCGCCGCTCAAAGCCAGTGCTTCAGCTTGGCGCTCGGGGTTATCGTCAAGATTTACTACTTCGTACCCGAAGCCCTTATTATCGAGCCATTTTTTAACCATAGCGCAGTATGCGCACGTGTTGGTAGTGAAGATGGTAATATTTTTGACCATAGTAATCCCCTCCTAGGTTTTGTTTTGAGTCTGCTATGTATTGTATATAGCGCTTATGGTTAGCGCAATACGCTACATATTGTGTTTTTTACGCTAACGCTTACTGTCCGACTTTGTGCAGTGTGATGTCGAATACCAGGTCGGCATTTGCTGGAATACCGGAGCCTTGTGGCGGGTTTGCACCATATGCCTGGTCTGCTGGAATGTACAAGCGGCGCGTGCCGTTGACCTTCATGCCAGGAACACCATTGGTCCAGCCGGGGATAACGCCATTCAGGCTAAATGACACTGGCTGGCCGCTGTCGAGCGAGCTTTGGAAGATAACACCGGTTGCAGCAACGGCACCGGTATAATCTACGGTCACCGTGTCGCCTGCCTTGACTTCGTCGCCGTCGCCAGGCGTTGTGTCTTGTGCCTTCAGACTGTCGATCTTGCTGATCGGCGTAAAGTCTTTCAGCTGAGTGCCTTGTAGTTTGCCATCTGTTGGTTGCACGGTTTTCTCCTTATTAGTTGAGGTGTCCGTGGTAGATGCCGGTGTCGACGTCTGTTGGTTCACGTTCTTCGCCTCTTTATTGTCTTTATATAACTGCCAAATAACGATAAAGCTCAGGCCAAACGAAAAGGCAAAAAATAGTACTGCTAACCCTAGAGCAAAAGCCCGATCACGCTTCCGCGCCATATATCCTCCATTCCCTTGTGGTGAACATTATTATACCTGTACCACGCGCATCTGCCTAGGCAGCAATGTCGTATTTTTTAAGCTGTTTCTTGCCAGACTCAGTATGACGGCCCTGGAACTTCAATAATTCGGCGTAAATGCCCTTGCTGGCGGCGAGTTCTTCTGGCGAACCAATCTCATTCACGGTGCCATCGGACAGCGTTACAATCTGGTCGACATTCTGGATGGTGCTCAAACGGTGGGCGATGATAATGGTCGTCCGGCCTTTCATAAGGCGCTCCAGCGCTTCCTGCACCATAGCTTCGCTTTTGCTGTCCAGGCTGCTGGTGGCTTCGTCTAATATCAGTATCGGCGCGTCTTTCAGGAGTGCCCGGGCAATGGCAATGCGCTGTTTCTGGCCGCCGCTCAGTTTCAGGCCGCGCTCTCCAATTTCGGTGTCGTAACCCTTTTCAAATTTCATAATAAATTCATGGGCATTGGCAGCTTTGGCGGCAGCGGTAATCGCCTCGTCGCCGGCCTTAGGATTGGCATACGAAATATTCTCGCGGATAGTGCCGCTGAACAGCGCCGGTTCCTGGAATACGATGCCCACACTGCCGCGCAAGCTGTGTTGCGTAACCTGGCTGACTGTCTGGCCATCAATGCGGATAGCGCCGTCTGTTACGTCATATAAGCGCAGCAGCAGGTTGGTCAGTGTTGTCTTGCCTTCGCCGCTTTCGCCCACCAATGCTACCTTAGTGTCAGGCTTGACCGTAAAGCTTACGCCCTTTAAGACGGGCTTGTCTTTGTCGTAGCTGAACCACACATCATCAAACACAATTTCACCGTTGGTCACACGTAGCTTTTTCGCGCCAGCCATGTCAGCAATTTCAGGGACCACGTCCATCACTTCAAAGAAGTCGCGGCTGTTCGAAATGGCCCGCTGGATAGCGTCAACTAAAAAGCTGATGGTGAAGATTGGCATACGGATCAGCACCGCATACTGGATGAGCAGCACCATGGTGCCAATGGTGTACACACCGCGAGCCGTTTCTACAAAGATGTACACGAAGACTGCCAGGAAAATAACATTCAGCACCGAGCGGCGCAGAATATCTTGCGTGTGCCACAGTTTGCTTTGCGGATAGGTCGTTTTGACGATCTTGTCATATCGTTGTTTAAAGAACAACAATTCTCGTGTTTCCTGCAGGAAGCTCTTTACGACGCGCACCTGCCCGACTGATTCAGCGAACCGGCCGCTGGCAATGTCCTGCTCTTCGTTGATCTCTTTTTGATACCCCTGCCACTTGCTGCTGGTGCGTGTGGTCAGCCATATAAATATCGGGTACAACGACAACAGCATCAAGGCCACCGGCCAGCTGTAAATGGCCACGATAACCAGCGAGAAAATAGTACTGAACAAGAACTGCAAAAAGTTATTGCTCATGGTCTGCATAAACGAACCGAGCTGGTTGATGCCGCGGCTCATGCGGTTGATAATTTTTCCCGACAGTTCAGTATCAAAATACTTCTGCGGCAGGCTTAGCACGTGTTGGTAATACCGCTGGCTCAGCAGCTGCTGCAGCTTAACCGACATAATATCGCCGATGTACCCGCCCCAGTTGCTGAAGATAGTCTGGCCAAAGTCAGTCACAAAAATAAGCACCGCATACAATGCAACGACCTTCACGTCCGGGTTGCCATGCTGCATTTGGTCGATAGCAGCTTTGGTAAGCAACGGCTGCAGCTGGGTCATAGCCGCCAGCAGAATGGTAAAGAACGAAATGGCCGTGTAGTACGGCTTCAGTTCTTTGGTAAATTGAATAATGCGCCAGATGTCTTTCATGGGGTTTACTATACCTTATACAGCGGCTGTTTTACCAGCCGCCGCCACCTCCGCCACCACCTCCGCCGCCACTGAATCCACCACCGCCACCAAAACCGCTGCTCGAGCTGTTACCAGATGGTGTAAAGGCCGTCGTCACCGTGGTGCTTAACGGCCCGGATAATGACGATGCCAAATAGACGGCGTTAAAGGTTGTCCAGTTGCCGCTGTACCAATCAGGCGGCGTCGTGTATAGCTTTTCGAATTGCTTGGCCCATTCGTTCTCCACACCCAGCACCATGGCATACGGCAACAGTTTTTCAAACAGCTCGACCGTTTTGACCGGCTGGTGTGCGTTGGCGGCATACGGGGCGTTAGGGGCCTGCATTTGCTTCAGCCGCTCGGTTTCAGTCACCTGCAAGAACAGCTTTAACCCTAAAATACGGCGCTTTGCTTCCACGCCCTTCAGTGTCCGGCTCGGCACAAAATGCAAAAATAGGAAGGCAACTGCCGCGCCAGCTGCCAAGCCAATCCAGGCCGGGGCGCCAACGTGGATAACGCCCATGCCGAATGCCAGGATCACCAGCGCGCCGATGGCGAACCCATGATAGGTCGTAAGCAGGGTGAACGGATTGCTGCGGAAGTAGCCCTTTTCTACCAAGCCGTCACTCACCTGGGTACGGATGGTGGTCGTCTCTTTCGCCAGCATCGGCAGCTGCGTTGCGTCCACCTGCTGGCCCGCAGCGTATCCAACGCCGAATATGGCCTGCAGCAACGTCAGCTCGTACGTCGTCAGTCCGGTAGTGTCGGCGTTGCGCAACTCAAAGGTATACACCAGCTTGTGCCCGAGCAGCAGCCGCTTTTTGTTTTCTTCTATAATCTTTACGTACCCGCGGATAGCCAGGTCGATGATGGTTGCCGTTATATCGCTATTGTCAGTTTTAAAGTCCAGCACGGTACCAACCTCAATCGGCTTCAGGCCGTCAGGCGCTTCATATTCCGGTACGATCGTGGTGCGGTTTTTGGGGTCACGGCCGCGTTTGTACCAATATATACCCGCCGGTACAGCAAGCAAGATGAACGGGACAAAGAACGCGACGGCCCCTGCGCTATATTCACCCAGCGTGTCTATGATAGTCGATGGTGCAAAATAACCTTTTTGGAAGCCGACAACGGTGGTTAATGTTTCCGTAGGCGAGAGTACGCGCAAGCTCTTGGCCTCGAGCGTCCGCGCGTTGTCGCTGGCGGCGATACTGCAGTGCTGGTCGGTGCTGCCATACGAACCCACATAACACTGCGGCGTTGCGGCGCTCAAGCGCAAGCCCTGCGGCAGGTGTAAGGTGGTCGATACTGATAGAAACCGCTGCTGCCACTGGTTGCCGTTAACATCCCAATACAGCTCATCGTGGTCCGGATAAAAACTGATCACGTTGCGCACTGTGTAATCGATGGTATATTCCTGGCGGCCGGTGATGGTGCGGTTCGCATCGCCAATCTTAAGTACTAGGTTACTGTTTTCGTTGGTCGTGGTGTACAACGTGGGCGCGCCGCTATCAGATGACACGCGGTTCACGTGCACCTGCAGCTGGTGCTTTTTGTAGGAAGTAGGGATGGCGCGCAGAATACCGTGATTATAGTCCGTAAAGGCCACATTGATGCGCTCTACGATGTGCAGCTGCCCTTGCTTGTCGCTATTGGTAAGCGTTTGGTCGGATGCAAACCGCGTCACCGTAAAATCATTCACATCGGCGGATGCGGCAGGCACTAGGGCAAAACACAGCAGCAGCCCACTGATTACCGCCACGCCAAGCGCTTGCCGCCACCGCAGATTCACGGCTAAAAGTCCATGTGTTTACCGGTGTAATCAACCATGCGTGCATTTGGCAGCTTGTCTTCGTGTTCCAGAATCAGCCCTAAAATAGCACGGGCAGATTCGACCGGCTTGAGCGGCGCGTCCTCGCCGCCAATTGGCGTTTGCATCCAACCAGGGTTAATAAGCACTGATTTAAAGCTCGGGTTGAGCTTGGCAAAACTAACCATCGCATAATTAACGGCCGCCTTGCTGGCGCTATAAGCCCAGTGTTGGGCGTGGAATTCGTCGAATGCAGCATAGGTGCCCATCCCGGAAGACATCGTAACCACCAGCTTATCAACGCCGGCATGCAGATTACCTACCAACGCATCGGCCAGCATTTTTGGCGCAAGAGTATTCACCTGGAACAACCGGGTAAGCGTGGCGAAGTCTGTCGTAACCGCGGCAGCATCTGGTGCGGCGTCGTACATAGCCGCATTGTTAATGATGACGTCAATCGGTGCGCCCTGCAGCCGGGCCGCCAGCCCTTGCACGGCATGCGGGTCGGTAAGGTCACATAATTCGATCTGCACGTGCTCGGTGTCGGGCAATTCCGGCACTTCGCGGGCTACGGCAATCACTCGCCAACCAGCCTCAACAAAACCGCGGGATAGCGCAAAGCCGAGACCTCTATTTGCACCGGTAACAAGGACTGTTTTCATACTAAACCCTTTCTGCGTGCAGCGACGCGGCAGCGGCCTGGGCTACGCCATCAAGCAGCGCACGAACCACCTCGTCGGTGAGTGTCCGCTCGTAGCTGGCAATCTGCAGGCGTAACGTAACTTGCTTGTGGCCGGTGTCGTCAGGACGCTGGTAAATATCCAGCGGTGACAGCGTGTAATAGGTGTCTTGCGGACGATTCTTGCTAATAAACGTATCAGCCAGCGTGGCAACGTCAGCATAGGTAGCGCTGGCGTCAACTTTCAAACAAATGTCTTGTTCTACCTTCGGGAAGCGCGGTAACGCATGGTAGCGCGAAGCGCCGGTCATGCTCTGTAATATAGACTTCGGACCAATTTCGAAACCGGCAGTATGGTTAGGCAGTTTGAGCTTTTTAAGAACACTGCGCTTGAACTCACCAATAATGCCCAGTTGCTCGCCCCCCTTAACTGCCACGATTGCCGAACGGGTGTGGTCGTATGGCTGCATCACCGGGTAGTCGTGGGATTCCTGCAGCGGCGTATACTCCAGCTCAAAGCCGAAGCGCTTCGCGAGCGCCTCGAGGTAAACGCGCGCTTCATAATACGCAGCGCCGGCGGGCATATCCGGGGCTTTATCTTCGGCAGTCACCACAAAGCCAAGCATGTCGAACTCCGTCGGCAGGCCCTGGTCATCGTCGGCATGCAGTAAGTTATGCGTCTTGCCCAGTTCGAACAATGCAAAATGCCCATACCCAGCCTTGATGTTCTGGTGAATGCGGTCCAGGAGGTTTGGCACGATGCTCATGCGGTAATATTGCAGGTCCGGACTGAGGGCGTTTGCCACCTGGAAGGCCTGCGCGGCATGCTGGCCGACTTTCTCAAACAAGTTGCCGTGCACAAAGCTGTAGGTCAGCACTTCGTTGGCACCGGCGTCGGCCAGTACGTCACGGATTTCTGCTTTCAGCGCCAGCATCGGATTTTTGGTGGCGGGCGTCAAATCGCGCCGCGGCAGGTCCATAGGCAGATGGTCGTAGCCATACAAACGGCCGACTTCTTCAACGATATCTTCCGGGATTTCAATGTCTGTGCGCCAGAACGGTGCGCTAACTTCCAGCGTATCGTCGGTAACCGACACGGTACATTCAACATTTTCCAGCAGCGTCTTAATCTCGGCTGCCGGCAAGTCCCAGCCTAGGCGGGCGTTAATGAAATTGCGGGTCACCTGCACCGGTGGATGCACGCTGCCGCGAGCTGTCGTTTCTTCCGACAGGCTATTTATATCAATGACCTGGCTGGCCACCTTACCACCAGCATACTGCCGGATTTCGTCGGTAATCTTCGCCAACACCGCCAGGTTCTGTAACGGGCTCTGGCCTTTGTTGAAGCGCGTGACAGCATCGGTAAATAAACCGTGCGCCATCGATGTGCGGCGGATAGAGTACATATCAAATGTTGCGCACTCAATAATAATATTGTGTGTGTGTTCGTCAACTTCTGTTTCGCCCCCGCCCATAATGCCGCCAATGCCAATCGCCTGCTTGTCGGTGGCGATCATGATCGCTTCAGGGCGCGGCTCGACTTCTTTACCGTTTAACAGCAGGATTTTCTCGTTTGGCTTGGGGTTGCGGACGACAATCGTCGCCTGGCCGCCATCGCTCAACGCCGCTACTTTGTCGTAGTCATAGGCGTGCAGCGGCTGCCCGGTCAGCATCATGTAGTAGTTGGTGTAGTCAACGATATTATTAATCGGGCGCAGGCCGACGCTCGCCAGATGTACCTGCAGCCACACAGGGCTCTGCTTCACCTGGACATCACGCAGCGCAACAGCGGTAAAACGCGGTACTAGTTCGGGTAGCTCATTGCGCACTTCCACCGGCAGCGCATCGGTCTCTACGCCAGGGAACGTAGGGTTAGGCACGTACCAATCCGGGCTTGTGCTCGGACGGCGGGATATACCTTCAATTTCGCGGGCGATACCCAGCCAGCCAAAACAGTCCGGCCGATGGGTAAACATTTTATTTTCCATATCAATGACGACATCACCGCGCAGATTAAACGCATCGGCAAAGGCCGTTCCGGGCGCAATATCGCCGTCAATGTCCAGCAGCCCTTCATGGCTGTCGCCCAACGTCAGCTCGCGGGCGCTGGCCAGCATGCCGTTGCTTATTTCACCGCGCAGCGGGCGGGCTTCCAGCACAAAGGGGTCCTTGCCATAGGTATCCGGCACCGTACTGCCCGGCGGCAACCAAGCGGCCGTCATACCGGCATGCACATTCGGTGCGCCGGTTATAATCTGGATATAACCATCTGCATCGCGCTCGATGTTGTCCATCTTGCCGCCATCATCAATCGTACATATATGGAGGTGGTCGGAGTTAGCATGGTCGGTACAGGTTACGACCTTTACGATAATTACCCCGTCAAATCGCGCCCCAAACGGGATAGTTTCTTCAACCGCGCCCAGCTGGGCACCGATTTTTTCAACCAATGGATCAATACCGCCGGCGAGCGGATCGCCGGCAGAAAGATAATTTTTAGCTACATACTGCGCTATACTGGTACTGATTTTCATTACGCCGCCTCTTTGATCTTCTGCTGTATCTCGGTCAGTTGTTCGTCACTCATTTTCGGCCCTTCAACGGTTGTAAGGTAGCCGGCGTATTCCGGGTAAAATTCCTGATGCTTGCTCCATACGCCGGTCTGGCCGCCCAAATCGCCATGCAGCGGATACAGCTTGGCATGCACATGGGCCACGCCCGTGCCTTCAAATACCAGCGCTACCCGCTCGACACCAAAGGCTTTCTCGAGCAGTTTGGATACTTTCTTGGCCGCAACCATCAGGCCGGCGATCGCGTCATCGTCCATTGTAAAGATATAATCGCCAGGGTTTTGCTTGGGGATGACCACGGTCACGCCAGGTGTTGTCGGGAATGGCGTTAAGAACGCCAGGTACGTGTCGTCTTCCCAAACCTTAAAGCTGGGAATGCTGCCGTCTACAATCTTGTCGAATAGTGTCTGTTCTGCCATATCGTTATTCCGTATCCTTATGCGCTGAATTGTTTTAAGAAGTCCAGCTTGCCGCTTTCAAAGTAGCGCACGTCTTCAATATCATATTTCATCATTACCAAACGCTCGATGCCGCCACCCCATGCAAAGCCGGTGTATACCGTGGGGTCGATGCCAGCCATGCGCAGCACGTTCGGGTTGATCATGCCGCAGCCCAGTAGCTCAATCCAGCCAGCGTAACTGCACACGCTACAGCCCTTCTTCTGGCAGAAGGGGCAGCTGAGCGCAAATTCAAAGCTCGGTTCGGTAAATGGGAAGTAGAACGGCTGCGTTTTAACTTCTAGCTCTTGCTGGTAATATTCCTGCAAAAAGGTCTTGAGCGTAGCCATCAGGTGGCCAGCATGCACGCCTTTGTCGACGTACACACCCTCTAGCTGATGGAAGGTGTGCTCGTGGCGGGCGTCTAGGTCTTCGTTGCGGAACACACGTCCGGGGATGACCACGGCAATCGGCTTGCCCGCTTCCAGGTTCGGCTTGAGGGACTTCAGCAGGCGGTGCTGCATAGTGCTGGTGTGGGCTGGCGCGATCAGCTGCTTGCCATTGGCGTCTTTTTGCACGGTCATAAAGGTGTCGTAATCGTCGCGGGCCGGGTGGCCTTCCGGGAAATTAAGGCTGGTGAACATGTGGTAGTCGTCGTCCAGCTGCCGCGACTCAACCGCCGTAAAGCCCATGCGGGAGAAAATATCGAGTGTGGTTTCCAGCTCGATCATCAGTGGGTGCTTGCTGCCGCTATCGGCAGTCAGCGTCTTAGGACGCTGCGTGAGCGCGGTGTTGGTATCGAATGGCGCCGTTACATCGATGGGCGGCAACGCCTCTGCCTGTTCCTGATGCTCGGCTACGAGCTGTTCGAGTACGCCCTTTAACTGGTTGATCTCTTTACCGAACGCGCCGCGCTGCTCTGGTGGCAACGTCGGAATCTCGGCGTAGAGCGCTTTGAGCTCAGTAGCTTTTAATATGTCAGCTTTATCCGCCAGTCCGGCGAGGCGGGCGGTGAGCTGTTCGGCAACTTCAGCAATGCGGGGGTGGGTGTAATTCATCTTGGCTTGATTATACCAAACTGTACTCCTGTTGCCCTACTGTGCAGTCAAAACAACACTGTGAGGGTGATAGTTTACTTTTTTACAACGCCTAACAGATTGCGGACTATATTGCATTTATGAGGTAGCCTGTTGTCTAATGCTGCGCACCAATAAGTTTACCGAGGAGCGGCAATGTCTGTAGAAACAGCAATCATGCCGGTGCAACCCCTAGATCAACTTGAATACGTCGGCCACCACCGCGCTGAAGAAATGGCGCCCGACGCCTTCTTCCTTGAGGCCACGAGCACGGCGGCCGAATCGACCGGCAGCAGCTGGCGCTCACGCCTCGGCCAAATCGCCGGCCGTACCGCACTCGTGCTCGGCATCGCCGCCGGCGGCACAGCAGCCTACGAAGCCACCGACTCGACCGCGGCCCAAGCCGCTGACGTCTCCTGCTACGGCGACTACTGCTCCGGCCAATACGCCGATCAGACAGGCTGCGCGCAGGATGCACAGACAATCGCTGATTCAGTTATTACCCGGCAAGGTATTAGCTACGCAGTAACCATCGCAAAAGATCCAAGCCTCACCATCGGTACCGGTAATGATGTAGAGATAGCACATTTAGAAGTTCGACATTCTGATAATTGCGGCACTACATGGGCACGCTTAGACAACAAAGGCGACCACTCCGTAGACCTAACGGGAATTAACTTCGTAGGCATAGAACAAGATGGCGGTTATACACAAAAACGAGATATAGGTGGCTATTTTAACGGCTCGCCTGGTGCAATTTCGTTTACTCCCATGATCTACGGCAGAGGCCGAGAGTACCAAGCATTTGTAGAAGTCAAAAACAATGCTCTTGCTAGCCGACAAGCAACATATTGGACTGCAGGATGACAAGTGCAGATGTGGTTCTAAGATTGGCGCTTGTCCTGATTTCAGTGGGTGCTTTATATGGTGGCGTAGCCTCTGTTTTAAGGAATAATACCGGTCTTAGTAAAGGCAAACAGGCTGTAATCAGGCTAGCTTTTATATGCGCTTCTATTCTTATACTTTTTAGCATGATGATTTTTTAGGTCATAGCATGATAAGTATATCCGGCGCACAAGCGCTCAATATGTTAGGCGGCTTACTGAGTATCTGTATTGCGGCGGGAATACCTCGTTTAGCATCACATACACCACTCAAGAAAATAATGACCTATATACGACTAGACATCGTATATAGCGTTGTTATTGCGGTTGCCGTAATCTACATTGGAATGTTTATTGCAGGCATAATCGGAGAAATTGCAGGGATTTTATGAGTCGTCCAAACTTAACAGCAAATTCTGAATACTTAGGTTATGAAAAATAAAGTACGACTTACGTCGTTAGTCAGCCTAGGGCTGACGGTAGCTAGTCTAGCGATGCTGGCTACCGTAAAGTATTACCGCGAGCATACATCGTACCGCCTCCCAACACCGTGGTGGATGGCAGGTGAGCTGCGGATAGTATATGTCTCATGCTTTCTCTTAGGACTAGTGGGGCTAATTGGTTGCGGTACGGCCTTAATCATACGACATATCAAAAAGGACAAATAACAAACGGCGACATGATGATTTTTTAGGTATGCTGTGGGTATGAAAATCGTAAGTATGGTAATTGCTGGCGTGATAAGCACAATCTTTTTCAGCCCGCACGCGCAAGCGGTGGCCACATCTTGCTATGGTGATTACTGCACTGGCAAAGACCCGCATGTAACAAAATGCGATACCGATGCGACCACTATTGAATCAAGCAATATATACCTCAATGGCGGCCGCGTATACGAACAGTCGGGCTCCGGCCCACGCAGCGGCAGGCGTATAGAGATTAAGGTAGGTGTACTCGAAATAAGACATTCATCGTCATGCCACGCCGTATGGGCGCGGTTAAACACATTACAAAAAACCGACATCAACTATATAGGTGTCATGAACAGCACTCGGTTCAAGGTAGAAAAGAAGATATCGGGCAACTGGGCAGGCTCACCCGCTCGCATATTCTACTCACCGATGTTATATGCGCGCCATGACAATGTAATTGCGCATGCTCTTTCATGGTCGCTCCTAAAAGGTAGCAGCTATGATGGCACGTATTGGGCGGATGTTGAGTAATGTCTGTTGATGTCAACGGTTCATACCTCTTGATGTGGCTGTTTATAATCGTAGGTGGCTACCGCGTACAGCAGCTGATGATGCGCTGGATCACCTCAAAAAAAATGCGCGTGGCCATATACAGTATTGCCGCCGCTATATTCGTGGTGGTCATCATACTGCTACTGCGTTTTCCACCCAAACCACTCAGTTATTAATTGCACAAAATGTGCATTGACACGTTGACGAGCTACGCGCATTCTAGGCAGGCAAAACAAACGGTGCGTTAGTATTGCGGAGGCAAAAAGAAGAAGACATGGTTACGAAAACGATCACAAACGAAGACTTAATGGAAGTCATGCAGGACATGATGCACGTTATGGAGCAGAGCTCTCTAAATCTAGAAAAACGTCTGACTGGGCGGATGGATCGCATAGATGAACGGTTCGATGGGATTGATACGCGACTGGATGGGATTGATACGCGTTTGGATGAGATTGATACGCGACTCACCGGGGTTGACGAGCGTTTGGATGGGATTGACAACCGGCTCGACCATATTGAGCATGATCTGAAATCTATTAAGGCAAAATTAATAGACCACGATCTGAAGTTAAGTGAGTTGCGTAGCCTCGTCCAAGAGTTAACCGATAAGCACTCCGCCTACATAAACGACGTTGCCGATATCCTGGACCGCATCGTCATACTCGAGAAACAAATGCCGCATGTCAGCAAAGAAGAGCTGTATGAACTACAGGTGATGCTGCAGAAATTGGTCGATTGGGCGCTGAAAGCAGCAAAAACAGTTAAAGTTCCGCTCAACTTGCCGTAGAATACCCGTATGGCTACATTTTCTTTTGATATCGTTTCTGAATATGACAAAGCGGAGATGAACAATGTCTTCGACCAAACACAACGCGAAATGGGCAGCCGTTATGACTTCAAAGGCACTCCGGCGGCCATTGAATGGCTCAACAGCGACAAGACCGGCTTGAAGATCACTGGTAACGGCGATTGGCAGATTGATGCCATTTTAGACATCGTCCGTAAAAAGCTCGCCACCCGCGGCCAAAGCCAAAAGGTGCTCGACACGTCCAAAGACGCCGTCGACAGCAATCTTAAAACCACCAAAGAAGTACCGTTCAAGCAAGGCCTCGATCAAGAAAAAGCGAAAAAGATCACTAGCATGCTGCGCGAAAAATACCCGAAGGCAAAGGCGCAAATCCAGGGCGATAGCGTACGCGTCACCAGCAACAGCAAAGACGACCTGCAGGGCGTTATACAGCTGCTGAAAGAGCAGGACTTTGACTTCCCGCTGAACTTTACAAACTACCGCTAACATATGACCACACAGCAAATTGAACACCGCCCCGTCGAAGATATAGTGCTCCAGCCCCATGTAACTGCCGAGCAAATCACCGAGCCCGCCACAGAGCTGCCGCGATTCATCGCCTGCACCGTATTTACCGGTGAAATTGCCTACGACCCGCCCCTCGACTATCGTCAGGGGCGGCCCTTCGCCAACTGGGCCAGGAGCCATCTTTCGTGGCAGCGCCGCATTGTTGAGCTGCCCCTTGAAGACGACGAGTAAGTACCGGAAACGTGTAATCGGCTAGAGGTCGTCGGGTGACATGAATTTCGGCGACGCCGGTTTCACTTGTTCGCTATCGTCTACTGCCTGTGGCGACAGCACTACGATCTGGAAGTAATCGTCCGCTCCCATGCATAGTCCATTACAGTCCCAGTTGGCGGGTGGCGTGAATTGGCGGGTATCGATGGTCAATACGCCGTCTTTTACGCTCGTCTTAATACCTGACACATCGACATCTCCCACATACCTGACCTCCACCTTGTATGCCACGTCTTTCATGGCGGCATTCTTGTCATTACCGCTAAAATCGCTGCGTACCACTACATCAGCGGAGCCCTGCTTAACAGCAATCTTCGTGAACGGCTCAACGGTACGCGTCTGCACGTGGCTTATCGACTGATACCGCGCACGCACATGATCTACGGTATCTGGCGCGGCAGCGCCGCCCGCTATCAGGCCCGACAACAGTACAGCGCATAGCGCAGCAGTTGCCCAGCCAGGCACCGACCATTTGCGCCGTACTATCGATACGCCAGTCGCTGTCAGGAAAGCGGAAACAGCCACCAGCACAGCGAAGCCGCCAGCGACTGCCACGGCTTCGGTCTTACCCATCGGGAATTGCAATACGCCGTATATAACATGGCCATGATGCAGCAGTGTATTCACGCCCAACATGGCTGCGCCAACAAACAAAGCCACGCCAACGGCAGCAAATATACAGCCGATAACGCCCAGCAGAGCGATAACGGCAACTTCTATAACGGTAACCAAACTACGGCTGGCGCGGTGTGCTGCGCCGGTTACATCTGCCCGGTCGACAATCTCTTTGAGGCTATCGACCGTTACGGCTTTTCCCCGCATTTGCAGCCGTTCACTCGCCGTTTTCGCTTCGGGCACGATCAGCCATAGCACGATATATATGGCAATACCCCAGCCGCCGCTGACGGTCGCAATGACGAATATGATGCGGACAATAATAGGGTCGATGCCAAAGTAATCGGCAATACCGGCAGACACGCCGGCCAGCATGCCCTGCTCGGTATCACGGAACAAGCGCTTGGTCGGGCCGGCCTGTTCGTCGCTGGCTGTAGCGGTAGCATCATCGGCATCGTCGTCATCTTTAAAATCACTTGGCGAACCAAGTTGTTCCTTTAAATACGTAACATCTTCGGCCAAAATGACTTTCTCGCCGGTGATGCCGTGGTCAGCCAGTAGCTCGGCCATGCGCATCTCGACTTCATCAATTACACCGTCGCTATTCTTGCCCACCTGCCGCTTGATGTCGCCTAGGTAATCTTGCAACAGTTTGTGTGCGTCTATGGCAATCACAAATGGCTGGCGGCCGAGATGTATCTTGGTTATTTCGTTCATATTACTTTCCTTCACCTTTCTCTAAGTGCATAACCGAGGCGTGGAGCCGGTGGTACGATGCCTGCAGCGCAGTCAGCATCTTGTGGCCGTCATCCGTGAGCCAATAATATTTGCGGGGTGGCCCCTGCTCTGATTCCTGCCATTCATATGACACGATATTGTCGCGCGCCAGCCGGCTGAGCAGCGGGTACAACGTACCTTCTACTACTATCAGCTCAGCTTGCCGCAGCTGTTTGATGATGTCGGAGCTGTACACTTTGCCGTCCTTGCACAGGAGCAGCACGCAGTATACGAGCAGACCCTTGCGCATTTGCGTACTGGCCTGCTGCTCAAGCGACGATCCATTGGCTTGATTGATAGTTTCTTCATTCATACAGTACTATGCTATACAAGGTACTATATTTTGTCAATACATCCCTGGAAAGCACCATAATACGCTATACTGTGAAGCATGAGCGATTCTGCAGAATTGTTTGCAGCAGCAAAACAAATACTCGAGCAAAATGACCGCGGCTTATACACCGTCCCTGCCCGGGATCTCTATCCGCACCAGTGGTTATGGGACAGCTGTTTCATTGCTATTGGCCAACGCCACTACGACGTAGAACGCGCGAAACAAGAAATCCTCAGCCTGTTGCGCGGCCAGTGGTCCAACGGCATGGTGCCGCACATGATCCTAACGCCCGGGCGCAAACCGCACCCCTATCTGGGGGTCTGGCACAGCTGGATCAGCCCCTACGCGCCTGACGGCGTGAGCACCAGTGGCATCACCCAACCACCGATGCTCGCCGAAGCAGTCGTGCAAATTGGCAAGCAGTTGCCACTGGTTGAGCGGCGCAGTTGGTATCGCCAGGTCTTCCCGGCGCTACTCGCCTACCACGAGTGGTTATACAACGAGCGCGACCCGCATAAGGAAGGGTTAGTGCTTATCATCCACCCCTGGGAAACGGGCCTCGACAACACGCCGCCATGGATGGCTGAACTGAACGAACACCTCATGCCGTGGTGGATACGAGTCATGGAAAAGACAAGGCTCGAGGCACTCCTTAGTTTTGTTCGGATGGATACGCGCCACGTTGGCGCCGGCGAACGGCCGACCAACATTGAAGCCATGGCTCTGTACGACGCGCAGCGCCGCCTCCGCCGCAAGGAATACAACATCAACAAAATTCTTGACCACTCCCTATTCGCCATCGAAGACCTGGCATTTAACAGTATTTTTATTCGTGCAAATGAACTGCTGCTAGAAATCGCCAAAAGCATCCGTGCCGACATACCAGAAGGGCTCGTGCACCGCATGCACAAGACAGTTAGGGCATTTGACGGCCTTTGGGACCCCTACACCGAATCGTACTACCCGCGCGACTTCACCACGCACCGCTTACTAAAAGAGCCGAGCGTTGCCGGCTTGCTGCCGCTCTACGCCGGCTGCATTAGCCCGGAACGCGCCGCCCTGTTGGTAAAGTCCATAGAAAATGAACACTTGTTCGGCCCGGCTTATCCGCTGCCCAGCGCGCCGCTTAATTCTACCTGGTTTGACCCAGTCCGTTACTGGCAAGGGCCATCCTGGTTTAACATGAACTGGATGGTCATCCGCGGGCTGCAACGCTACGGGTACAACGACCACGCCAGCGTACTTATTGAGAGCACGCTTGAATTGGCGAAAGACAAGGGCTTTTTTGAATACTTCAACCCGCTGACCGGCGAAGGCCTTGGCGCCAGCAACTTTAGTTGGACGGCAGCACTCACCCTTGATCTCATCAAAGGGAAGAAATAACTATGTTCATTGCACCACGACGCTCCCGGCAAGGACGGCAGCCCTACCACCCCAGCATCCACCAGCGGCCCCGGCCCGTCGCGCAGAGCCAACCAGCAAGAGGCAACGTGCACAAACTGGTAACGCACCGCGGGTTTGTGATTACGCTCAGCCTGCTGGCGATCTGTGCCCTATCATTCGGCTACTTTAACCAGGGGCACGACAACACAACACCGGCCGGCACAACCACCAGCCACAACAGCAGCAGCACGCGGCCAGCGGTTGCCGGCAGCAGCACCGAAAACAGCGGCTTTGACAAAAACGCCCGCTCCACGACCGACCCGCAGAGCCTGTGGTTAGTCGTCAATAAAAAGCACCCGCTCAGCCCTAAGACCTATGTGCCGGCAAACTTAGTCGTGCCAGATATCCCCCTGCGCTCCAATATTACCAGCACTGAAAAATACGTGCGCGCCGACATGGCTAAGGCACTCGAAAATATGGTTAACGACGCCGCCAGCCAGGGCGTACATTTTAATCTACAGAGCGGCTACCGCTCGTATAGTTTCCAGGTTACCCTCTATAACGGCTATGTGCAGTCGCAGGGCCAGGCAGTAGCCGACCGCCAGAGCGCACGCCCGGGCTACAGTGAACACCAGACCGGACTGGCCGCCGACCTCGGCGGCACCACCAAGCCGGCGTGTAATGTTGAAGCCTGCTACGCCGACACGCCGGAGGGCACGTGGCTGGCCGCCAATGCCTACCGCTACGGATTCATCGTGCGCTACCCGTCCGACAAAGAGCCGGTCACCGGCTATTTGTACGAGCCGTGGCACGTCCGCTACATTGGCACCGACTTATCGGCCGAACTGCATAGCCAGCACATAGAAACGCTTGAAGAATTCTTTGGCATGGGCGCGGCGCCCACCTACTAAGCTGATACTGCTTCGACAGGTTCAGGCGGCTGCCAGCGCACTTCCATAAAGTTATCGATGCTATCGAGCTCGCGCCGAATACGTACGGTAGTATCCTCAATAAGAGCTAAAAAGTCAGGGCTATCATTCTCGCTCGTGAATAAGCCCCGCAAATCATCAACCAGCGCATCCATGTCGGCGCCGTACAGTGAACCAAGCTCATAGAGGAAATTTGACCGGTCCAGAATTAAGCGGATTGCGTCCAGCTCCTGCTCGGTAGCGGTTGGGCGGATTTGGTCCGGCCCAGGCGTGTTGTCGTATTGTACTTCTGAGCGTATCAAGTCGTGATCTTCTTGCGGGATGCCCTCGATACCAACGTACACCAGCCGGAACTCCGGCAAGCCAACCTTCCCGCCTTCTGCATGTAATTCCGTAGGGTGCGTCTGGGTATGCACGGCCCATATTGGCTCGTGCGGTACAAAAATAGACGGCTCACCAGGCGCAAGAATATCATGAGTATCCGGTGCGTCCATAACCTCAACATCATACTGTACTTCACCGTCAGTTATTCGTCCGACATACATACGGTCAATCTCAACCCGTGGCAGCGTGCCGTCGCCGTCTTGTTCAACCATCATCTGGTCGCGGAAAAAATTAATATTCTCGGCGCAGAAATCGGCTCGCGCTTCTGCCAATCCTTCGGGGAGCAGTGTCGTTGATGCATATTCACTCATATGCGCCTTGTTATAGGCTATGCCCGCCGCTGACGTCAAGTAGGTTTAGTCGTCGAGTTGCGGTTTATCAACCAGTAACGGTTCAACCGATGGGCTGACCTGAGCGATTTTAACAACATCCTTATCGACTTTCTTCAACTCTTTGTGGGCGTTATTAAAGTGATTCACGCTCGTGCCGAGGCTGCCGCCCAGCTTCTGCATCAGCTGCTCATAGGTATTTATGTGGCGGCCCAGTTCGCCCACACGCTGCTGGATTTCTTTGGCCTGGTCTTCAATCTGCAATGCCCGCAACCCCTGCAGTACTGTTTGCAGATATGCCATAAATGTTGTAGGACTTACAATGATAACTTTCTTTTCACGGAAGGCGTATTCGATAAGATCACGCGCACTGGTGGTGGTGACGCCGATTTTATTCACCAGCAGGTCGTAATAAATTGCCTCCGAGGGGATGAACATGAACGCATAATCCATGGTGCCGTCGCGGGGGCGGATATACTTGGCTGTTTCGTCGATGCGGTTTTTCAGGTCTGCCTTAAATGCCTTAACCAATAGCTCACGCTGTGTTTTGTCGGTCGTCTCAAGCAAACGGTTGTAATTCTCAAGCGAAAATTTAGAGTCTACGGGCAGCATCAAACCCTTCTCCAAAATGATCACGGCGTCACATATCAGGTCGCGGCCGTCGTCGTCTTTGCCGATCTTATGCTGCAATTTAAAGCGTTCCGGTGGCAGTACGTTCTCGAGCACCTGATTAAGGTAATACTCGCCCAAAACGCCGCGCTGCTTGGGGTTTTGCAGTACGTTCTGCAGTGTCTTTAGTTCGTCGGCAACGTCTACGACGCGCTTATTCGTTTCGTCTAGTTTGGTCAGGCGTTCCGTGACATCGGCAATGAGTTTACTGCTGGCGCTGAACTGGCGGTGCATAGAGTCGCGCATCATTTCCTGGCTCTTATCCATTCGGTCGGTGAGCTGGTGCTGCAGGCCGTCTTTTAACCGGTTGATGTCATTACTCAGCTGGGTCAAGTCCTGCTTCAGCAGCAACGATGACTGCGTATCGTTTTGCTGCGGACGGCGTAAAACAAGCACTACGAGTGCCGCACACACAATCCCTAAAACAATAACCGCCATAAGCATGTGCATATAGTGTACGCCGGTTACGCTTATCTGTCACCCCTGGTGCGGATGCTGGGCTAATAGACTTTGACTGATTCGATGATAGAAACGGCTTGTTCGTACACGGCTGGAGTCGTAAACGAAGCGATCGGCACCGGGTCGAATGTCAGCGAATCATTGGGGTCCGAGCCGTAGCCGCCGGCAAACAGGTAGAATGCGCCTTGCATGTCCAGGCCGGAGGCGAAGGTGTCGCCGGGGTTAAAATCGCTGCCGCCGGTAACCAGCAGCAAGCTCATATTGTCGCCTTTGCCACCGTACGACAAGTTGGTATACTGGCGTTGCTGGTCGGTGGGCGCGGTATAGGCGATGACTTCCGACTTCTTTACCGCAATGATATTTTGGAGCGTCGTCTGCATGGCCTGGGGGATAATGCCAGTGCGCATCTTTATAGTGAATACGCCCTTCGTTGATACGCCGCCCTTCTTATAGGTAACTGACGGCGATGTAATCATGATCTGGGTCTTGTCGGCGTTTTCGCGGACGCGCCAGTTCGCCGGATAGGTAAAGCCGATGTTCAGCGTGTCGCTCTTATATGTTTTCGGCGTCGTGTCGGTGCTGGTATTTTGCTGTTCGGCGGTTTGGGTCGTGGCAGCAGCGGCTGGCTTTGTCTGCTTGTGCGACTTCCAGTACAGACCACCCCCTACGGCACCGCCCACCAGTACGACAGCACCGGCCGCTATGCCAATAATACGAAGCGTGTGCTTGCCTGCCTTTGCTTTTTTAGGAGCTGTCGGCGTACTTGATCCGCTGGGCGTTGGGCTCCAGTCTTGAGAAAATGATGGCTTATGTTCCACGTGGTGGCTCCTTAGCTACTACCTGTAATGTACCGCGGAATCGTGAACTTTACTAGCCTAAACCAAGAAGACCCGGTAATGACCGGATCTTCGTGGAAGCCTCACACTTCCGTACTTTCAGTATATGACTGCCCTGGCCAAAAACGCAAGCGGTTTGCGGACAGTCACTACTTGCACGCTTAGTATGCGGCCTGTAGAGTAAAACTGATGTACGAACTCAATGACCGGCCCGACCCTATGCCCGGCATAATGAACACCGGCGAGCTAGACCCCGGCGAAACAGCCGCCGACGCTGAAGCGGACTTACTCAACACTGAGTCGCTTGGTACCTATAGTGACGAACCGGTCACATGGGACCCTGCAGACATACCGGAAGGTGAGTTCGGTACACCAGGACTGCCGCCGCCAGGCACAGTGAGCGAACGGCCCATGCCGTTGCGGACTGCGGCATACGGCGTGAGAATCAATCCGGACCAAACGATAGAATATATAGATGTACCACCAGACGTGACTACTGGCGAAATAGCACGCTTACAAGCGATAAAACAAAAAATACAAAAGGTGGCCGAACTAGACCGCCATGGGATGGATATTGAAGGTGTCGACCAGTTCCTCCGGCAACTCGGCATCCTGGCAACCGACAGCAGCGTCGAAATTTCTGATGAACAGCGTCCCACGATTATGAATATACTGGGCAGAAAAGGAGCCCAGCCGGGAGGCACCTACGTAAACGATATAGACACCGCCTTCACCTTCAGGAGCACAAGACTAGAAGCGCTGAATGGACCGCAGCTTGCCGATGTGACGAGGCTGCACGAACTCGTCCATAGCGGCGGCGCCTACGAGAGAAGGTTTGTGCTTGAGGGTGAAAGGCGTATGCTGAGAGACGTCCATAGCGGCTACGTATTCATGCGGCATGACGGCTCAATCTTGAACCGGTTTATCGGTGAGGGCGTACCTGAATATCTTGCAGGCAAATACACGGTCGAGAACCTGGACCTGCCGGGCGGCCTGGCAAGGCTGAAGCCGATACCATTCAAAGAAAAATTTCAGCACAGTGGCAGTACGCTCGTCGTGCCACCGCAGTACGTGCGTTTCGACAAATCCGGAGCACTGTCGCTCAACGCAGCCGGGTATGCCGGTGCAGCTATCGGTCACCTGATTGACCGCGACCCTGCCCTCTTACCAGCCTTCGTCCACGGCATACATGACAGCGAGGCGCATAAGGAAGTAATCGGCAGATTAAATGCGATCAGCCCTAGTCTGTACACCACATTGCGCAATAACTTTAACGAATACAGCAAACCAAGGTTTAAAATCGGTGCCGCATACGTGTGCGGGATACTCGGCATAGGATAATGGCAAAAGATACTTGCTGCCTGATTACACGGCGTGTAGAGTAACTCTGATGTATGAAATGCACAAACAGCCTGAGAACCTTACCGACATTGGCAGTGCCAGTGAAATAGATACCGGCGAGACAATTGCCGACGTGGATGCAGATTTGTTGAATGCCGAATCGCTCGATAGCTATAGCGACGAAGACATCAGCTGCGACCCTGCAGACATACCAGAGGGTGAGTTCGGCCTGCCCGGGCTACCGCCATCAGGCACGGTTACCGAACGGCCCATGCCACCACGGGTACCCATATACGGCGTAAGAATCCATTCTGATAATTCTGTAGAGCACATAGAAGTACCTGTGAGCGTGGCTGCTAGAGAAGCACAACGATTGACTGCAGAAAGACAAAAAATTCTAGAAACATATACGCCCAACCGCCAGGGCATGGATATTGAACGCGTAGATCAGTTCCTACGCGAAGTTGGTGTTGTAGCGACCGACGCAACCATCGAGGTTTTCGACGAACAACGGGCTGCAGTCATGGGTACACTAGGAAGGAGGGATGCGGGGCAGCACGGCACGTATATCCAAAGTATAGACGTAGCCTTTACCTTCCGCGATCACCGCTTGGAGGAGCTAAACGGAGTACCGCACTCAGATATGGTCCGCCTCCATGAGCTCGTGCACAGTGGCGGTGCGTTTACCACAGTGTTTCTCGACACGGGCGAGAGGCGTACCGTTAGGGATATCTACGGTGGCTATGTGACACGCCTGTACGACGGTTCAATGATAAACCGGTTCATAGATGAAGGCGTGCCCCAATACCTTGCAGGCAAATACATTGCCGAAAAGCTCGATATGCCTGGCGGATTAGCGAGACTCCCGGAGGCATCCGTCCGACTGGCCAATCGGAGCGTTGGTACGCTGGTGGTGCCGTCGCAATATATGATACGTATGGGCAAGGAGAAAGTGGGTATAATACCAGCCGGATTTGCTGGTGCAGCCATCGGCCGTCTTATCGACCGTGATCCTGCCCTCCTGCCAGCCTTCGTCCACGGTATGCACGACAGCGAGGCACATAAGGAAGTAATCGGCAGATTGAATGCCATCAGCCCCGGCTTATATGGCGACCTGCGCAATAACTTCAATGATTACAGTAAGCTCGGTTTTGCAAGAGGCGCCGCATACGTGTGCGGCATACTCGGCATAGAATAAAACCGCTCCATCAGAATGTTGCTTCAAGAGGGTTTTTAGCTAATCAAAGTGCGCAAAACGCCGTAGCACCGGTGGCAACGCTCGCATTGCCGCCACTACGCCGGCGCCAACTGCAAAGCCACCCACGACATCAAGCGGCGAATGGACACCCAGGTACACACGGGATAACGCCATCGCTGGAATCAAAAGCGCAACCAGCCAGCGCCAGCCTTTGGGCAAATACGGCCACAGGGTCAGCACCACAACGGTAATCATCATCGTATGGCCAGATGGGTAGCCCATGCCGGTTTCATGGACGCGTACATGCACATCCTGCACTAACTCCATCGGCCGGGCACGCCCGACTACGTGCTTGCCTATAAACGCCGCGCCATAGCCCACAATTGTTGCTGCCGCTAGCTGCCAGGCGGTCCGATACATCTTGCACAAGAACGTGACCACAACCGCGGCAACGCCAATCCACAAACTTTCAGGAGCGACCGTCAGTACCAAAAACAACGGTCGCAGTGCGTTCGGCCAATCGTTAATATGCCGGAAGGCAGTTAGTTCAAAACCGGTAAGTGTGTGTTTGTGGGCAATGTACGCACCAGCGGCGAACAGCACAAGGCTGACAGCCAATAATATAACCCACCCCCACCGCCAAGTGGTTGGCGGCGTGTCGTCTTCGACCTGCCGCTGCGCTGCCGGGGCAATAGGGTCAGCTTGTTTGTCTTTTTTCACTACATAGTAGTATAGCATTGGTTGCCTGGCCGCAGTCGGCAAATATCAGGCAAATAATTAAAATAGTGCTATTTGGCAGCCGCGTGTTTGGCGTCCATAGCCTGCCGTGAGGCAATAATAGACGCTACGATAACGCCGATCCCGGCCAAGCCGGTAATGGCCTCTGGAACCGCTACAAACAAACTAACGAACAAAATACAGGCCAGGATGCCGATGGTGTAATGCGCGCCGTGTTCGATATATAAGTAATTGCCCAGCGTACCACGGCGGACCATAAAGACTGTCAGCGAGCGCACCCACAATGCGCCAACGCCTAGGCCAATAGCAATCAGTACTACGTCAGTGGTGATAGCAAATGCCCCCAATACCCCATCGAACGAGAAGGTCGCATCAAGCACCTCAAGGTAAATAAAACTGATAAATGCCGCGATACCGGTACGCTTTGCAGCAGCGCTTTTTTGTTCCATATTACGCTCTTCGAGTTTACCCAGCAGGTGCGTCAGGCCATGGATGACGCTATACACCACAATGCCCAATACACCGGCAATAAATGTCTGCTTGCCGTGGTGGTTTGCCGGAAGCACGCTGACGACCGTCACCACAAGCAGTGCTAGTAGCGCTGGTACCCAGCCCCGGGTCACGCGCTTAAATAAACGCTCTGGCCGGGTGAACCATTCCACATTCTGGTTATCGTCAGCAAAGAAGCCCAGTGCCAGCACAAGCAGGAATGCGCCGCCGAACGACGACAGTACCGGATGCGCCAAATGGAGTTTTTCGGCGTATTCATGGGGATGGTGGAGCGCCAAGTCCATTACTTCTTGCCAGCCAATGCCAGCGGTAATGGCCACAATGACAATCGGGAATACAATGCGCATGCCAAATACGGCAATCAGTGCGCCAACCGTCAGGAATAACGTCTGCCACAGGCGGGACATTTTATCGAGCACTTTGGCGTTTAATATGGCGTTATCAAAACTGAACGACACCTCTACCGCAATTAGAACAAGAGCTATAAGTACGCCGGCAGTACCCTTACCCAACGCCACGCCAACCAATGCCGCGAGCGTAGCGATAGTAGAGAATGCAAATATGCGCACCGGTGAACGAGAGTCAAACAAAGATTTTTTCATGCCAGACCAGTATACCGCATATTCGCTATTTTACCTCATCCGTTCCACGAAGAACGTCCCTTGAAGCGTATAGCTTTTACAATTAAGCCGTCCAATAACAGATGGCTAAAGTAGCCAGCTACTGCTGCGCCGTATATCAGCGCGCCCAATGTAAGTGCGTGTTTGTTGTGCAAATACGGTATCAGCAGAATCGGTGCCGGCACGAGGATCATCGCCGCTTTGCTGTGCGTCCAGCCACGATGCTTGCCGACAATCGGCGTCATGGCTAACAACCCTAAGTACGCCGCCGGCTCAAATTTACCGGTCAGCACCAACATAATTTCAGTTACAAAAGCAATGCCATAAAAAATATCCTGGCCTTTCGAATTCGTATCAATATCCGGGAACAGCCCGAATAATACCGCCACTACGAACAGTCCGGCCGTCAGCTGCCAACTGGTAAGTGAACTGTTCCAACGCTCAAGGATAGTAGTGGGCGTAAACTTGATTGCAGCGACATACGCCGTGTTCACTACGAGCGCGCCAGCAATGTGTCCTTTATACCCTGACATGCCCGGAGTATACCATAAGCGCCTTGAGTGTCATAAATTGGACACCAAAATGCTTGTTTGTAAGAATTTTTACTTTACAATGATAAGTATTCTGATTTCTTCGCCGGGTGGAAGAAATTTTTTGTTTTTACCGGCCATGAGCCAGAATCGGTGGGCCTATTACCTACGGCCTGCTTTTTATTTTTGTTTTAAATTTTAAATGAGGAGAGTATATGCTTGCGCAAACCCATGAGTTAACCGGTGACCAGTTCCAGGAGATCATCCTTGAAGAATACGGACCAGCCGGTGAACAACTGGGGTTCGATGCAAGTGAAGTCGTTGCCGCATTCGCACCAGACCCGGAACGGGCAGAGCAGTCATACGCCGAGCTGGACGTACAGGGTATACGCTTCTCTTCTTATCGCCACCAAGTCGGCGTCCTTGACGAACAAGACCGCAGCCGTGGTGGCTGTGAGCTTTCCGAAGACGTAACCGGCGAGAAGATATTACACAAAGCCGTCACGATGGAAGCCAAGCATCTCCTAGCCCAAACAGGTAACGTCGGCGGCAAGTCCGGTATCCTCGCCACGCGCGAAGAGCTCGAAGCCATAGGGCCAAAAGGCCGGCGCGAACTCTTTGCCCAACACGCCGAAGCACATGATATCAACCCATATACGAATGTTGTCGCAACCGACATCGGCACCTACGGCCCGGATATGGACGCTATTGCCGAAGCACTCGTGCCTGAATACGGCCAATATGCCGGTGCGGCAGCTTCCGGCGCCTCAGCAAAATACGGAGGCGAACCAGAACTCCACGCACCACGTACCGGGTTGGGTGCCAGCATTGTCCTTGACCGCTACCTGCATAGTATCGCCGATAGCAATCCACGTGTCGCCGAAGCTATCGAAGGTGGCCGCCCGCTCCGCGTGCTTATCCAGGGCCTTGGTAAAGCCGGCGCTCACTTCTTAAACACTATGCCTGATTACATCCAGCCCGCAGGTGCACTCGAACAGCACGGCTCCATCGTCGTTCCAGACGGTTACATGGACCGTGCTCAACTACTAGCCGCAGCCCGAGCTACAAAACTCAACGAATCTTCACGCAGTGACTTTAATAATGCCCGGTGGATGCCGCCGGAAGCCCGTGCTGCATTTTGGGCAAGCAATGGCATCGATATACTGGCACCAGCGTTTGACCGCAACCAGATCGACGAGCAAGATGTATTTACATTCGCCCAAGATGGTACCGTTATAGCCAGCATTGCGAACGGCCCAATCACGCCCGAAGGCCTCGAGGCGGCAGCATACTTGCAGCTCGACGAGTTGCCTGACGCCGTAACCAACGTGGGCGGCACCATCAGCTCGCAAGGTATAGCTGATAAAATTATGGGTAAGCCTGGCTGGACGCCAGCCTCTTATGAACGCTCATGGCGCGCCGCCGTTACACGCGTTGCCGACACTACTATCGAAACCCGTGCCAAGTTGAGCGCTGAAATAGGGCAATTCGTACCACTCGATAGAGCTGCGAACCTCATCGTTGTCCAGCGCGCCGTCCAGCGCCTGCGGCAGCTCAAGGGCTGAACCAACCTGTAAAAGCCTTTACACACTGACATTGCGTAATTATCAAGTATAATTCAATAACAGTGAGTGAACTTTTTTTCGACACACCAACCGGCGAAGTCATTGTAGGCGTAGGTGCTGCAGCGCTACACATTAATCCACATGCGGGAGACTCGCTCGCCTATCTTGAAACGGTGACTTCCAGCACACTTGATCTCAGCAAACGTAAGCTACCAGACATCGAAGCTGAAGTTGATGCAAGCGCCGTGCCACTCCATGCACTGATAGCCCACAAGGAATTCCCTTATGTTATTGGCGATTACCCAGAGCTAGACACTAAAAATTGGGGCCGCGATGCATATATACGATACGGCCGATGGGCAGTGCAAGTTATGGCAGCAGCCCCAGAGGCGCAGGCCAGGGTTACTTCCAGGCTAACACGAGACCAGCTTAAACGCCTTCGCGTACTGGGGCTTGGTCCGCGTTACGAGAAAATCGGCGAGGAATTTAAAACCCTTTCAAATTACCGCCAAGAAATAGGTATTCATCCCGGCAGGTTAAACGGGCAGTACGCCAACTGGTCACGCCAGAACTACGCCAAGTATGGCGCAAAGTTAGCGCAGCGGCTTGGTCGCAAACCTACCATAAACGATTATATTGCCGCCTACCGCGACCCCAAATATAAGGGGCCTGGACCGGGAGTTATTGAAGTACGTGTTGGCGGTATCCGCGATCTAAACGACATGATCGGTTATCCGGACATTACAAAATGGGATACTGATGACTACGTAGACTGGGGCATGCGGGTCAGTAAAGTGAATCCCGGGCGTGAACTCACAACGAGCCTTATCTCAGTATTGTCTCGACGCAAACGCGGGCCGTCCATTCATCCTATTTATCAGCACTTCGATAGTTTTCCGTCATTCCAGAAAGAAGTTGCCGACGGCATAATGTTCCAGGCAGAAGATGAAGCCGACGCCGTTAACCGCTGGCTTGCGGCATACGATAAACTGGTGTCAAACAAAATACTACCCGTCCCCGAAACAAAGCTATCTGGCTACGACAAAGCAATTATCGCTATGCGCCACCGGATCGCGGTTAACTGCCTGCCTAATACCAAAAATGAGACATTAGCAACCATTGCCGCCCATACCTCGCTGATTGGCAATATCCGGAGGGCAAGCAAGTACAGCGTAGACGCGGGCCAAGTAGAAATGATCGCCAGCAGCTTGGGGGTATTTGATTTTATATGGCCGCCGTACATACCCACGAAAGAGTTTTATGTCAGCGACGAGGAACTGGCACAAGAGCAAGCAAAATACCGCCGTTATAAACAGCGTCAGCGCTGCTCTAGGGCATGAATCTGGTCGTGGTCCAGCCCAAAGTAGTGGGCAACCTCGTGCCACACCGTATGCCTGATTTGCTCTTGCAGTTCCGGTATGGTGTCCGAGGATCGTTCCATGGGGCCTTTAAAAATGGTAATTTTATCGGGCGAAAAGTGGGTCATACCCTGGCGCTTAGCCAGTGGTACGCCTTCATATAAACCAAAGAGGGTCTGGTGGCATTGCAGCTTAAGTTCTTGGCGCTGCTGCTCGGACGGTTCGTCTTCGTAGACAAACGCCACATTCTGCACGGCCTTCAGATGCTCTTTGGGCAAATGGTCTATAGCGTGCTGCACGTAGTCAGCAAATTGTTCATCGGTAACAGAGATCATCTTGGGTATTGTACCGCTTTTTTTAACACTTTGTTAAGAATTTTACTTACGGTGCGGTGAAAATGCAGGATACTACCAGTATTAACGAAATAAAGGAGTCACACATGGGAATCATTGCATTCATCATTCTGGGAGCATTGGCCGGTTGGGCTGCATCAGCATTAACGGGCACGAACGCACAAATGGGTCTGATGGCTAACATTATCGTCGGTATCATCGGTGCCTTTATTGGCGGCTTCGTATTCAGCCTGTTTGGCGGCGGTGGCGTCAGCGGGTTTAACTTGGGCAGCTTCATTGTCGCCCTGGTCGGCTCAGTCATCTTATTGATGATCCTGAAGGCCTTCCACCGCGGTGCTGGTAGCCACGCGTAGCCAACCGTACCCACCCTTCTATTCCCTTCTTAAAACCCGCTGAGCAATCAGCGGGTTTTCTTTTGCCTGATGGCGTGTACCGCCCGTTTCAGTGCACGCACCACACGGCTACCTTGCGGTTGGCCAGCGGCGTGTTCGGCCTGGCGAACACGCATCATGCCGCTGACTTCATCTGCTACACGGCTATATGGCACGTCTACCGCGGTACCTTCCCCAATAACCAACGCTGGACTGAGTGATGACTGCTCTGAGATTTTTTTCATCCCCTCTTCTGCAGCGTCCCTATAAAAAACAGCAGTCGATAGCAACGAGCGTAGCCGCCGGTCATCCCACGGGTTGGCGTATTGGACGTCAGCATGCAACGTATTGTATACATTCGTCGGTGCTGCGGGCTGGCCGGTCACCGGGTCGGCATGAACGATAGTTACACCATACAGACCTTCGACAGAAAGCGGATCAGCCTTACGTATCCATACTGGCCAGCCCTCTTGTGAGCCAGTGTCAATGTCGGCAGACAATACGCCGACCCACATGCCAATGGCGCTACCGTCGGCATCATAGCCAACGGCCATGTCGTCCAGGCGTGTGCGGTACAACTCCTGTAAATCATACATGGTCAAAATGCGCTCTTGCTGCGCGTGATCCCCACCGAAATCCGGCTGTTCAGGACCCGACATGTTGCCGCCTATTTGTTGCTTTTGCGCTTCTTGGGGTCGAGCTCGCGTTTGCGCAGGCGCAGGTTCTTCGGGGTAACTTCGAGGAGTTCGTCGTTTTCAATAAAGTCTAGACACTCTTCCAGGCTAAAGATAACCGGTGGCGTCAGCTGTACGACGCCGTCGCTGCTGGATGAACGCATATTTGTGAGGTGCTTGGCCTTACAGACGTTGATCTCCAGGTCGTCCTGGCGGGTGTTCAGCCCAATAATCTGGCCAGCATATACCTTTTCGGCCGGGCCAACAAACGTGGTGCCGCGGGCTTCGGCGTTCTGGAGTGCATACGCGGTCGTGATGCCAGCTTCAAAAGAAATCAGTACGCCACTGCGCAATTGCTGCAGCGCGCCGCCCATTTCCTGATAACCGGTCATTAGGCTGTTCATCACCAGCGTGCCCTTTGTTTTGGTCATGAGGATGTTGCGCATACCCAGCATGGCGCGGGTTGGCATTTCGTATACCAGTTTTGTTACGCCCTTCGGGCTGGCAAACTGCTCCTTGAGGGTTGCACGGCGTTGGCCGAGTTCCATCTGGACGGTACCGACCTGCTCGGCAGGGACTTCAATAATCACTTCTTCGAGTGGTTCCATGGTCTTGCCGTTTTCTTCGTGCGTGACCACCTGCGGGCGGCCGACTTCAAATTCGTAGCCTTCACGGCGCATGGTTTCAATCAAGACAGACAAGTGCAGTTCACCGCGGCCAGCAACAGTAAAGCCAATGCCGTTGTCTTCAACGCGCAAACCAACATTGGTTTCCAGCTCTTTGGTCAGGCGGTCACCAATCTGGCGGGAGGTGTTAAATTCACCTTCCTGACCCTTGAATGGCGAGGTGTTTGGCCCAAGGTAAATACGCAATGTCGGGGCTTCTACTTCCATAACCGGCAGGGCTTCCGGGTTAGCGGCGTCGGCAATCGTCTCGCCAATGCGCGCTTCGGCAATGCCGGTCAGCTGTACGATGTCACCGGCGATACCGCCAGGTACTTCAAACTTGGTAACGCCGCGGCTCATGAAGACTAATTCAACCTTCGCCTTCTGCTGTGTGCCATCGGTCTTGCAGAGTACTACAGGGTCGCCGCTCTTTACGCTACCGCGGGTAATGCGGCCAACGGCGTATTTGCCCTTAAAGCTGTCCCAACTCAAGGCTGTTACTAACATTTGGAAGGGCTTGTCTTGCTCGACGTTCGGTGCCGGAATCTGGTTGATAATGGCGTCAAAGATAACGCTCAAATCACCGTCAACGGTGGCATCAGCCGGCAGGTCTTTCCAGGCCTTGCCTTCGCGGCCAATGGCGTAGTACACCGGGTAGTGCAGCTGGTCTTCGTGCACGGCAAGCTCTAGGAACAGGTCAGCTAGTTCGTCTTCGACTTCGCTGATACGGCGGCCGTCTTTGTCGATTTTGTTGATGATGACAATTGGCTTGAGGCCGTTGGCCAGTGCCTTGGTAAGCACGAACTTGGTCTGTGGCATAGGGCCTTCTTGGGCGTCCACAATCAGCAGACAGCCGTCGGCCATGTTCAAGGTGCGCTCAACTTCACCGCTGAAGTCGGCGTGGCCGGGAGTGTCGATGATATTAATGCGATAGTCATCGTGCTGTACGGCGGTGATCTTGGCCGTGATGGTGATGCCGCGCTCACGTTCCTGGTCACCACTGTCCATAATCAGCGACTGGCTCATTTCAGCCTGGTTGTCGCGGAATGTTTTCGATTGCTTTAACAGGCCATCCACGAGCGTTGTTTTGCCGTGGTCGACGTGCGCAATAATAGCGATATTGCGAATCTTGGCCGGGTCTTGGAGATGGTCTTGCATAACTTAAAAATAGAGCGCCGTGCGCGCCTCTATAACCTTTCCTATTTATTATAGCACATGCTGGTGTTGATTTAAATACATAAACATTACATAATTAAGTATTGTTACGCCGTCTGCTTTTGGTACACTATACAGGCATGGAACTCCTAACCACTATTGTTATAGTCACCTTATTCATTCTCCTTTCAGCGGTATGTTCAGGCCTCAATATCTCATTTATGTCGCTGGACGTAGCCGATCTGCGCCGCAAGGCAAAGCTGGGGAATGTTGACGCCAAGCGTGTGCTGCCGCTGCGTAAAAACGGCCACCTGGCGCTCGCCGCCATCCTCCTTACTAACGTCGCCGCAGTGTCCGCTACCTCGCTCTTCCTGGAAAGTGTCGCCGGCGGCATTATTGCCGGCATAGCCAGCACGCTGCTGATCGTTATTTTTGGCGAAATTATGCCGCAGGCATTATTTGCAAAACAAGCCCTGAAGTGGAACTCGCGGCTGGTACCAGTCATGCGCGCCATGATCGCTATAACATACATAATATCCAAGCCCCTTCAGCTGCTCCTCGATAGGCTGTTCGGCCTGGAGCAAACGACGCTGCAAAGCCGCCATGAGCTGGGTATCATGATTACCGAGCACCTGGGCGACAACACCAGCGAGTTAGATGAAGACGAAGTAGAGATTATCCGCGGTGCGTTGCAGCTGAGCGAAAAACGTGTCCGCGATATTATGGCACCCTGGCGCAGCGTATTCTGGCTAACGCCCGAAACCATGATCGACGCCGCCAAAATCGACGAGATCAAAGAACGCGGCTGGAGCCGTATCCCAGTCATGAACAAACAGCACACCACCTGTTATGGTTTATTGCTGATGAAAGACCTGGTGGACATCGATTTTGACAATCAGGAAATCCACGTCAATGAGCTGCCGCTCTACCCCGTGCAGGTCGTGGGCAGCATGACCGCCCTCGACACGATGTTCCGTAAGTTTATTACTGGTGGCGCGCACCTGATACCCGTTGAAAAAGACGACCGCATTGTCGGTATCGTAACTATCGAGGATTTGCTGGAAGAAATCGTCGGCCACGAAATTGAGGATGAAACCGACCGTTCGCGCCGCCTCAAACGGCCGGTTGCCGTAAAGCCGCGCAAAAAGAAAACCTAAAGATAGGCGTCCAAACCACCAGGCTTTGGTATAAACGAACGCGCAAAAGCCGTCTGATTACAGGCTTCCAGCTCGTCGGCACTTAATAACCCCTGGCTGCGCAACATAGCGAATTGCTTCGTCAACCGGCAGCCTTCTATCATTTCTGGCCAGTCGGTATTAATACAAAACGGCACGTTGTATTCGATGAACGTACGCAGGATGCGCTTCATTTCTACAATATCCTTCACCGCTTTAGTAGCAATATTGGACATCGGGCACACCTCCAGCACCACTTGCTGCTTCACGAGTTCTTTCATTAACGCCGGGTCGTACGCCGCCCGGATGCCGTGGCCTATACGGTCCGGTTTGGCGTACTGCAGCGCGTCCCACATATCGGACGTACCAATCGTTTCGCCCGAATGAACGGTAATGCGCAGCCCAGCACGGCGGGCCTTGCGGAACAGCCACGCGTACTCCGACAACTTAAAGCTGGGCACAGCCGGCCCGGCAACGTCAATTGCTACGACGCCGCGCGAACGGTACTTGATGGCCTTTTCAACGACCACCGCGTTTTCTTCAACGGTTGCCGCCCGGTCCATGCAAAATATCAGCCCGGCGCTCAGCCCCGGACATTCCAATAATGCCCGCTCCATGCCGCGCAGCATAGCCATGATGATATGGTCAAGGTCAAACTCGGCATCGCGGTTATGCTTCATCGGATTATTGCGCAACTCAATGAGCGTAATATTATTCTTGCGATACGCGCCGCTCATAGTATGGTAAGTTGCCTGCTCTACAGCATGTGCGCCAGAGCTTAGCCTATCAAGAATAGGATGATAGATTTTTGTAAAATAGTCTTCCATTTTTACGCGGCGGGTAGCAGACAGCGTAATATAATCGCGGAATTCATTGAATTCCTTTTTAGGCAGTTTGACGCCCAACTCATGGGCAATTTGCCACAATACTTCAGCGCTAACGGACGTTCCCAGATGGGCATGGAGTTCAGCAAGAGGATAATCGGGAAACGGCGATTCTTCCATATTGTAGTAAAGCTTGTATTGCACAGGCCTGTCAACAAGTGCAGATGCCAACAGGTGTTTTTCAAAGATGCGCTCACGCGCGGAACGGGCCGCCACTGGCGGCGCCTTTTCCGGCTGCACTTCCGTTTTGATCTTTGAAAAACACCTGTTGGCATCTGCACGAGATAAAGCTGTACAATATATAGTATGGATCGTCCATTAGCCGAACGAATGCGCCCTGAAAGCCTCGACCACGTCGTGGGCCAGAAACACCTGCTGGAGCAAGGCCAGATTATTCAGCAGATCATCGAACGCAAGCAGCCGACCAGCCTCATATTGTGGGGCCCGCCAGGTAGCGGCAAGACGACGCTAGCACGTATTATCGCCCGCGAAACAGGTGCCGAATTTGTGGAACTCAGCGCCGTGACTGCTAAAAAAGACGATGTCCGTAAAGTGGTCGAAACCGCCCAAGCCAACCGCCGGTTAGGCATGCAAACAATACTATTCGTGGACGAAATCCACCGCTTTAACAAAGCCCAGCAGGACGCCTTCCTCCCGTACGTCGAAGACGGCACGCTCATACTCATCGGCGCGACCACCGAGAACCCAAGCTTTGAAGTCATTACGCCGCTGCTCAGCCGCTCGCGCGTACTCGTGCTGCAGCCGCTTACGAAAGATGATATTATCACCATCCTCAAGCAAACGGCCAAAGCCGAAAAAATTACCGCAAAACGGCTGCCAGCTAAAAGTATCGACTTGCTGGCCGAATTATCAGGCGGCGATGCCCGGGTGGCGCTCGGTAACTTGGAACTGGCGCTGCGCTTGACCGATAAAACCATCACCACGGATACGGTAACAACGGCCGCCCAAAAGCGAGTACCCGGCTACGATAAAGCCGGCGAGCAACACTACAATATCATCAGCGCCTTCATTAAAAGTATGCGCGGCAGCGACGCCACTGCAGCGCTGTATTATATGGCCCGCATGTTGCAAGCTGGCGAAGACCCGAAGTTTATTGCCCGCCGGATGGTTATTTTTGCTTCAGAAGACATCGGCATTGCCGCACCGGCAGCGCTCAACCTAGCAGTCTCAACCTTTCAGGCCGTAGAACGCATCGGCCTGCCAGAGTGTGAATATAACCTGTACCACTGCGCCACAGTCATGGCCAAAGCGCCCAAATCGCGCGAAGTCGCCAACGCCATGGGCGCCGCAAAAGCAGCCGCCCGCGATAACCCAGACCTGGCCGTGCCGCTGCATCTGCGCAATGCACCCACCAAACTGATGAAAGATCTGGAATACGGCAAAGGCTATAAATGGGAAGCTGGTTTCCAGCACAGCAAAGGCTTTTTGCCGTCAGAAATCAGCGGCCTGGACTTCTTTCGTTAAACTACTTCTTACGAGCGCTGTGTTTGGCACTATAGTTAAGCTTTGGGGGCGCAGCGACAGCAGGCGCGATGTGCTTAGCACCGGTCTTGTGTGCCGCCAAGCGGCGTTCACGCAACAACGCACGTGCGGTATTTTCCAAGCCGGCGCGTTGTTTTGGATCAACCGCACCCCGGAAGCCGCCACTGGCAATTTCAACCAATGTTTCGTCGGCGATAGTGTCCGGTGATGTATCGCGGTAGTCATCGTGTGCCGGTGCCTGGGGCATGGTGTCGTAGTGGTCCTTGCCATGGACGTGCCATTTCATAAGCTGTACGGCGCGGCGCGGGTCAATATCCGCAGCAGCAGTCAGCCAGCTATCCAACTGACGCCCTTCGTGATATGCCTGAGCCACGACCTGCTGCATGTACTTCTTACGTATTTCAAGACCGGCCGTCCCCAGCAAGGCAATCATAGCTAGTGGCAATAGTGCCTTTCTCCATGGTTCTTCCGGGTGCTCAGGTTGCGTTTGCGCAACATACTCTTGTGCCTGCTGCTTCCAAACCCCATCCAGCTCATTGGTAGGTTTACTGACAGGCGCGTTAGAATTGGCGTCGGTCTTTGTGGCGGTCGCATCAATTATTCCTAACTTATGCGTATTTTGATAAGGGATACGGACGTCGAGCCACGCATGGGCATCAGGATCAGTAAGGTAAAAATGTTCGTCTTTTGCTGCCGAGTGATGATAGCCGGTCACCATTGCCATTTGGGCGTCGGGGTAATCTTTAGCAATACGGGTCGCAGCCAGCGTATTACACTGCAAACACTGACACCGTTGCTGACTTTGCAGGTAATCGGTAAATTCTTTCGTCGTCATGCCGGCAAGCCGCTGTTTTAATTGGTCACTATTATCGTACGTAAAATTGTTTTGTATAGGGCTATCTTCACTGGGCCACGAATCTTTTTTGGGCGTATAGCCTGCATACGAAAGTGTATCGGCATCTTGAATTGTTGGCGTACGGCTCGGACGGATAGTAGCTGCATCAGCTCCTGTCAGGTCATATTCCAAACGGTAATAATCATCTTGGCCGTCAGTATCCACCCGAACTGCCATGCGGCCATCCTTGGCTTTATAGGTATACACGGGCAGCGCAACACCGCTCGCGCTTGTCGCGCGAAGTGCGGCGACTTGCGTGCCGTCCTGTACGGGCAAAAACGTCTCGTCGTCTTTGAGTAGACGGCTTACCGTGTCGTACTTGGTAACGGTAGCGGCAAGCTGGCGTGGTATACCGACTGGCTCCATCCTATTGTCACTGTGCATGGTATACCATGTGGCATGCCCGTCTAAGTTGTAGGCTGTGCTCTGGCCCCAATACGCACTCTTCTCGTCTAACCCGTGGTCCTCCACCCGCCACAGCGTTTCCTTCAGAGGGTGTTCATGGCGCACTTCAGTTACGGCAGTCTTGGATTTGTCGGCATCATGCACTGCGTCATATGCCGTATATGCACCAGCTAGCATACCTGCTGTCAGTGTGACACGGAGCGCAAATCTGCCGATCATCCGTGCCTTGTAACCACGATGGACGCCCTTAAATTCAATTATGCCACCAGGAACACCCCGCGGTAATGGCTTATCGGACTCAACACTGGCTGCTTTGCCAGACGTTGCGTCATGGTCTGCGGTGTATTGGGCGCCAGCTTTTGCATCGCCCTTTAATACGTTTCGTGCTTTAGCAACTGCATCCGTTTCGATATCTAACTTCTTTTGCTCAAGTAGCTTCAGCGCTACCCGTATCAGTTGGATATTGTCATAGTGGCCAAAGTTCAGTTTGCCAACGATGTCATCATCCAGCTGGTCGCCACCAGTCAATGCATCGAGGGTGGTAGCACGGTCTTCCTGGCGAGTCACCGTGCCACGGGTTTGAATGATCGGATTGTACGGATCACCAATAATCGTCGAACTAACCCCCTCGCTCACCCGTTGCGTCGTGCCGTCCCAACCCATAACGGCTGTTTGCGTTGTTGAACGTACAACCGTTTTATCTTCTTTGGTCTCTGCTTTATAGGCCAAAATCGGCGTCTGGGTACGGACTTTTGTGCGCATACCACCTTCGTCGCCCAGCGAACGCTCGAGTAAACCGTTCAATGTCTTAAGGGTGGCCTGGTGTTGGAGAATAGCTTTATTGCCCTCCAGCGGACCGAGATCTGGCGCCTCGAGCATATCGGCCTTGCCAGGGAAGCGGGTAGCTAAATCGCTAAATACCCGCTGTAGCAGCGCGTCTTTCGTTCCGGGCTGTTTGCGGGCTATGTCAGCAAACTGTTTGGCCATATGTGGCGGTACGATCAGCACTTCCTGGCTAGGGTAATACGACACATGGCGGTGGATGCCGTCAGGTATCTGGGCTGCCAGTATGTCAGCGTAAAGCTTTTTATCGCGTATAGGCAAGCCTGCAGCTTCGGCGGTATGTTTGGGAATAATGATGCTGCCAATAGTATCGCTTGTGTCCATCTCAACGGCGTTCGCAACGGTATCGAGGGCCTGCGCCAACCGTTCTTTGGTCAAGACCGGCGGCTCAAGACCTTCTGTCCCATCATAGTAACGTGGATGAATAGCGACCGCAGCTTTGCCGTCCGGCAGCATTGTACTGTCAGTTATACGCAAACACTGCAACGTGTAACCGTCTTCCTGGACGATTGGCCGCCGCGATTCAAAGCCGCTCACCGTATGGGCGTACGCCCAGTGCCCAAACGATGCTATACCACCGGCAACACCGAGTGTCGCCACTATACCGGGGGTTTGACCAGTAAGAATCTGGGGGTACGGCGCCAGCGCAGTACCGATTATCATACTTACCTGGGCCGCTGGATTCGCACGGTAGGCTTGCGCTTCCAGGTAATCTTTTTTGGCAGTAAGTTCTGCTAGTTTTAGCAGTCGGGCGGCATCTTCCGGTATGGTATTGACGCCGGATTCAAGCACTGACGTACTCTCGACAGCGACGCTTTCAGCCGGGCCTATAGATACCTCAGGTTCGATCGCCTCCTGCAATACATCAACCTGGCCTGCCACACCCGGCTGCAGATATGCATCCAGGTTGGCAGCCGGAATTACTTGTTCTCCACCGTTGCTCATAATGCATATTTTACCATAAAAGGTTTAAAATAGCAATATGCTTATCGTTTTGCTCATCCTGACGCCCGGCTAGCGGCACTATGACGCAAATCACTGAATGGAGCGGCAACTAGTATTATAGTGAGCACATAAGGAGGATCACGCAATGACATACGACCTATCAATGGCATGGACAGCAGCTTTAATTGCCGCCATCATATGGGAGCTCGCATGGAAAGCATACGCCCTATGGCGGGCAGCGCAGCTTGAACAACGGGTATGGTTCGTGCTGATGCTAGTGATTAGCAGTGGTGGCATACTCCCTATTTTTTACCTGCTCACCCACCGTGAATCAGGACACAGCCTTACTACGCATAAGGGGGCCATATGAACAATCTAACGACAAAAAAGCTCTACCGCTCAACACATGATAAAAAACTGGCAGGCATCTGTGGCGGTATTGGCTTGTACACTGGCATCGACCCGACATTAATCCGCTTGGCGTGGATTATCCTGACTATTCTAACGGGTATTGCACCGGGGGTAATTGGGTACATTATAGCGGCAATAGTGGTCCCTGATGAGCCATCACACGAACACTAGTTGCAGGCAAGGTCTCGCGGCATAGAGCACGCCACGCCAGCATAGTGCGTATGGCTATGCGGCCGCAATGTCCTCCCATGGCAGCCCAGCTTTGCCGAAGTGGCCGTAAGCCGATGTTTGGCTGTATATGGGGCGCGCCAAATCAAGTTTTTCGATAATGCCCTTTACGGAAGTGTCGATGAGCTTGTCTTTAAATGCGTACAGTTCGTCGTCACTTACTGTAGCCGTACCAAATGTTTCGATAGTCTGCATCAGCGGCAATGGTTTACCAATCACATACGCCAAGCCGACTTCACATTTCGTTGCCAAGCCAGCAGCCACGATATTCTTGGCAATATAGCGGGCAGCATAGGCGCCTGAACGGTCGACTTTACTGGGGTCCTTACCGCTAAACGCGCCGCCGCCAACCCGGGCGTATCCGCCATAGGTATCAACGACGATCTTGCGGCCGGTCAGGCCGGCATCAGATTCCGGGCCAGGGATATGCCACAGGCCCGTGCCGTTCACAACAATGTCGTCGTCGGCGGGCAGTGCAAAACCATAGTCCTTGAACACCGGCGTGAATACGTGGTCGATGATATCCTGGCGCACGTCTGCAGCAGCTGTTTGCTCGTCATGGGCAACGGCGGCAACGAGCTTTTCGATAGCGACCGGTTTGTCGTCTTCGTAGCGGACCGTTACCTGCGTTTTCCCGTCGGGGCGCAGCCAGGTTAATTCACCGCTTTCGCGGACAGCGTCTATTTTGCGAGTCAAGGCATGGGCCAGCGCTATTGGCAATGGCATCAGCTCCGGTGTTTCGGTGCAGGCGTAGCCAAACATCATGCCCTGGTCGCCAGCGCCGTCCAGGTCTACGCCTTGGGCGATTTCCGGCGACTGCTGGTGAACATCATTACTGAATGTCGATTCGGTTGAAAAGCCCCATGTCGGGTTGGTGTACCCAAGCCGCTTAATGGTCTGGCGGGTGATATCCTCGAAGTCTACCTTCGCGGTCGTTTTAATTTCGCCGTAGAGACCCACCTGATTGGCGCCTGCAATAGTTTCAACGCCGGTTCTCGCGTGCGGGTCCTGGGCCAAAATGGCATCGACGATAGCGTCGCTAATAGCATCAGCGATTTTGTCTGGATGGCCGGCACATACTGATTCACTGGTGAATAAGCGGGTGCGGACCTTCGCAGACTTCGTATTTTGGCTTGTTGACATAAAAATATCCTTTCTGCGTCACAGCGGAAAGGATTGCAGCCAAGCATATCTTTCCCGCTCACGCGGGCTAGATGGAGCACCTTATCACATACGATAGGTTGCTGGCAGATCAACGAGCTAGTTCTCTCCGTGCCTCTTTATATTTTCTTAATTGTTAAGTACCAGTAGTATAGCATGCTAGCGGTTACACGCAACCGGCCTTACTACTGCCACTGGTAGATATCAATCCCCATTGCTGCATCCTTTGACTTGCTTGCTGCGCGCCGGGATGCAAAGTCACGGAGGAGCGCTTCGGTATCGGTCAGTCCCAACATATTGGCAGCTATTTCGGCCTGTTCCGTGGTGACATGCCCTAACGATAGGTACATATTTGTTCGTTGCGGGCCCAATGCTTCACCAATCATCGCTACTGCTTCGTCATCTTCTGCAAAAAGGCCGCGGTATAAAGCAAACTCTACTTCCTGGGGGTCTATATTAAGTTTGCGTGCCGTTTCAAGCACTACGCCGTCATGCAATATCGTAGCGTAGAGATGACCGACACGTCTGTCTTCATCAGTAGCGAGGAGTATACGTGACTTCGCCATCTCAATTGTCGCTTCATCTAAATTAGACATGCCGAATGGTTCGCTGAACCTATCTAGGCCAACCTGCACACCTACCGCCACATTCGGTGATCGACCAAGCGTCAGGAGCGTGGGCGTTAAGACATGTACACTCCGTTGATGGAGACGTTCATGGACTATATTGTTCAGTTCCATTGTCGGATCATCTGGCGAGCGGGCAATAAGGACACCTCCTTCTAGATTATGGGCGCCATCTACTCGCCCGTCGAATCGTTCTGATGCACCGTCCGACTCTGCCAGCGCATCTTAGGCGCCATTAAAATCGGTGCGCCGGTCAAAAAAACGCACCGGCCCGACGGGAGCCCCAACCTGTATGTTCGCCAGCCGGCCAAGTTCATCTATGCCCGCACGGCGAGCGCCAACGCATCACGTTCCATATTGTTAGGCCCGGACTCACCAACAAATGTGCGGCTCTGCTTTTGCAAAAGGTCGGTTCGGTACAATTCAGCGAACCCACGCATTGCGGGATGTTCCATGTCGGCGCCCCTGAAAACTATGCCGCCTACAAGGTGTTCTTTTGCAGCAAATGTGTCCTCGACCGCCTGAGCCACGCTATCACGTATCCCTTCTGCAATGTCATGATTGTCGCCTACGGACGCACTGTTCAGCATATCACCAACCGAATCGTAATCGTCACTGCCTGGCAATGCGTCATCACCCGTACCTTCAGGTGCCCAGCTGTCAAATGCATCGTTGGGCGTATCTCCAAATTCTGACATAAAAGCAGTCTACAAGAAACAGTACAGTACGGCAACACCGATACATCATTACCATATACTCTTTACAATTTTAACAATCCGTGTTATAGTATGCAACTATTGCCAATGACGATTTATGTCGCGGGTATCAGGGAGTATTAGGTGTTACAAGAAATAATTATTTGGATCTTTACGATCATCGGGATGATTAACTTCATCCACTTAGGACTGTACATCGCTGGCGCGAACATATATGACATCATGCAGATGCGTCGCGGCCGCCCTGCTAAAAAGAAATTCACTGCGCCGCTACCAGCCGATCCGCACGTAACCGTACTGATCCCCGCACACAACGAAGAGATGGGCGTTATCAATACTATCGAGACGGTCCGCAAGAACACTTATCGTAATATCTCGATTGTCGTCATAGACGACGCATCAACCGACAACACCCCGAAGCTTGTCCGCGAATACATTGCCGCCCATGCCACCAAGACAGTGTCACGCATGGTCACCCGCGATGGTAAGCGCGTTCGCGAATACATTCGTTCTGAAGGCGGGCTGCCGCCAATCACCCTGCTCGCCCGCACCAAGAATGCCGGCAAGGCAGCCGGCCTGAACTACGCCATGACCCACGCCGTCCGCGGTGGCCTGACCATGACACTTGATGCCGATTCTGCCCTTGAGCCACATGCCATCGAACGCGCCGTACGGTATTTCCGCGACCCGAAGATTGTGGGTGTCGCCGCCAACGTACAGATTATTGAGCAGCACACAATCCTCGGCATGCTACAGAAGTTTGAGCACATGGTCGGTTACCGGTCTAAGAAGTTCTACACGCTGACCAACTCTGAGTTTATCATCGGCGGCGTCGCATCGACTTATCGCTACGACACCTTGAAGCGCGTCGGCTTCTACGATACCGACACCCAGACCGAAGACATTGGCTTGAGTATGAAGATTATGGCCGAAGGCAACCGCGAACAACGCATCATATACGCAGCTGATGTCGTAGCCCGGACCGAAGGCGTACAAACCTACAAAGCCCTCTTCCGCCAGCGCTACCGCTGGAAGCTAGGCAGCCTGCAAAACCTGTTGAAGTACCGCAAGCTGTTTGGCAATGTCGGTGCCAAGTATAGCAAGTCGCTCACCTTTTACCGCATACCGATGGCCTTCCTGAGCGAACTGACGCTCATCATCCAGCCATTCATCCTGGGATACATCACCTACCTGTCAATTGCCTACCACACCGTAAATATCCTCTTGGGCGGTTACATGACCATCACCCTCTACGTGCTGTGGACCATCTGGCCCGACGAGCACCACAGCAGTAAGCAAAAGATTACGCTCAGCCTCTACGCACCAGTTATGTACTTTATATTCTTTATCATGGACGCCGTGCAAATCAGCGCCATCGCCCGAGTTATACGCAACATGAGCCAGCTCAGCTCCAAGCGTAAGCCAGGTGCCAGCACATGGGTCTCACCAGAGCGTGCCGGCGTCGTAAAAGCTGCATAAATAGCCACCCTGCGCAACAGCCCCACGGTTCATTACATTTACTATAGTTTTTAAAGCATTAGCACTATACTATGTATAGTATGAATGTTTTCGACACTTACCAGCGGGGACTAGTTCCGCTCACCGTGCCTACCGACCGTCCGGTCCGGCTGTCAGCCCGTAGTAGTAAACGCGATATCACAGCTGTCGCCATCGGGCGTTACCGTGAGTATGTCACCATCCTGTGTGACACCGGCAGCACTTGGCGCGGCCGCATAACCTGCCGGCACGTGGACGTACAGCACCGTAGGCGTACGCCGGTTGGCAACCAGCGTTACGTGCAAGGTATTGTCCTGCCACATTACATCAGCTATGTCACCGGCAGGGCCCAAAAAGTGGCCTTTCGTGGCAATAACTTGTGGGTGGTCGGCGGCAGCGCACACGCTATACAAAACGGCATTATGGGGTGCGAGGTGGCCAGCGCCATACGAATCAACAAGGCCTATATACTGCTCCTTGAGCAAATCGTACACATGGTACGAGCCAGCTGGCAACTGCAGGTCGGCGGGCGTACAGTGTGCCGCAACGGACGCATCGTGCCAGTTAAACCGGGCTGCCACCTGCCATTGTGCGTCGCCGCGCACCACATCGGCACATATATACGCCGGCTTGCCAGGCCCGACGACAAGCGGCTGGGCGCTAATATCGGCTACCGGTAACAGCCTGTCGAGTAACGCAAAACCTTCCGGTTCAACACGCGCCAAGCGGTCGGAATCATAAAGCGCACCGCCACCGAGGACGATAAGCGCGGTCAACGCCAGCGTCTGCGACCAGTCGAGCGTGATATCATGCTGGCGCACGCGCACGTAATCGGCATCATTGGCCCATAACGTCTTATGCATCCATTGGTGGCCGAGTAGCGATAACAACGGGTCGCGGCTACCAGGCTTGGTTGCGTCAGGCGGCCGGACAGCGCCCGGCAAGTCCATTTCCCAGCTCAAATCGGGGCCGATGCGCATGGTATCGACCAGCCCGACCGAGCACAACAATGGCGCGCCACACCCCAGTACAATACGGTCATCACCAGCTATGCTGCGCAGCAATTCCATACCGCGACGATAGGCCTGCACGCTCGTGCACTGCTTATCGTAACGGACTGCACGGATAGCCCCGGCGTACAAAAAGTCAGTCTTTATATAATCGTAACCCCATTCCTGGCAGAACGTCGTCAGGATTTCTTTGAGCCAGGCAAACGCCTTGGGGTGGGTAATATCAAGGCCATAGTTCGGTGAGGTCCAATATGGGTCGCCGTAGCGGTTGACATTGATGTGCCGCCCGGCCGCATCGCGCAGAAACCAATCCGGATGTTGTACGAAGACGTCCGACGCGGCGCTCGCCATGAAGGGCGACAACCAGATACCGGGTTTACGGCCAGTGGCACGGATGGCGTCAGCAACGGCCCGCATACCACTGGGGAAACGGTCGTTTATGGTCGTCCAGTCGCCAAAATGGGTTTGATAGCCGTCATCGATCTGCACATATTCTAGCGGCAGGTCTTTTTCCTGTATCACGCGGGCGTTTTCCAGGATATCCGCTTCGCTGACCTTGGCGAAATACGCAAACCAGTGGCTCCACCCCGTTGGCATGTGGCTGGGGATACGGGCATGCATCGCCTCGCCAACGGCTGCACCATAGGCCTCAAGCAGCGTCTGTTCGTTCACGCCTTGCATGAGAAGCAACGGCTCGCTGGTGAATGTGGCGCCTGGCGCCAACTCCACACCTTCTATGTAATTAGACGCAGTCAGCTGGTGGCCGCGGGAACTGCTCTGGACACTCATAATACCTAGATAATCGGTGGCACTGCCGAACCCAACCAACAACGGTTGTACGGCGTCGGATTGCAACACGGTCATCCATGGCAGGTGGCGCTGGTATGCCGGCGTAGTCGCCAACAGCGGCATGTACAGCGGTGGCTGGATCCACGCGTCCTGGTCATCAAAAGCGCTACGCAGTGCTACCGGACTGGACATTTGCCAGCCGGTTTGCCGCACGAACAAATCGCTGGTTGGAATGGTGCGGTAACCGTCAGGGCATACCAATACATCTAAGCGCTCGATAGGCAGCGGCTGGGAGGTGGTGTTGCGGACAGTACTCTGGATGCGCACCGTACCAGCTACGGAGCGAGCTTGTAATTCGATATGCGGCACCACGGAATCGCCACCAGCCGTTATGACGATGGCATCATCGTCCCACTGGGTGGTGCGTGCCAGGGCGGCCATCGGGAAAGTCGCCCCGCTCGACAGCTGGACACTGGCCGAACAACCCGCCAGTAGCGGCACACCCTGCGCGTCGGCGATGGTTAACAGGTCGTTATCAGCTAATAGCTGTACGGCACGTTGCTTACCGGCCATCGCCATCGCTTTCATCAGGCTGGAGCACAACTTGCAACATGGTAGGGTCGCGGTGTTCGAGGTGCTCAAACATTTCTTGCGCCCTACTGAACGGTACGACGTGCGTCACAAGGTGTTCTTTCAGTTCAGCGCCGTGCGATTGCAAAAAGCTGATTGTTTCTTCGGACAGGCGGCGGCGGTTCCATTCCGCCTGCTGGGCGCGGGGCATGACCCCGATTTGCGCGCACACGTGCCGTAAGCAGTTGTGGTGAAATTCGCGGCCGAGGAATACATTATTAGCACCCTGCTGGTAAAAGCCCAGGTCCACGACCGTACCCTGCTCACGCAGGCAGCGGAAGGCTTCGCTCAGCAAGTAGTCGGAGCCGGTGCACTGGAAGGCGATATCGGCACCGGTGTCGCGGGCTGCTTCGGCATGCCAGCGATCTTTGAGCTCTATGGCCATGTTCGGGTTCGCTTTGTAGGGAGTCAGGCCAAGTTTCTCGGCAATTTCCAGCCGTTCGGCGATGCCATCAATAATAACAACGTCGGCTGCGCCAGCCCATTTGGCAAATACACCGCACAGCAGGCCGATCATGCCAGCACCAAACACCGCTACACGCTGACCTGCAAGACTACCCTTCAGCGTGGACACCGGCTTGCGATTTACCTCGTCAGCGGCATACAACACGCCGTTCATACTGATAGGTCCCATTTTAGATACCCATATGCCCAACAGCGGGTCAAAACCTTCGGGCAGTGGCACGAGATTACTGGAAGCGTCAGCTATGTAGCCGCTCTGGTGGTGATACAGGCCGGCGACACGCGTGCCCACCGGGAAGTCAGCGTTCCGTGACGCGATAACTTCACCAACCTCCATATAGCCCTCGTACTTAGGGAAAATATCTTCCAGAGCCGGCTCAAGGTCACCGCGGAACAAACGGCGCACCGGGTCGATGCCTTCGCTGGCTTTGGGGTTGGTACCCATAAAAAACGTCAGTTCAGTACCAGCCGAGATACCGCTGTACAGCGTTTTAATGAAATATTCACCGTCTTCAAGCGGACGCGTCGGCTCGGTATGCAGGGCAATGGTACCGACTTTCTCCATGGCAACGCGGGTGATGGTTTCAGGTATGGGTGGCGTGGTATCGGGCATGATTACTCCTTTATAGGGTTTACGGCGGCGGCTTGGATGCTGCAGCATAGTTTTTGAGTGGCCAGGGCGGCGTCATAGGAACACGGCACGGCCGATGGGTCGTTGGCTTGGACGGCGGCAATGAATGCCCGGTCGGCCCGCACAAGCGGGTCTTCGCCGGTTGATTCGGTCGTGCGGCCGTCGGCGGTGTCGACATGCATTTCTTTTAAACTAAGGGTTATCTTGCGGCCATCGGCAAAGAATTCGATGGCGGTATCAACGAATGAATCGAGGATACAGGTAGCGGTCAGTGAACCAAGCAATCCGCTATCAAAGCGCAGCAATGCGGCGGTGGTAGTGGCGATGTCCATATCCGGATACGCCGGCCGGTCATGGTGTTCAGATATAGCCTGCAACACCTGCGCCTCGCCCAACAGGAAACGAGCCGTATCAACCAAATGTGTCGCTTGTTCTACAACCTGCCCACCGCTTTTGGCCTGTACTTGCCACCAGGCGGCAGGTGCTGTGGGCCCATGATACGCGATACGAACCATATGCGGCGGCGTCTCGGCGAGCATGTTTTGTAGCTTAGGCATGATCTCCAGGCACCGCCAATAGTAGCCGACGTTTACGATCGCCTGTTTGCTGGCGATTGCGGTGGCGATGGCCTCTGGCCCGGCAACATCAACGCCAACGGGCTTTTCGATGTACATCGGCACGCCATGCTCGCCATGTTGCAAAAAGGTCTGTTCGAGCTGCCCGTGCGCAAATGGCGGTACGCACATCCATACAGCATCCACCTGTTCAGCGGCCAACAGTTCATCTGCCGATGCGTAGGCACGGCCACCCCACTGCTGCACGGCCTGTTCGGCGTCCTCACGTTTGACACCCACATGTCCTACGATGGTTATGTTGTCCATGGCCGCGAGTGCGGCGGCGTGGCGGCCGGCAATATATCCGGTGCCCACAATTGCTACGTTCATCTTATATCCCCTTTTTCCTGACTATAACGCTCACGCCTACGTCTGTCCACCATCTGGGCGCACTGTTTTGTAGTAGTTTTTATCCGTGGCCTGGGTCAATCATGGCGTCGGTGCCATAGAGCATTTCTAATGCGAGTGAGGCCGTCCATGAAAACGCCGACGCGCCGGCGGGTGTGCCATCTAACGGCGAAAAGTATTCATGCATGCCGCCCTTTGTAATGAGGTCCAGCAACCGGCTGCGCGCAGCCGCGGCTTCGGTCTTTTGGCCGTTTGCCCGCAGGCCGAGCACAATCAGCCAGTTCACGTTAATCCACACAGGACCTTGCCAGTAGCAATGCGGCTTAAAGTAGGGCGAATTGAGTGGCGTACTCGGCAACGGGTATGGCGCGCCGAATGATACGGGGTCATGCATATGCCGTACGAGTCGTTTGACTCGCGCCGCCGGCACCGTGCCGCCATATAACGGGAAAAAACTCGTGACGGTCGGCAGCCGGATCAGCTCACCACTACGGTAATCTTTGCTGTAATAATAGCCCGTTTCTTCATCCCACAGTTGCTCGAGGACACTCGCGCCGCGGTCAAACGCCTTCGCCGTGCGCGCAGGCAACGGTTCGCCGATAACCTTCGCGATAGCCCCCAGATGCTGCGTCGCCCGCACTAAAATGCTATTCATACCCACGTCTTGAATGACCAGCTTACTGTGCTTGAACAAGGCTTCATCGTCATAATTAAGCGCCCGCATGCGGCGCGCCAGATCGTACAGCGCCATAAGCTCCAGGGTGGACATGCGCTGTTCGGCAGGCACGACTGACGTATCGCGCCGGAAACGCGTCATAAACGCGGCCAGGCGGCGGCTTTTGTTAACCAGTTGCAGGCGCGGCGTCATGGCGTAGCGGTGGATCATCTCCATCCATGCCGGGCTATTATCAAGCCCGCTTTCCCACGGGTGGTACAGCACCACCAATCCAGTATCGTCCGGGTCCCGTTCCCGGTACAGCCATTCGTGATAGGCGCTCAGCGCCGGATATATTTCGCGGAACCAGGCCAGCCGTTTGGCTTTTGGTAATGACTCGCCAATGCGCACCACGGCTTCGGCGATCATCGGCGGCTGCGTGCCACCGGTGCTCTGTATATTCGGCGGGCACATAGGGCTGCGCTGCGACTGCCACATGGACGGCCCGGCATGGTAATCCTTCGCCTTGCCAAAGATGATATACGGGATCATACCGTTCTTCCACTGCCCCGCTAACAGTGAGCGTATTTCATCCTGCGCCCTCGCGACATCAACATGCCGCAGGCCGATTGCGATAAAACCGCTATCCCATAACCACTGATGCGGATAGAGCTTAGCCGTTGGCCGCGTCCACTTACCGAGGTCATTAGTGGCCAGTACACGCTTGGCTTGTTCGGCAAGTGTATGCTTTTGCATTGTATGATCCATAATAACACCATCCCCTTCCGCCGTCAGGGTCTAGAAAAACCGCGCATAATTTGCTACAATAGCCTGGTTATTGGGGATTGGCCAAGTGGTAAGGCACTGGTTTCTGGTACCAGTATTCGGGGGTTCGAATCCCTCATCCCCAGCCATGAGATTATTGAAAAGACCACAGATTGAGCTGTGGTCTTTTTTAGTACAAAAAAGTTCGAATCCTATGTCTCCTTTGTCCTTTCCGGGTAAGGATATATCATTGAACTATGTATATATCAAAACTCAGCCTCGTCAACTACCGAAATTTTGTGAATACTACGCTGCACTTCAAGAAAGGCGTAAATACGGTACTAGGCGAGAATGGATCAGGAAAATCGAACATTTTCCGAGCTCTGAGGTTATTGCTTGATGGAGCGATGATAAGGTCAGCGTACCACATGGATGAAGGCGACTTCAGTAGAAGCATAGGAGATTGGCGCGGTCGGTGGATTGTCATCGGCGCAGAATTTAAGGATCTCTCGCCAGATGAAGCTGTGCAAGCGATATTTCTCCACGGCACGGCAGATGTTAGTGGGGAGAATGTTGAACAAGCGACATATAACCTTATTTTTAGACCTAAAAAACAAGTCCGACTTAAACTAGCCGCACTAACCGACGGCGACAGTGCGGGTCTTGAACGCATCATTAATGAAATTACAATCGATGATTATGAAGCAGTATTTACCGGGCGTAGCACTATCGACTTCAGCGATGAGACTGCATATAAGGCTGTCGTTGGAGACTTTGAAAATGTAGTCTTCAGCAATGAAGTTGAGCCCTCGGAGATTGGAGTTGCACTGCCTAGCATACTCTCGATGTCTAGAGAAATATCTTTTACTTATATACAAGCTCTTCGTGATGTGGTCTCAGACTTTAACAATACACGCACCAACCCGCTGCGGACATTACTTAAAAGTAAAAGTGGGGATATCGACCCAGCGTCTTTTCAACATATCAGTGATGGCGTTCATGCGTTGAATGGCTCCATCGAAGCCCTTCCTGAGGTTAAGGATGTAGGTAATGATATTATTCAAACGATAAAATCTGCGGCAGGAGAAGTATATTCTCCTTCGTCTCTAACAATCAAATCAGACCTTCCCGACGAGGCGCAGAAGCTACTTCAATCCCTGAAACTTTTCGTTGGCGAGGCAGGCGAACCCTACGAAGGTGGGGTTCACGAGCTTAGCCTAGGCGGGGCTAACCTAATATATCTCACACTCAAGCTACTCGAATTTAAATACCAGAAAACGAAACCTACATGTGCAAACTTTCTGATAATTGAGGAACCCGAGGCACACATCCACAATCATATTCAGAAGACCTTATTCGATAACCTAGACTACGAAGATACTCAAATCATATATTCGACCCACTCTACTCAAATATCAGAGGTCAGCAATATTGAAAATATGAATATACTCGGCCGCGAGAATAATTCATGCGTTGCGTTTCATCCAGCAAACCAGCTGACGCCGGCTCAGACTCGCAATCTACAGCGATACCTAGACGCGATACGTAGTAATCTACTATTTGCACGAAGCGTTTTACTGGTTGAGGGTGATGCCGAAGAAATACTTATACCAATAATCGTAAAAAAAGTGCTCGGTATAAGTTTAGATGAATTAGGCATCAGCCTGATTAATGTAAGAAGCACGGGCTTTGAGAATGTCGCGATTATCTTTCACGCGGATCGCGTACATAAAAACTGTGCGATAATAACCGATCTTGATGCTTCAATTATTGACGTCTCGCCCGTACCTGGCGAAACGGAAGTTGAAACAAAATATCGAGAAAAGTGCATTAGGTCGGCGGAAGTCGGGGCGTCAAGGCGAACCTCCCTAGACGGCTTCACAAATAGTAATGACTGGGTGAAGCCATTCTTCGCAGATCATACTTTCGAAGTAGATTTCGTAAAATCTGGGAATACGGAGCTTGCTAAGGCCATGGTGAACGATGTATACGTTGACGCCACCACAAGACAGACCGCGGAAGCAGACCTGCAATCAACCAATGTCGCGGTTTATGGTAAAAGAATACTGACTATGGCAGAGAACCTTGGAAAGGGATGGTTCGCTGTCATTATGGGCAATAAAATAGGGCACGACACTATAATGCCTCAATACATTGTGGACGCAATTGCTTTCGCGAATCCCAGTATTCCTACTGGCGTTTGGCATAACATATTCGAGTACAGACTTAAGTATCTTGAGCGGGGTGGCACATATAGCGCGGAACAAATTACAGAATTCAAGGCTCAACTAGCAAAGTATAAAACTGGCGAGATTGACTTTGCGGCAATTCGGACAGCCATGTTAAGCGCGTTTGACGATAAAGCATTTCAAATATTCCTAAATTCATTTTAGTGATGGATGCCGAAGACCTTAAAGTACTGAACTCTGAGCAGCAAGCGGCTATTCTAAATGCCGACAGTGTCTTCCTTAATGCTTGTCCCGGTAGTGGCAAAACGCGGGCACTTACTTACAAGCTAGCCTACGAGCTCTCCAAGCTCGGTAACGATAAAAGATTTGTCATAGCAATCACATATACCCATAGGGCTGCCGATGAGATTGCTGAACGTATTGAAGATATGGGTATTGATACGAGCAGGCTTTGGATAGGAACTATCCACTCTTTTTGCCTAGAATGGATAATTAGGCCTTACAGGGTCTACGAACCTGATCTAAAAAATGGCTTTAGTATATTGGATGGCCACGACCAGGAAACGCTGCTCAATGATCTATCAAGATCTTATCGAGGTATATCTTCATGGGATTGTGGCTACTATTTTACAGGCGACGACTACTATCTATCCTGCCAAATACCGAGCAAAAAGGACGCAGTGTCGAATATAGTTAGACAATACATAAATACAATTAGGCAGAATCGCCAACTCGACTATGAGCATATGCTTTATTACGCGTACCGTGTCGTTTCGCGTAATTCTCTGGTTGCAAAGATACTGTCGAGTATGTTTTCCATAATTCTCGTTGATGAGTATCAAGATACAAAAAAGATACAGTATTCGATAATCAGCAGCATAATTAAGGCCGGGCAAGGTGGTACAAAGACATTTGTGGTAGGTGACCCAAATCAATCGATATTCGCATCCATGGGTGGATACCCTATCCCAGTTAATGACTTCCGCACAATGATCGGAGTCCCATTAGATGAGTTATCGCTATCAAAAAACTATCGTTCAAATGAGAAAGTTATAAACTATTTTGGTAACTATAGCGTCCACAATAGCTTGATAGAGGCCGCAGGTTTAAATAGGACTCAGGCTGGCCTAATAACTTTTAATGACTCTGTTTCGGTGGGCGGTCTAACGGATGAAATCGTGCGACTCGTTAAGTACAGCATTGAGACATTAGGCATTTCACCGCACGAGATATGTATTATTGCACCGCAGTGGGCACACCTAGCACATATGACGCGCCAGCTCGTTTCGCGCCTTCCTCAGTATTCATTTGATGGTCCTGGAATGGTGCCATTTTCAAGAGATATAGATAATTTTTGGTATAAAATCGCCCGGATCGCACTAACAACAGCGTCACCCGAGATGTATGCCAGGCGTTTGCGCTGGGCGAGAGAAGTACTAAGGGATATGGATGCTTACGGCATAGACACTGGCGCTCTTACTCCAAAACTTTTACTGCGATTGAGCAATTCTATCGAATCAGAAGAGCAAGACGGCCTTGAGTATCTAAAGGTATTTTTTGCGCAGTATTTTGAACGGCTCGATATTGACTACAGATTATTTGAGACCATGCATGAGCAGTACGATGCATTTTTCAAAAGTTCTGAAGGGCGCATTGCTCGATTGCAGAATGAAGGCGCAGGTCTATCCGATATAGAATCATTCAGAAAAGTTTTTAAATCAAAAACAGGCATTACAATCTCCACAATACACGGCGTAAAGGGCGCAGAATTTGAAACGGTCATTGCCTACGCACTGCTAGAAGGAATGGTGCCTCACTTTGCCGAAGCGAATGGCCGAGATGCAGCCATGAAGCTACTTTATGTAATTGGCTCGCGAGCTAAAACAAATCTGCATTTGATTGCCGAACAAGGCAGGCGACATAGAGGTGGCGACTATGCTCCAACAGAAGTGCTCTTAGAGTGTGAGTATAGTTATGATATTTTCGACTCCGAGTGAACTCCAGCAACACCCTCATTTTCCGCCTCTAATTCAATAAGCATGCTGTAGAAATTTATTAACCCATCGCCAATTTCTTTCACTTCTTCCAGAGAGTAAAATTTGCCGTTCTGCCTTTCTAAAACTTGCTGTAGCAGCCTGTAAGTCTCATCACTAATTCCGGCCATAATCTACCTCACAGAATACGGTTTGGAAAGTTTGGAACATGTCCACGAGCCCCAGCCAAGGTATTATTACAGATAAGAAGGCGCTCAAATCTTGAGGCCTTTTTGTTTTGTTCAAAATTTCTAATCTGTTGCGGGGGTTCGAATCCTTTCTGACGGCCATGACATATTTTTTCAAACACTAGGATATAATCAGTGGCATGAACAGGCTCTACGCATATAGTCCGATAACTTCCAAAGAGCAATTCGATGCAGCTCTCAAACATATTGTTGAAAAAGCACAGGCACTGAGTCAACATCTGACCGGCACTAAGCTCCCTATTGCAACCGTTAAGGTCTTTGCCCACTATCCAGAGGAATTTCAGTTCATGAAAAGTATTCTTGAAGAATACGGCACGCTTGCTACGATTGGCAGATCGACCAGTATATATGTAGACAGTTCGCATACAATTGACGGCAACCAAATTGAGAACATCGGCATTCGCGTACCAGATCCGTACCGCCTTCAGACGGGCTGTGTCGATTTTCGTGTCGAAAATCCAAAAGAGTTTGTAAGCTCTCTCCCTAAGAACGAGCATGGCTACATTCGACCGTTTCCAGACATGCCGAATGATTTTGTGGAACTGTGGCATCCTGACTTTGACGTTGCAGGCTACATACCATTGAAGTAGCCTACACATCTTCCAGATGCTTCAACTTTCGATACATCAAAATCAGACTTGGCCAAATGGTGTTCCAGTTTTGGGCTACGGGGCCAGCCATGAGATTATTGAAAAGACTACAGATTAAACTGTGGTCTTTTTGCTTCAAGAAAGTCCGAATTACCATTTATCGGTTTGCGATGTACTGCCTTGTGAGACTAGCATGGTAAAAAATTGACACAACGAACAGATCATAATAATTTATACGTATTATGAGTTCACTCTTTACCGTTGAGAGCAACATATATCCTAGCCTCAACCAAGCGGCTGACGAAACGCTTCTAATAGCCGCCCCTGCTGACTTTGAGCGCACGCAGTGGATGAAAGAACAGATCATTATTTCAGACGAGCCTCTGCTTGCTGGGCATACTGTCTGTGCGCCAACAGTTCCTGAGGCTTATGAGCTTGACCGCGAAGGATTAATGTCCGGGCTTGTCCGGGCAAAACGCGCACTTCTGGTTGGCTCAGCCGCGCTTGAGAATACGGCAGGCTCACATTGGGATGCTATTGTTGATATATGGGGAAAAGACCCGGCCGGAGAGCAACGGAGCCTCATACCAGTACTCTTTGAAAACTACCGGCTAGGCGGGCTGCTCGCTCCTCTTGTCGCTATTGATCTGAGCGGCCTCGGGCCAGTGCAAGCAAGCCAACATTTTATAGAACGGTTTGCAGATAGCATGCCTGGCGCAGATCCACGCAGACACATACAGTCACCACCACCATTTTGGGATAATAAAAGCTAATTCAACTCTTAAATTCAGTCTCCTGCACTGGGAGTTCGAATCTCTCCGCTCCAGCCATAGTAAAAAGTCCAAACAATCGTTTGGACTTTTTACTTTTGTAATCAACGATTATTAAGAATAAATATTCGTATGGGAATCCTGGTAGGACTCATATACATGCTCATAGAGTAGATCTTGCAATTCTTGATCTTCAGTCTCTAGACTACGAAGCTCATCACGAATTGTTTTCTTAACAAGCGCACGGTTTCGCTGGCTCTTGCGCCAATCAAGAGATAGAGCCTGCTTCAACTTGGACATTAAATCCTTAGCAGTCAGTTTTAAACTGTCCTTATTTTTTGAGGGTGCTACTTGGCCTATTTGGTCATACAGTGCTAGCTCTTCTTCGGAAAGCCCCTCTCTGACGTGTCGTTCAGACTCATGTGTCAGTTCACTTTTGAATGACTCGAGCATTTGCATAATCTCTTCCAAAGAAGTCACACCCGAATTATATTCATCGATGAGGCGCTGCAGCTTTTCTTGGTATTGGCCTCGCGTACGGTTCTTGCGTACGAGCGTCGTTACTTCTTCATCGAGACGGTGAACGACTTCTTCAATGGTGGCATGTTGGCGTCCCTTATCAAACTGCTGACGCAAGCCCGAAAGATCAAGTTTACTTAAGTCAACAAGCTCAGATTCATGAATCTCTTCGTAGCGTTCACTGACGCTGATTGAGCGATTTACTAATTCGCCTACCTGCTCTAACACATCATCGATGTTCGCACCTGAGTCATCACTATGCACCCCGCGTAGCAAGGCGTTAATAAGATGATTGCGGCCTATAAATTCATTTGCTCGGATATCGGGCAAAATAGCGCTAAATAGCTGTCGGATAATATGAGCTCGACGCGTAAATTCGCTCTTTGTAGCTTCAGAACAGAGGATAAGTTCTACGCAGTCAGCGATTACACTTGCACGCACAAAATTATCAGTCGGTGTTGCGAGCACTCGTTCCAGATCAAAGCCAAGCTGATTACAATAACTATTCATCTCATCAAGCGCGGTGCAAAGATCGGCAATGATTGCGTCCTTAGGACGTACTGGCACATCGCCCCCATCTCCAACTGATCCATAGATAGAAAGTGCACGGTGAAGACTTCGGAATACACCAATGTAATCCACGATTGTACCGCTCGGCTTATCTTTAAAAATACGATTAGCACGGGCTATGGTTTGCATAAGTGTATGGTTGCGCATTGGCTTGTCTAGATACACTGTAGATACGCTCGGGGCGTCGAAACCGGTAATCCACATAGAGCAAACAAAGACCAGTCGCAGTGGGTCGTCAGATTTCTTGAACTTCTTTTCCAGATCCTCGGTTACCATCCGGTGACGGTGAGGCGTAATATCAAGACCATGCTTTTGAAGCTGGGCTATCTCATTCTGTGATTGTGATACGATGACAGCCATGTCACTAGATGCCATGTAGTCAATGAGTTCGGTCAGTTTATGGACTGCATCACCTTCAGCGTGATCACGCATTTCCGTGAGATGTTCAATCTTAGCTTGCCAGTGTTTTTGTACAAGATCGTACATATGTACGGCAGCACGCTTATCAATGCCAACATAATATGCCTTACCCCTGAATCCTCGTGAAGCAAAATTATCGACGAGGTCTTTAGCAACATCATCAAGTCGATCCGGAGCAATGATTAGGTGGTACGCTTGCGCAAATTTACGCTCCAGAAGCTCCTGCTGTTCGTCATTGAGGTCCGCGTTTTCGGCTATCTCCTCCATTTCTTGAGAGAACTGCTCATTTTGCAGGTGCAGACGAGGAATGCCGTTATCATAAAACAACGGTACAGTTGCCTTATCGATAACTGCTTGCCCAAAATCATATACGCTAACGTAATCCCCAAATACCTCTTTCGTGACTTCCGCTTCCTTACCGATTAATGGGGTACCTGTAAATCCAAGGTAGCGTGCATTCGGAAGCGCTGTTCGCATATTAAGTGCAAGCTCCGCATATTGACTGCGATGCGCTTCGTCAGTCATGACGATAATGTCGTCTCGGTCACTAAGTGCTGGCATGGGCTGTCCCTGCGCGCTCTGGAATTTTTGGATCAGCGTAAAGAGATATCGATGATCGTCGCCTAACTGCTCACGGAGTACGGCCGCAGATGCGGCGCGTACTTCTTTTTCATCTTCCGTAACAGCGCCTGTATTGGCAAAATTACCATAGATCTGTCGATCCAAATCAAGCCTGTCCGTCACAATAACGAACGACCAGTTTCCAGGTAGCTTGCGCAGTACCTTTTGAGCAAAGAACACCATACTCAGGCTTTTACCCGAGCCCTGCGTATGCCAAAAAACGCCAAGTTTTCGTTCGTCCTCTTTGGGCGTTAGTAAGTGTTTGATAGTTTTATTTACGCCCAGATACTGGTGGTTACGACTTACGAGTTTGATCGTTCCATTTTCTGTCATCTGAAAGAGCGTGAAGTTCTCAATAATATCAAGTAGTCGAGCTGGCTCAAACATGCCCCGCAGCAGCGTTTCAGTGCCCGACTTTGGCTTGTCCTGTTCGTGATCGATACGCTTCCAGTCGTAATAGTGCTCCCACTGAGAGGTAATGGTACCGAATTGAGCCTTACTGCCATTGCTTGCTACGGTAAGGGCGTTATACCAGTACAGTTGCGGGATGTCGGATAAGTAAGCTGTGATGTTATCATCAAAAGCCTTTTTGGCGTCGATCTGTCCGGCCTTAAATTCAATGTTTACAAGTGGCAAGCCGTTTACAAACAAAACAACATCAGCCCGACGCTTATAGAGTCCGCCTAGTACGGTGTATTCTTCGATGGCTACAAAGTCATTAAGAGAGATCTCGTCTTTTTCCCATGCAATCAGCCGAACGTCTTGCGGGAGTAGATCTCCCTGCTCGTTGCGCGCATCAACTTTGACGCCGTCTTTCAAAAATCGGTACATTGCCCGGTTAGCCTCAACAAGGCTAAGCATTGAACGATCCCGTACCACCTCGTCGATAGCCTGTATGACTTGCTCGTCGGTTAAATTAGGATTAAGCCTACGGATTGCACTATCTAAGCGGTCTTTTAGTACTGCTTCGTCAAAAGTATCACGTCCGGTAACGGACGGCGTGGCGGTGTTCCATTCCGGCATTGCATCCACACACTCCCAACCCAGCTCACGTAAGATCTTGAGCGCTGGTTTTTGTACTGATTGGTCTTCGCTATTAAGATTCATCTTTTATCCTATCTTCAATCAGAGCTATAAGATCAGCAGAGAAAGCAGTGACTGTCTCTTTGAGGCTTCCAACGTCTTGCGCGGTCACCGCCAGGTCGCGGCCCGATTGGTAGATTAAAACATTTTTGCCTTTTTCGTCCTCAGCTTTCAAAGTAATGTAGCGAGTGTTGCGTATCTGGGCTAGGAAGCCTCTGTCAATCACGGAATTATTATGCACTGAAATGTGTCGACAGGCGGCCGAAAAAATGAGCACATCTTTGTTGCCATCATCGAGATCAATATCAATACCAAGGTAATCATTAAAGAATTTAAGCGTGCTTTGCAGATCCTGAAAGCTTACCGTCGTATCAAGTTCCTTAAAATAATAGCGCATTAGATCCCCAACGGTTGTACCCTCCTGCAGGATTGCAGGATCAAAGCTAATTTTCTTCTTATCCTGAAAAGTGTATATTTCTGGATTCTGGTTGGCAATTGACGCCACCAAGTCATATAGGTGCGCTTCAAGTGCACCTATCATCAGGACGATAATCTGGTTATAAAAACGGGCAAAATTATCGTTGAGTGCAGGCGATTTACGAAGTGTCGCCAAAAGATCAGTCTGACGATGGACCTTTTCTTTGATAGGCAGATAGCCGTCAATCTTGCTTACTTCCACTTCGACGATATCTAGACTGCCTTGGGCCAATCGGATAATCTCATCTGGTACCTTCGACAGCTGAAAGATAGACTCTATCTGATCTTGAAATGTCTGGTACTGCTCATCAAGGTAGGTCATATTTTGATTTCCCCTGAGATAAGCTTGGGCAGAAGAATATCCCGTACCCGCCTTAAGGTGCGATTCGATTTCCGTAAGGTAATCAGTTGTTTTTGAATAGGTTCCAGTATTGTATTGAATTTCCCCTGGGTGTCCTCATCGGCAATTATAACTTTTATCTTTTGGATATGAGTATCACCGAGGTGTGCCACTGTCGTGCCCTGAATGGATCTATTCAGTACCCTGATCTCAGAGCCTACGGCAAAAAGACCAAAAAGAGTTGGCATAGACGGATTATGAGCGCGCAGACGAGCTACCCGTTGTACTAATTTCGCATCACCATCTGACCATATAAGTTGATGAAACTCTCCGTCCATACCAATAAGGTAGTCACCATCACGGACTTCATATCTTTGATCCGAAGGTTCAGTGGTATAGGTGGACGACTGGCCGCTATTGATATCTCTGATTCTAACAATTTTCTCGCCCACGCCTTGAGCGTTAAAATCCTTAGATTTAAAAGCTTTTCCATATTGAATGGAAAAAAGATCAGTAACATTTACCACCTTCCACGAGTCAGGAATTCTACCTAGCATTGTATTAACCAAGGTCGTTTTTATGTAGCCTGGAAAGCGCAAACGAACGAACCATTCACGGTAGAGTTCCGTCGAAAGATCTTCGAGCTTAGCTATACGTTCATTATTAACTAGGATTGCACGATCATATGAGTTTAATATTCGCACAACCTGCTTTTGTTCATTAATTGGCGGAAGTAGGAGTTCAAAATTTTTTAGCCGTTCGATAGAAATCCTAACCTGGCTAGCTGTACCTCGTGCATTACTCTCGATGAAGTGCTTTAAATTACGACTCTTTGAGAGATAATAAAGCCATTCTTGATCAAGGAGGGGTGACTTAGATCGCAAGCACACAGCATTTTGGTTCAGTAAAAAACCTTCAGCATACTTTCTGACTTTAGTCGTACGTCCCACTACTGAGGTCTGTACATCCGGATGACTTCCCACCGTGCAGATAATCACATCATTTTCTTTAAGTATTTGTTTGACATACTTAATAGTGTGCCCAAAGGGTACAAATTTAAGATTTGTGATGTCAATCTCCTGCTTAATATCACTAACCCTTACAACACCAATTCCTTTCTCAACATAATCAGTTTGAGGCCATGCACCGCCGTTTATGAAGTCAACTACATCGCCAAGTAAAGCTTTAGTTGATGCCATTGTTAATTTTGGTCCAGTTATTATTAATCTGCTCTTCAAGAATATGGGACTCAGTATTTAGCCGATTTAGAGCAGTCTGAATGCTTTGCATTTTTTGGAGGAACTCCTCACGCGTCATCGTGTCTTCTTCACTCTTGGTCCCCACATATCGTCCCGGGTTCAGGCTCCAACCTTGCGCTTCAATCTCTTTAAGCGTTACTACTTTACACAGACCAGGAGTGTCCTGGTATTTCTCGGCATCCAGTTTATATTCCTCGAAAAGATCTTGGCTGTGGTGGACAAATTCAGGCTTTTCACCACGGTAAAGATTGACGATGTTTGCAATAAACTCAATCTGTTTAGCTGTGAATTCACGGTGCGCACGATCGACTTGATTATAAGTATCACGCGCGTCAATAAACAGTACGGTGTTTTCGCGCACTGTACCTTTCTTGGCTTTGTCGAAGAACCATAGCGTACACGGCAACGTAACGGTGTAAAACATGTTTGGACCCACGGCTACCATTACATCAACAGCTTTGGCTTCGATGAGCTTTTTACGGATCTCAAGCTCTGAGCTGCGTGCATCACTTGCCGAGTTAGCCATGACAAACCCAGCGCGGCCTTTATCATTTAACGCGGTATAAAAGTGCTGAATCCAAAGGTAGTTACCATTATCCACGCGGGGAATACCGAAAGGATAACGTAGGTCTTCAGCAACGCGCTCTTTGTCGACGCCATCAACATTAAACGGCGGATTCGCCATAACAAAGTCAAACTTACCCACAGAAGCATGCTGATCCTCATAGTAAGTATTACCTTGTTTTATATCCCCCTCTAGACCATGTACGGCGAGGTTCATTTTGGCAAGGCGGACAGTTTCGGTAGTTTTTTCTTGACCCCAAACCGATAGCTCTACGCTCGCAGATTTGTGATGCGCTCTTACGAATTCGGCACTTTGCACAAACATACCGCCAGAGCCACAGGCAGGATCATAAATACGGCCATGCCACGGTTCGACAATCTCCACTATAAGTTTTACAAGTGAGGTTGGCGTAAAGAACTCGCCACCACCCTGGCCTTCAGTAAGGGCAAAATTACCAAGAAAGTATTCATATATTTTACCGAAGACATCGCCCTCATCTCCTTCGATTTCTACCGCATTAAAATCTTTGAGTAGCTCAATGAGGATTTTATCGTCTATACGTGTGTAGGTCTGAGGCAAAACGCCCTTAAGGCTTTCGTTGACGGTTTCGATAGCCTGCATTGCAGCATTGATAGCTTGGCCCATTTTGGCACCTTCCGGAAGATCCAAAAGGTATTTAAATCGTGCCATTTGGGGTACATACAACACACCGGATGCTTCAATATTTAGCTTGTCGCCACCATGTTCCTGTAGGGCTTTTGTAAATTTTATATCTGCGTAACGCAGAAAAATAAGGCCCAGTACCGGTACAGAGTATTCGTTAGAGCGAAGTTCAGAGTTGGCTCGAAGTTGATCTGCAGCTCGCCAGAGTCTTTTTTCTAGAGTTTCGACAGTTTGCGGCATATGTATATTCTCTTACGCTTCTTAGGGGAAGTATAGCAAAATATGTGAGTTCGGTTCCCTCCTTTTTACCAAGGGGTTTTCAAGTAGATGATAATTCTTACTCTTGGAAAAGTTTGGAACATGCACTATCTCCCCAGCCATAATTTTTACAATACGTCAACGTAGAGAATCAGATCGATGGTCTGAACATGTGACGTTTGCGGCTTCGTGCCGATGCAAAAGCTCATCTTTTTGAATTGCTGCATTTCTTGGCTTTATAACTAATATATATTATAATAAACTTATGTTATCCCATAGCGTTTCCTTCGATGCATCTCCGCAAACAATTGAAATGTCGGCCTTATTGGCCGTCTCTAGTGACGCCCAGGCCATACAGGACGCCCTAACGGCAGAGTACAACGCCACAGGCGCTCCAGCGGCAGCCTACGTATATCACCCTACAGACGGCCTGCGCACGGTACTAGAGGATATCGGCGGACTTTTAGAAGGAGAGATCAACCCCACCCCAGAAACAGATGCCCATAGAGCCCTCAATCGCGTAATTGAAGCAGGCGGTATTATGGTGCAGTCCACCCTGGGCAAAGAATCCTCAGATATTTTTCGCGCGGCAGCCTCTTTCGCGCCCAGTACTCGCGAAGCAACAGGGCGCGGCCGTACACATTTCGCCCGTCTCGGTTCCTTGGTGAGTGGGAGCTCTACAGAAGAATTGCTATTGCCGGGCGACGCTAGGCACGCGCAGGCTCCTCGTTACGAAGGCACCACGTTGTTTAAGGTGCTAAAGGTCGTATCACTTCCGTCGGTTATTCCTCCCCGCTCAGCCGACAAGGAAGTGAAGGACGCATTTCAGGCTAAAGTCGCTGCCGAGATAAACGAGCCAGCGGGAATATACGCCGTTAGAGCCAGTCTTGTTAACAGTGAGCCTAAAAAGACTGGATTCAGCAACAGGCACCTTTGGCAAGCGGTAACGGTCAGCGCTCGTGGCGACTCCCAATGGGAAATAGCCCGTCCCACAATGAAATAGCGGCCTACCAGCCTTCGTCCAAGCAGGATAAAATCAGCACGCAAGGGGGCGACTGTGCATGACTGTTGAGTGCTATACTATAGCCAACAACAAGAAAGAAAAACATGAATGCACTTTTACGTAATATAGTACCGGTACCAGACGCTCATTCCACACTCACTGGTCTCGACCAAAAAACACTTGTCATATTCAATATAGGTAGAGCTATTAAAGGTCTGCTGTCCCTACCGCTGTGGGTTGGGATTATTATTGCGTTGACGCTCTACGCCAACGCGCCATGGTTTATCCCTGTCATCGCTGCGTGTAGCTTACTGGCAGCCGCACTCGTGCGTCTTAAGGCCGCCCGAGCCTTACGCACACTAAACGGTACCGGCGGCGAAACATATCTTGCCATTACCACTGTGGCGCAGCGGTACGACTATGGAGCGAAAATAGCAGCGTTACCAGGTTGGATAATAGACATATACCTCGGCACTTACCTCCTAGAAAAAATTATGCCAACGGTAGATATCACCGCTTCCCAGCGCGGAATTGCGCTTATTGTTGGCTGTGCGCTGGCGCTCGTGCCCGTAGGGGTTGCTCTCCTGAGGGCAACTATGTATCGCCGTATTAACGGGAAAAACCTCGGCGTCGCACAGGTTAACCGCGAAGTAACGATCGTGGACGCCTTATTGCAATCTATCAGCTTAGTACTGTATGCACCCATCGGTATTGCCATGTTAGCCGTATTGTATAGGTACATCACCAGACACCCTGCCGGCCTCCAAGTCAGCCAAGGCACTATAGCGGCAGTATTGGTATGCGCCGGACTACTCCTGGCCGCTATGCCTGTTGTTGCGTTTGTGCGGTTGCGGCGCTTGCAACAGCGTCAAGACACCGCCGCTAGCGCTCCGCTAAGCTCTGCAAGTAGCCCATCCCAGCCCAGCACTGGCGCGGCTACATTCGACACGACAGCCGAGCAAGTAACAGGGGCAGTGTATGGCATAGTGAACGCGGCGCAAACAAGTATGACTATCCTCGGTGCTACTAAGGTGAAGCACGCAGAGAATACGTTAGTAGCAACGCCAAAAGGCATATACTTGCTGTGCATACCAGCCGCGGGTGGCACCGATGCCGTCGGTGAAGTAAACATAACAGCCATGAATGCTATGTGGAACCGGGGTGAGCTTGAGCACAACGCCCAAGAACTACTGGCGAAGGCCCCTCTCTCCCAGATTGTTAGCCAACACCCGGATAACGTATTCCTCCCATACGGCCAGCTCGCGCACATAACATGTAAGAATACAGGCACTGAACTGGTAATCCGCACCGTAGATGGCACTGAACGGACGTACACGTGTATGGGTGGCCAAGATCAGACAAAACCACTTATTGACGCCCTACAGCCGCTGCTTGGCGACCGGCTGACCACCCAGTAACAGCGCATATCCCGCTTCCTTCTTCGCCATTATCCAATCTGATATGCTGTAATCATGTTTTATAAAAGTTTCAAAATTTACTCTGATTCCGGATATGCTCATGATCGGTAAAGCTAAACGTCTCGCAAGAATCTTCAATGAGTCTTCAGGTAAAGCCGTCATCGTTATGCTTGACGACATTTTGCTATCAGGGCCGGAGTTGGGCCTGCGGCACGTCGATCAAAAAATCGAACAGGTCAAAGCCGGAAACGCCGACGCCCTTCTTGGCTTCCGGGGCTTGCTCACAAGACATGCCGACATTTTAGCCGGCCGGCCAACGCTCATGAACCTAACTGCCAGTACCACCCGTACAGCCCACACACGCAAAGTCCAGGTTGCCACCGTAGAGCAGGCCGTCCAGATGGGCGTGGACGCCGTGGCCGTGCACGTCAACATTAGCTCAAAGTACGAAACGGAAATGCTCAAAATCTTGGCAGAGGTATCGCGCGATTGTGAGCGCTTCGGTATGCCGCTCCTGGCCATCATGTATGCGCGTGGCGAAAACGCTCTCGGCGGAGACGAAAACTATCGCGATCTGCTAAAAAGTAATCCTGAAAAATACACTGAACTTGTACGCCATGCGGTCAGAGTTGGCGTAGAACTGGGCGCCGACCTGATTAAGACGTCATTTACGGGTAGTGTCGAATCGTTCAGGACAGTCGTCGAAAGCGCTTCGGGCGTCCCTATTCTTATGGCAGGCGGTCCGAAAGTTGCCATTCCAGAATTCCTAGAGAAGGCTTACGCAGTAACTCAGGCTGGAGCAGCCGGAGTCTGTGTGGGCCGGAACCTATTCCAACGTGATGAAGGCAAAGAATTGACGATTGCGCTGAGAGAGATTGTTCATGAAGGCAAAACAGTCGAAGCGGCGATGAAGACTGCGAAGCTACCCGCAAAAGCAGCATAAAAATTTGGCTGCTGTCACTACAAGATCGGTGATGGACCATATCACGTGAGATTCAAGCGTCTATGCCCATATATCAGCCGGTATGACGCGCACGCGAGATGAAGCGTTCAGACAGCGGATAAAGTCCTCTCTTTCTGATGGGCTGCTAGTAACAAGGATAATGTCTTGGGCCTCATGGAGGCTGTTTACAATTGATTGTGCAGCATCCGGGGCTTTCTCGTCGAGCCCAAAGACCGTACGTATACTAAGGCGCTGTGAAATAATAGCCGACCCTAAAATAGCGTTATGTCCGATGCCCACTATAGCCGTTTTCGAAGGCTGGGCCACTTGGCAAGCAAGCTCTGTAGCTAGCAGATCAGCCCTTGGTATAACAGCGTGCTCTATTATCTCACGGTCTTTGAGGCTACGCTCCCACGGGTAGCTCATAAAAACTGATGAATGTAGCGTATGCGCCAAAAAGTCTGGCTTAACCTGATTGTCAGTCGGCTTGGCGGTGTCATCAGTAAAATAGTGGCTTGCCGCAATGAGCACCTCTGATTTTGGATTCAATGCCCTGACCCGTGCCGCGACGGCGGCAATAATATTGCCAGAGCGCAAGAGGTCTGTTGTTAAGAGTACTACATCGCCCTCTACCGCCGTTAACGGGGTCTTCCAATGCACAGTTTCACCGGCATTATTTATCTCGATATAACAGCCAGCTAGCGCAATTGCGGGGGCACCTAACATGTGCTTCAGCACACTTCCCAATGCTATACCCCCGCGCGTAACACCAACAATTTGATCAATTGTCTTGCCATTTTCAAGCTGCCACGTCGTTATTTCATCATTTATTTTGTTGGCATCTGCAAAAAATTGCTTATAGGTATACTCCCTCCCAGCTACAAAGTTTTTTAAGAAATCATCGTCAAAACTTACATCTCTCAGGGCGGCAGAAGCCAGCTCTGGCTGCCGGCATAAAGAGTCGAATAGTTCCTTTCTACTCGTGCTGATTACACCCGCCACTTCCCTAGCTGCAATCTTTTTTCGCTGCGAATCATGCGTCTTTAATAATGGGTGAAGATATGTCCTATCCGCTCCGATGATGATATTAAAAGAAACTCCCTGCTCGTGGAGTCTTTGTATAAAGCTATCGGCTAAAGTAGCCCTAGTGTGGCTGTCACCGTCAAGCGTCAATACGGACGCAGGATAATTCTGCAGGATTCCCACATCTTCGGTCAGCTTAAGCGTAGTGGTGTCAAAAATAGGGAACGGATAGTTTGATAAGGTCGCGTGCGTATGGCATGAAATACTATTAATATCTGATGAATACAGCACACAAGCATTCGGCGTATCGGACGCCGTATCGTGCCATTTCCGCAATGCATCGACATCTAAGCCATTGCGATGTTCATTCCTTACCAGCATTAACTCATCCATGGCAGGATACTTATTTATCGTCACGGACCATTCGTCGCCCATAGGCGTTATTAAGCCGTTCGTGAGCGCATCAGTGCACAACGGGCAGACCTCGCAGGTGGCTTCGCCGCCTAAATGCTTGCGCGCACTTCGCTCAGGCACCAGTACGACGCTCAGAGGAACCGCTCCATCGTTACTATCGGCAAGATTAACAAATTCGAATGCCCGGGGATCGGTCGCTATTGAGCCGTCAGCAACATGATGATCCAGTGCTTGATCTGCAAGTTCAAAAGGGTTATTTGCATACTCACCGACAACCATGCGTTCGATTATACTATCAATCTAAAGTGAAATTACCAAGCGAAAACTCATACTGTCGCAACAGCAATATCCGGGAACTGTTGCCTGAATGCTTCCACCGCCAACGGGATATCTTGACGGACAAAGGTATGGTACGTCACCCCGTGGTCCATTACGTATGCCGGATCAACTGCATCGCGCTGCATCATAGATAACGTGTGTATGTCGAGGCTCGGATTAGTTGTTGCCAGTACTTGCGCGGCTGCACGCGCGGAAAAGCCAGTACGCGAGATGTCTTCGACCGCGCAGACGCTACTTGCTTCGCGGGCCAACGCTTCGTCGCCGGGCTCGACATATTTTAGTGTTGCCGTAATTATAGGTTGTGTCATGCCGTTTTCGGTAGCCGTTGATATATTCTTCCAGTCTTAAGGTGTCTACCTAATTTCCTATGATGATGTCTCTTACTGTTACACAAACAGCATAAGCATCTTTTACAAAATGGCGTGTGTAGTTATACTTACAGCATATGGATAAAAACAAAAACACTGAGACGGTAACGGACGAACTAAGTAGTAAACGGACTATAAGCGGCGCGGGCATAGACCAAGGGCCGGGCGGACAAAAGTTAGCAACACCAAAAAACAATAAGAAGCTGCTTATTATAGGCGGCGTGGCCGTGCTGGTACTTTTGCTTGTCGGCGCAAACCTCGTTCGGAAAATGGTTGAATCGAAGAACGAATCAAAACAAGGCACGGTATCGCAAGGCGCTACAACAGGCGGTCAACATATGGGCAACGCCGACTCACTCGACCCCATCCAAAAAGGTCTAGCCAGTACCGGCGGCAAATGTGAAGGCAAAGGCAGCACCAAGATGACCTACGCGCCAATGAAGGCCAGCGATATAGGCACGATCGCGCCCATGGGCGGCTTTGGCGGCTCGCACGTTACGCCAATCGACCACCAGTACTATTACGGCGTTGACCAAAATGCTGTGAAAGACACCTACCCGGTGTACGCGACAATGGACGGCTTCCTTACCAGCCTTGGCCGTGCATCTACCCCAACCGGCGGAACGAACTGGAACATTACCCTCGCCCACTCTTGTACGTTCATGATCTACTACAATCTTATGACCAGTATCGCGCCAGCAATCATGGAGCAGGTACCAAGCAACTGGCAGCAGGACGCCGCTGCCGTGAAAATAGCCGTGAAAGCAGGTGACATCATAGGATATGTTGGTGGCCAGAGCTTGGACTTCGAGCTTGGCGACACCACCTTCACCAACCCAAAACTGCTCTACCACACCGCCTACAACAACACCGAGCCGTTCAAGATCAACGTCGTCCACCCGCTTGACTTCTTTACCGACGGCGTAAAGACGCAGATTTTGCCCAAATATCTACGCATAGCCGAACCGCGAGACGGCGACTACGCATACGACATTGATGGCGAGGCAGTTGGCACCTGGTTCAAAGTTGGCACCAACGGCTACGCCGGGGGCGACGCGCCCACCAGCGCTACAGCCAACACCACGGCCGGTCACCTGGCCCTGGCATATGACGCCTTCGACCCAAGCGCCCTGGTTCTCTCAATTGGCCAATACGATGGCGGCGCGCCAGCTGTCTTTGTGGTCAACGACGCCACAGACTGGACCAAAATTACGCCAAGCTCGGGCGTGATAAAAGTGCAGCTCGCCGAAGGCAGCAACAAGAAGGCCGATGGCTCCATTTGGTCCGGTGGCCCCGCACCTGGCGGCATTAAGTTCGTGCCAACATTCAACAAAGCAACGGCACTCATCCAAATGACCGCCAAGCAAGAAATGAAAGTCGAGCTATTCCCCGGCAAGACCCCAGCACAAGTGAGCGGCTTCGACAGCAACGCCGTCATGTATGACCGCGGCCAAAACGCCCACATGAACAAATCGAACACCGCACCACAATCCGTCAACCGCTAACCCCTTAATTACCCCTCGTGCATGCTTCTCTTATGTGGTTCGATAATTACAATGTCGGTTAATTCACACCTAATTATGGCCAACAGGGAGTAGACTGAGACTATCACCATCATGAGGAGCTAATGAAGATGTCAGACATACAAC